>Ga0209541_10002560_pt1 | contig 34290 bp, 46 predicted proteins | sample RifCSPlowO2_01_FD_184027 | JGI IMG/M metagenome (GOLD analysis project Ga0209541, IMG submission 184027) | Groundwater microbial communities from Rifle, Colorado - Rifle CSP2_plank lowO2_0.1 (SPAdes) (version 2) | ecosystem: Environmental > Aquatic > Deep subsurface > Groundwater | place...
GGAGAGCCCCGTGCCTATTGCCCAAACCGGTTCGTAAGCAATAATCAGCCGGCCGATTTCCGAGGCATCAATGCCGTATAGGTCGCTTTTTATTTGAGAATTAAGAACTTTAATTATGTCATCACCGCGTTCTTTTTCGCCTATCGCCAAAATCGGATTTAAACCGGATTTAAATGCCGCCTTAAGTTTTAAATTTATCATTTCATCAGTCTCGCCGATTTTATGACGGCGTTCCGAATGCCCAATTATCACATAATCACAACCGACATTTTTAAGCATTAAACCGGAAATCTCTCCGGTGAAAGCGCCTCGTTCAAACCAGCCGACATTTTGGGCCGCTAATTTAATTTCTTTTTTAAAATTTTTCTTTATTAAATCAAGATAAATAAACGGTGGCGCGATTATTAACTCAATATTTTCCGGAAGCGTTTGGGATAAAATACCTCTAACTAATCTAATAGCTTCTTCTGATGAAGAAGGGTTCATTTTCCAATTTGCTATAATATATTTTTTTGCCATAAATTTCTAATTTATAAAAAAAATAATTGTTTAAACATGGTTTCACCGAATACTGTTAGGGCCGTCACAATAATACCGGCAATGAGTACTCCTAAAACTATTGACAAAAAAGCGTGCTTTTTTGGAATACCAAAAACAAAAGCCGCAACTGCGCCGGAGTAAGCGCCGGTTAACGGCAGTGGAATGGCAACGAAAATGAGAAGCGCCAAATCCCCGAAGTAATGAAAATGGTCTCCATGCTTGCGCCGCGTTCTTTCAAAAAGCCAAACAAAAAATCGGTTAAACCAATGGAATCTATGGCTTAAATAATCCGAAATTTTATCAAGACCTATTAAAAGCGGCAGAACCGGCAGGATATTTCCCAAAAAACTTATCAAAAGTGCTTTAAAAGGGCTGAAATCGAATTTTAAAATTGCCAGAGGAATAGCGCCGCGAAGCTCGCTTAAAGGAAGGGCGGCAACTGCAAAAGTTATTATTTCATTTATCATTTATTTAAAATTTTAGCGGCTTCCTCCGGCGCCACCGAAATTATGCTTAAACCGGTACCCAACTCGACGCTGCCGGTTGTTTCAAATTTTGGCAAAATTTCCATGTGCCAATGATAGTGATTGTAATCATGGTTTTTACCGCTTGGCGCAGTATGAATAAAAAAATTAAACGCCGGGTCTTTAAGCTTTTTATAAATTCCGGAAAATACAAATTTCATGGCATCGGCAAAAGATAAGAGTTCGCTATCGCTCATTTTTTCAAAATAAGCAGAATGTTTTTTGGGGAAAATTCTCATTTCAAAATTTACCTTAGAAGCAAACGGAATAATAACAATCACGTCCTTATTTTCATAAATTATTCTTTTTTTCTCTTTTGCCTCCTGACGCAACATTTCGCAATGAATACATTTTTTATATTCATGAAAATAACGCCGCGAACCGTTAATGCTGTGGCTTACATCCGGCGGCACGATAGGCAAAGCCAAAATTTGAGAGTGAAGATGGGGCACGGTGGAACCGGCTTCTTTCCCGTGATTATGAAAAATGGAAATGTATTTAACGCATTTATCTTTAGCTAAACTTAAGTAACGCTCACGATAAGCCATAAGAATTTTTTTTATTTCTAAAACGCTGTACTGCACCAAATAACGATTATGATCTCTTAAGATGATAATTTCATGAAAGCCAACACCAGGTTGCGATTTATAAATTCCATTTTTAAAAATTAAACTGCATTCTCCGTGCCCAACTGCTGGATATTTATTGGGAATAACCTGTAAAAACCAATCGTTCTTGCTTTCATTTTGATAAACCAAAACTGGTGGCAGATTGCCGAATTTTGAAAGATTATCAAAAGGACATTTATTTTTAGAAAGTTTTGTTTTCATTCTTCCCTTAAATTCATGCCTTTTGCCTCTAAGAGGCGCCAAAAGCACCCAATCGCCAAAAACTGGATCCTGTCGCAACTCCGAAATTGGCTTTACTTTAAATTTTTTTGATGTCATAAATGTTAAACCAAAGATAATACCTTATTTTAAATAAATCTTTTAATACTTCAAAATAGCTTTTCAAACTTACTTTTGAATCGCCGGGATTATCCCAAACAACGGGAACTTCTTTAATTTTATAACCGATTTTTTTAGCGAGCGCCAGAACTTCTATGTCAAAACCGAAGCGGTCAATTTTAGTTCGTGAAAAAACATTTTGTGCCGCTTTGGCAGTAAATAATTTAAAGCCGCGTTGAGTATCGTGAATACTCCAAAGGCCAGCGACAATCCGAATAATATATTTAGAATATTTGCCGAACGCCCGACGATACCACTGGGCTCGCTCGTGAATTTCGGCGCCGGAAACTTCAATTGAACCAATGGCTATATCATAATCATCATCGGTTAAATAAGGCCAAAATTTCTCTATTTGCTCAATTGTGGTGGAATTGTCGGCGTCGGTAAAAAGCCGAAATTGCCCTTCCGCCTGGAGCATCCCCTGTCGCACCACATAACCCTTACCGTAATTTTTAGTGTTGGCGATTAAACTAATGCCGGGTTTATTACTGATAAATTCGGAAACCACTTCAACGGTTCTATCTTTACTGCCGTCGGAAACGACAATAACTTCCCAAGTATAATCCTGACGCAATAAATAATTGTAAACCGCCGCAAGAGTGATTTTAATGCGATACTCTTCGTTATAGGCCGGAATAATTACCGAAAGATGTTTTAGCATTATATGTATTCTATCAGATTTTACAGCCTTTGCCTATCTAAATAACTTTGCAGAAATATTGCAGCGGCGGTGGCATGCTGGTTTTTTGTTCCGAGTTTATTTGCCGCCCTACTGGTAAAAATTTCATTTTCAAAATCAATGAGAACTTCAACCTTTTTAATAAGTTCGCGGGCCCAGTTTTCCGTTTCCACCGTCTGCCGTGTTGGTTTCATTTGCTTATTCAATGGCAAACCGATAACAATTTTATAAATTTCTTCTTTTTTCACGATTTCGTTCAAAGCGGAAAATAATTTTTTATCATTTGTTAAAGTTTTATAAGCAAAAGCCAACCGGCGATTGTCATCAGAAATCGCCAGTCCAATCCATTTTTTTCCGTAATCAACAGCAAGAATTTTCATATAATTAATTTAACCAACCTATTGTGATGGCGTTATCGCGTTAGAACTATATTTCCCTCATTAGTAACCGCTACCGAATGTTCAAAATGGGCGGAAAGCGAGCCGCCGAGCGTCTCGTAGCCAAAACCGTCTTTGGAAAGTTGAACTTCTTTGCTTTTTAAAGCTACCATCGGTTCAATCGCTATAACCATGCCAGTTTTTAGTTCCGGGCCTTTGCCCTTTTTTCCGTAATTAGGAACATTCGGTTCTTCATGAATAGCATGGCCAACGCCGTGGCCGACTAAAATTTCTATCACATAAAAACCGCTGCTTTCAACATAATTGTCAATCGCAAAACCGATATCGCCGATGTGGTTTCCCGGCTTTACTTCGTTTATTGCCAACTCTAGCGCCATTTTGGTGATATCAATAAGTTTCTGTTTTTCTTCCGTCAGTTCTCCGATTCCAACCGTGATAGCCGCGTCGGTAAAAAGATTTTTGCATTTAACGCCGAGATCAAGTTTTAAAATATCGCCGTCTTTTAAAATGTTTTTTTCACTTGGCAGACCATGAACTATAACGTTATTTAGTGAAGCGCAAAGAGCGGCCGGATAGGGCTTATCCATAAAAGTTGGATGGTAATTTAAAAAAGCCGGTTCGGCGCCTCGGGCTAAAATCATTTCCCGGGCTTTTTGGTCTAAAAAACCCGTGCTGACGCCGGGTTTAGCCAATTTTACCAAATCTCTTAAAACCTCGGCTAAAATTTTCCCGCCCTCCTTTAAAATTTCTATTTCTTCTTTTGTTTTGATTGTAATTGCCATAGTATATCTTGATGAATTTTCATTATGGATTGCTCGCCGTTAATTTCAATAATTTGTTTCTTTTTTCCCAGAAGTTTTATAACCGGAAGCGTATATTTATTAAACATTTTAAGACGCTTATCAATAATTTTCTTTGTATCGAGTTCCGGTAAATCCTTGCGATGGCGTTTTAAGTTTCTTACATAAACTTCTTCTGGAGAAATCCAAACATGAAAAATAAAAACGTTTTTATCGCCATATAGTTTTTTTAAAAGCGGCAATTCTTTTTCGAGCTCTGTTTTAGAACGTAGCGAGCCACTCATTATAATGCCCTTCTTTTTCTTAAAAATATTTCTTATTTCATTACTCATAAGAGCGGAGATAAGGGTGAAAGTGGTTAATCTGCCATTGTGCAAATTTTCCCGTTCTTTTTGAACGCTATATATTTTGCCATCAAGTTTAATTTCTTTTGGTTTTGACGCAAGGGCTTTTTTGATTAATTTGCTTGAAATTATATGAACCAAGCCGAACTTTTTTGCTAAAAGTTCGGCTTGGGTATCTTTCCCCGAACCCGGCCGCCCCAAAATAATTATGGCGATTTTAAAAGCCTTCATACTCGCGCATTATGAGTTGGGATTTAATCTGCTTCATGCTCTCTAAAACCACGGAAACCGCGATAAGAAGAGCGGTACCTCCTATAGTTAAAGTAGCAATACCAGTAAAATATTGAACGATGATCGGCAAAACCGCAATTGTTCCCAAAAAAATCGCGCCTATCAGTACTACTCGGTTTAAAATTCTCTTAATAAATTCGGCAGTAGAACCGCCGGGCCTGATCCCCGGAATGAATCCACCTTGTTTTTGCAAATTTTGAGAAATTTGATCGGGATCAAAGGTAATCGCCGTGTAAAAATAAGTGAATAAAATTACCAAAATAAAATAGAAAGAACCGTAAACAAACTGGTTTTGCAAAAACACCGCCGATGAACGGGCAATTTGGGAAAGCCACATAATATCAAACCCGCCGATAACCTGTGCTATTAGCTGCGGAAAAAGCAAAATTGAAAGAGCAAAAATAATCGGGATAACACCGGCCTGATTAACCCTTAGCGGCAAATGAGCCATGGAACCGCCAAAGATGCGATTACCCCTTATTCTTTTAGCATAAGCTATCGGAATAGCTCTTTCTCCTTCGGTAACTATAATAACTCCCGCAATAACTATAATAGAAACAACAATAAAAGATAAATAAGTAAAAATTAGAGACGCATCATAAGTAACGAGGGTCTGTTTTAAATCAATCGGAAGCCGCGAAACAATACCAGCGAATATCAATAGCGAAATACCGTTGCCGATATTTTTTTCCGTTATGAGCTCGCCAAGCCACATTAAAAACATAGAACCGGCCGTAACCGCGAAAACTGAAGAAAAAAATACTAAACTGCTTTGAGTCGTTATAATTTCTTGGTTTCTCAATAAAACCAAAAGGCCATAACCCTGCAAAGCGGCCAAAGGAACGGTCAAATATCTTGTGTACTGATTAAATTTTTGACGGCCAATCTCGCCTTCTTCGTGATAAAGTTCTTTTAGGGCCGGAATAAGCATTGTCAAAAGCTGCATAATAATTGAAGCGGTGATATAAGGACCGACGCCGAGCATCACGATGGATAAATTGTCCATAGCGCCGCCGGAAAATATATTGAGCAATCCGAAAAGCTGATTGCCTTCAAAAAAAGATTTAAGGCGTAAAACATCAACTCCCGGAACCGGAATAGTCGCCATAAAGCGGAAAACAACCAGAAGCGCTAAAACGAAAAAAATCCTATTACGCAGGTCTTTTATTTTAAAAATTTGAATTAATTTGCCTAACATATTTTAGGTTTATTTAATGGTCCCGCCGGCTTTTTTAATTTTCTCACTTGCCGATTTAGAAAACAATATATTTTGGAAATGAAGTTTTTTATTAATTTCTCCTTTACCCAGGATTTTGACTTGATACAAATTTAAAGTTTTAGGACTTATAATATCGCCTTCTTTAAATCGCTTGTTAATATCTACCAAATTAAGAATTGCCGGTTTAACAAATAAACTTTTGAAAGCATGTTTGGCCCGGCCGCGCTGTTTTGGAAATTTCATCATCATATCACGAATAGCCGGCCGAATTCCGGCGCCAGCTCGGGATTTTTGGCCCTTAATGCCGCGTCCGGAATAACCGCCGCGTTTTCCGCCGCGAGAAATTCGTCTTCTCTTTTTTAATTTATGAGTTGGTTTTATATGATGCAATTGCATACTATTCTTTAATTTTCGATTTTTCACTTTTCATTTTTAACTTCTTTAATGCTTCTATTGCCGCTCGCGCGTTATTAAGCTTATTGGTTGTCGTCCCCAGAATTTTTGAAGTGATATTAGTAATCCCGGCCAGACCAACAACAACCCTGACTGGCCCGCCGGCAACGATACCGTGACCTTCGCCGGCCGGTTTTAAAATTACCTTAGCGCTACTAAATTTCCCAATAACTTCATAGGGAATGGTGCCATTTTTTATCGTAATAATAATTAAATGTTTTTTTGCCGCCCGCGCCGCCTTTTCTATCGCTTCCGAAGTATCCGCCCCCTTATCAACGCCAACACCAACCCTTCCTTTATGATCTCCTAGTACCACTGTGGCCCTAAACCTGAATCGTTTGCCTCCGGCCACTACCCTAGTGACCCTTCTAATATCTAAGGTTTTTTGATCAAATTCGGATTTTTCTCTTTTTGTTTGAAATTTGCGACCGCTTTTTTTAAACATAATTTAAAATTTGAGTCCTCCCTCCTTGGCGCCCTTGGCAAGCTCCAAAATTATACCATGAAATTTATAGCCGCCTCTATCAAAAACAACATTTGCAATGTTTTTTTCCGCGGCTTTTTTGGCAATTAACTTGCCTACTTCATAAGCTATAGATTTTTTTGTCTGGTTTTTTAATTTTATTTCTTTATCGGAAGCGGCGGCAAAAGTTTGTCCCTCGTTATCATTTATAATCTGCACGTACAAATGATAGTTGGACTTAAAAACCGAAAGCCGCGGCCTTTCCAAATTCCCTTTTATCTTAGCTCTTACTCTTCTGTGTCTTCTTTCTCTTTTTAATTGTTTGGTTTGTTTAGTCATTATGATGTAGTGCCAGCCACTTTTTTGCCGACTTTTCGTTTTATTACCTCGCCGGCATAACGGATGCCCTTGCCTTTATACGGTTCCGGTTTTTTAAGCGCTCTAATATTAGCGGCCGTTTGACCCACGAGCTCTTTAGAAATTCCATTTACTGTAATCGTGTTTTTTATAACTTCAACTTTAATACCGTCGGGAACTTTAAAAACAACTTGGTGAGAAAATCCTAGGTTAAAAACTAAATCATTGCCTTGCGTTTGGGCTTTAAACCCTATTCCTTCAATCTCTAATTTCTTCTCGAATCCATTGGTAACGCCGCTCACCATATTGGCAATTATTGCCCCAATCGTTCCCCATAATGCCGGCGTTTTTTTAGATTTGGAAATGGGTAAAACGGCGATCTTATTTTCCATAAGCGTTACTTTTAATTCCCGCGGTATTTTATATTCCAGTTCCCCCTTAGGTCCTTTAACTTTAATAAGATCGCCATCAATAACAGCGGTCGTGCCGTCTGGAATTTCTATTAACTTTTTTCCTATTTTTGACATATTTTTTACCAGACCTCAAGAAGCATTTCGCCGCCGAGACCGGATTTTTTAGCTTCTTTATTAGTCATTAAACCTTTGGGAGTTGAAATAATGGAGCATCCATAACCGTTTTTAACTTGTTTTATTTTATCGGCTTTAACATAAAAACGCTGGCCCGGTTTGCTGATTCTTTTGATTTCATTTATCGCCGCCGGAAATTTCAAATCTATTTCCAGAAGTTTTTCTCCCTTTTTGTCAGATTTTTTTAAATCTTCAATATAATTTTCTTTTTTTAAAATTTTAGCTATTTCCAATTTAATTTTTGACAAAGGAATAGCAACCGTTTTGTGCTCGGCTTTTTGCGCGTTTCTTATTCTTGTTAACATGTCAGATATGGGATCCATAAATTTAATTAAAAATTAAAAAATGAAAATGTAAAATTAAGGTAATTTTATTTTAATAATTTTAAATTTTGATTTGTCATTTTGATATTTGAATTTTGATTTTTTAATTTGAGCGCCAGCGAATTTACCATGAAGATTTTTTAATTCCCGGAATTTCACCTCGTCGGGCTGATTCCCTGAAACATATCCGGCAAAGGCCGAAGTCCCTGATATAGCCGCGTCGACGGCCGCATCTAAAACAGCGCCTGATAACTCTGGTTGTAAATTTGGGTTTTTTTAATGCTCTTTCAATTTGTGATTTTTTTGCCATTTTAAAATATTATTTAATCGGGAATCCCATTACTTTATACAAGGCCATGGCTTCATTTTTGTTTTTAGCTTTAACAACCAATGTTATCTCAAACCCAAAAATATTTTTAACTTCCTCCCCCGAAACTTCAGGAAATACAATATGTTCTTTTACTCCTATTGTCAAGTTGTTGTTTTTATCCAGCGACTTAGCGCTAATGCCTCGAAAATCACGAGTCCGAGGCAAAGCAATATTTATTAGGCGAGAAATAAAATCATACATTCTTTTCCCCCGCAAAGTAACCATTGCTCCGATAGGTACGCCTTCTCTGGTTTTGAAATTAGCTATTGATTTTTTAGCTAACGTAACTTTTGGTTTTTGGCCAGTTATTAAACCGAGATCGCGAAGTGCTATCTCTAAAAATTTATCATCTTTAATAGCCCGTCCGAGACCGACGTTAACAACAACTTTTTGAAGTTTAGGCAGCGCTAAAATATTTTTTATTCCCAATTCTTTTTGTAATTTTTGTAAAACGGATTCTGTTTTTTTTGCCATAAATTTATACTTCTAATCCGCATTTTTTGCAGATTCTGATTTTTTTATCATTTAAAATTTTATAGCCCGTGCGAACTGGCTTCCCGCAATTTTTACAAATTAACATGACCGATGAAATCGATATGGGACGGGGCGTTTCAATTTTTTCTCCCTTTTTGCCGCCGGTTTTCGGTTTTTGGTGCTTTTTCTTTAAATTAATATTTTCAACAATAATAAGTTGCTCTTGGGGGAAAGCTTTAATTACCTTTCCTTTTTTCCCTTTTTCTTTACCTCCTATTATTATTATATTGTCACCTTTTTTAATACGCATAAATTTATAGTACTTCTGGCGCAAGTGAAATTAATTTTATAAACCCCCTATCGCGAAGTTCTCTGGCAACGGGACCAAAAATACGGTTACCTTTTGGCTCTAAACCGTCAACTATCACCGCCGCATTATCATCAAAGCGAATATAGCTGCCATCGGGACGCCGATAGGCCTTTTTTTGGCGGACAATAACGGCTCTAATCACATCTTTTTTCTTTACCTCTTTGCGAGGTTCGGCTACTTGAACCGAAGCTACCACAGTATCGCCAAGCTGAGCGTAACGGCGCCTGGTGCCTCCCAAAATTTTAAAAACCCTTATTGTTTTAGCGCCGGTATTATCGGCAATTTTTAATATAGTGCGAGGTTGTATCATATTTTTTTTATTACCGCAAAACTTTTATCTTTGGACAGTGGTCTTGTTTCTTTTATTAAAACTTTATCGCCGATATGAAATTCGCCTTTCTCATCATGAGCTTTATATTTTTTGCTGGATTTATAATAACGGCCATAGCGCGGGTGTTTTTTAAAATCTTCCACTTTCACAACAACCGTTTTATTCATTTTGTCGGAAACAACTGTTCCTTTTAATATTTTAGCCATAGATTTATTGTTTCTCTATAAATTTTGTTTTTAGCGGCAATTTATAAGCTGCTCGCTTCATAGCTTCCTGCGCCAAATCTTTTGAGACACCATCCATTTCAAAAAGAATACGGCCCGGTTTTATTGGCACTACATAATGGCTAACACTGCCTTTGCCACCTCCCATAGGAGTTTCGGCTCCTTTTCTTGTAATCGGCTTATCCGGAAAAATTCTTATCCATATTTTTCCGCCGCGAGCCACATATCGCGTCATTGCTCGGCGAGCCGCTTCAATTTGGCGCGCCGTAAGCCAAGCTCTTCCTAGCGATTTTAAACCATAACTACCAAAAGCCAACGCAATACCGCGAGTTTCAACTCCGGAAAAACGTCGCCTGCCTTTGTGCCATTTTCTATGTTTTACTTTTTTTGGAATAAGCATAATTTATTTTTCATTAAAAATTTCACCTTTATAAATCCAGACTTTTATTCCTATTTTTCCATATACAGTTAGGGCTTCTTCTTGGGCATAGTTAATATTGGCTCGAATTGTCTGAAGCGGTACTTTTCCTTTACTAAGCCACTCTCGCCGCGCCATTTCACTGCCGTCAAGCCGACCGGCTAAAGCAATTCTGGCGCCCAAAATTCCTTTTTGCGACATCATTCTTTCTAAAGCGCTTTTAATTGTTCGGCGGAAAGGAATTCTTCTTTCCAAGTCCGAAGCAATGTTTTGGGCTACAATTTTAGCTTCGGTCTCCGAATTTTTTATCTCATTTACGGCAAGTTTAAATTCCCATTTGCCTTCTCCGTAACGGGATTTTTCTCTTAATTTTTTAATTATTGCTTCTATTTTTTTCTTTAAATCGGTAAGACCGGTACCGCCGCGACCGATAATCAAGCCCGGCTTGGCCGTATTTACAATCACCGTAATAGAATCGCCGGAGCGTTCAATCTCTACTTCTCCCAAACCGGAACGGTTATATAATTTTTTTAAAAATTCGCGAATTCGAAGATCTTCTTCCAGAAAATAGCGGTAAAACTTTTTTGAAAGCCATCGCGATTTCCAATTGAAGATTGTACCGAGTCGAAAATTTGTTGGATGAATTTTATTTCCCATAAATTTAAATTTCGAAATATCAATATATCGACATATCAGCCGATTGCTTTTCTCCTGAATATTTTTCTGGTAAAATCGCTGAATTTTCTTGCTGGCCTAATCTCTTTCGGCGCTTCCTTTTTAGGAATAATGACAGCTTCTTTCTTTGGTAATTCTTCTTTTTTAATAATAACTTTACTTATTTTTTTCTTAGGTTTTCTCATTCCTTTAATGATTTTTTCTTCTAAAATCAGGGTTATATGGCTCGTTTTTTTATGAATTGCACCCGCTCGACCGAAAGCCCGAGGTCGAAACCTCTTTAGTTTTTGGCCTTCATCAACAAAAATATTCGCAATATATAGATTTTCCGAAGATAAATTAAAATTATTTACCGCCGAAGATACAGCTGATTTTAATAATTTTAAAACAGGCAAAGCTGCTTTTTTATTTTGAAATTTTAACCGAGCTTGCGCCGACAAAGCCGAAGATTTTTTAATAAGATTCACAACTAATCTAACTTTTCTTGGCGCTATCCTTAAATTGTTTAAATGAAATTTATACTGCATAAAATATTATTACTCATTATTTACCGCCGGCTACCGGCTGTACTTTAGCGGCTTCCGCCGCTTTCATTTCAAGTTCTTTTTGTATCTTGCCGCCATGGCGAACAAATTTTCTGGTGAAAGCAAATTCGCCCAACTTATGGCCAACCATTTCTTCAATTATAGTAACCGGAATATGAACCTTGCCATTGTGAACACCAAAAGTAAATCCCACCATCTCCGGCGAAATCATAGAATCGCGCGACCAGGTTTTAACAACCGTCTTATCGCCGGATTTAAGTTTTGAAATTTTTTTAAGCAATTTGGGATCTACCCAAGGGCCTTTTTTAATTGATCGACTCATTTCTTTCTTCTCCTAATAATAAATGCGTTTGATCTATTATTCTTTTTTCTGGTTTTTCGGCCGCCGGTAATTTTTCCCCACTTGGTTTTCGGACGTCTCGTGCCTCTTAGAGCTCGTCCTTCTCCGCCGCCGTATGGATGGTCTACCGGATTCATCGCCGAGGCCCTTACCGTGGGCCTAATGCCAAGCCAGCGGGAACGGCCGGCTTTGCCAATGGTTATCGCATTTCTTTCGGTGTTTGATAATACGCCTATGGAAGCGTATCCGCTATCTAAAACTTTTCTAATTTCAGATGATGGCAAAAGAAGATGGGTATAACCGCCTTCTTGAGCCATAACTTGAACTGAATTACCGGCCGACCTGGCCAGCTGGCCCCCTTTCCCGGGGAAAAATTCAATATTATGAATGAAAGTGCCGACCGGAATATTTTTAAGCATTAAACGGTTGCCAATGGTTAATGGGGTATTTTCTGAAGCGATAATAGTGCTTCCAATCTTAAAATCTTTGGGAGCTAAAATATATCTTTTTTCACCATCTTTGTAAACAATTAAAGCGATGAAGGCAGTGCGATTGGGATCGTACTCAATAGAAGCCACTCGGCCTGAAATATTGAATTTATTCTGTTTAAAATCAACGAGCCTATAAAGTTGCTTATGACCCCCTCCATGGTGCCGCACAGTGATACGGCCCATGTTATTTCTGGCTGAAGTTTTTTTCCTTCCAAAAGTCAAACTTTTTTCAGGTTCGGATTTGGTTAAAACGGAAAAATCAACGCCGGTCATCTGGCGTCTTCCTTCCGATGTTGGTTTGTAAATTTTAATTGGCATATTATTTAATATCTATGTTTTGCCCCTTCGCTAAAGTTACAACAGCTTTTTTGTAACCGCTTTTAAAACCCAGTGTTTTCCCCACTCGCCTGATTTTTCTTGGGATATTAACGATATTTACGGAAATAACTTTAACATTGTAATTTTTACCGACTGTTTTGGCAACTTCAATTTTATTTGCTGAATGTGCAACTTTAAAAATATATTTATTTAAACTTTGGCCAGACATAGCTTTTTCGGTAGCAAGCGGAGAAAATAAAACACTGCCCGGTTTAAAATCTATTGGCTTATTTTTGGCTTCGGTTTTTTTAACATCGGACGTTAAAAGTTTCGCCGTTTTTTCGGTTTTTGCCGATATTTTTGTGGTCGATTTTTTTTCTGCAGTTTTTTTTCCGCCAGAGGCGGATCCGCCTTTGGCGGAGAATAATTTATTTAGAAGCGACATATTTTTTGGTGAGATATTCAATTCCGCTTTTAGTTAAAATTACATATTGATATTTTAAAACATCCAAAATATTTAGATTATTTATATTGATAATTCCTAAGTTTGGCAAATTATTTCCAGCTCTTTTGGCGTTTTCATTGTTGCTTTCCAAAACTAAAAGAGCGGTTTTTACTTGGGAAAAATTTTTCATTATTTTTGCCATTTCTTTAGTTTTTGGAGCCGACAGCTTCAAGTCGTCTAAAATCAATATTTCATTATCCTTCGCTTTTGCCGAAAGTACTATCAAAAAAGCTTTTTGAGCCATTTTTTTATTTATTTTCACTTTAAAATTTCTTTCGGTTGTTGGACCGAAAGTAACGCCGCCGCCTTTCCAGAGTGGTGAGCGGATTGAACCGTGGCGAGCCCGGCCGGTGCCTTTTTGCCGCCAAGGTTTGCGGCCGCCACCCCTGACTTCGCTTCTGTCCTTGGTTGAAGCTAAAACTTGCCTTTGATTAGCAAAAGCAACTCTCACCGCTTGATGAACTAAATCGTCATTCCAAGGCAATTTAAAAATGGCTTTATTAAGCTCTAGATTAGCTATTTCTTTTCCTTCTTGATTATATACTTTAAAACTTGACATAATTTGAAAAATATGATAGAATGGTAATATAAAAGTAAGTTGTTTGTCAATCTAAACCATAACCGTTCGAAATCCCAAGGAGGGATAGAACCATGCCACCAGCGCGACCGCCACGACCAGCACCACCGGCTCCGCCGACACCTCCCGTCGCTCTTCCACCGCCAGCATCTGTACCCGCACCTGCTCCCGCACCGGCTCCGCCGGTTCGGCGCCGTCGGCCTGCTCGGCGCTTCTCTGCCGTCCTGTTCTGGATAGTGGTGGGCGCACTGGCCGCTCTGTTTGCGGCCAACTTGGCAGGCTACGGCCCCGCTCTCGTGCAGCACGAGAAGGTGCGCGTGGTTCTGCCACCTCAGCGGCAGACACAGCCCGCGCAGTCGGCGCGTCGCCTCGTGGCTCCCAAGCCGCAAGTGACAGCCCCCGCCATCCCCCGCGCGCCGTCAGTAGCAACTCCCGTGCCGTCATCGGCGAGTGTCGACATCAACGTCAATATCAACGTCCGCACACCGCAGCAGTCTGTGCAGCCTGTCGCAACGCTCTGCCCGAAAGTCGGCTACTACGTGCTCTCGCATGAGCCAACCACCGATCATCGGCAGTTCGATGACCGGGGGAATTGGATCTCCGGCCACATGGAGCTCATCAGAGAGTGCCGCAATGGCGCTCTCCACGAGTTCCCGAGGTGGGTGGGTCACCACCTGCCGTCGGCTCCGGCGCCATTTCCGTACTACATTCCACCGCAAGCGCCTTAAGCGCCCAAGGAGAAAGCGATGAAGAAGATACTGCTCCTTGCGTTCGTGTTGATAGCCGCGGCGGGATGTGGCGCCACCATCACCTTCCAGCCCGTCGTGTCGAACAGCGGTTACTACCCGCCGTATTATCACCGTTACTACGGATGGACTCCGGGCCATGTGGCTCGAGTGTGCGAGTGGCGACATGGTCGGAAGATCTGTTTCGACCGATGGATCGCTCACCCGCATCCATGGTGGTAGTTCTCCATCCGTTCTCGGTCGCTTTCGGCGACCAACCCCCGCGCAACGCGGGGGTGTTTCTTTTTAAAGTTTTTAATTTACAATAAAATATAAAAAATAAAATTTAAAAATCGCTTAGCCCCATTCGCCTTCGGCGAACGACTCGCCCCCGCCTACGATTTTAAAATTTCATTTTTTATATTTTTAACATCACCAAAGTTCCTCTCCTTCCCGGTACCGCGCCCCTTAAAGCAATTAAATTATTTTCAATATCAACTTCAACCACTTCCAAATTTTTCACGGTTACTCTGTCGCCGCCCATCCGCCCAGCCATTCTCTTTCCTTTAAAAACATGTTCCGGAAAAGAAGAACCGATAGAACCGGGAGCCCGATGGCGGTCTTTCTGACCATGGCTTTTCGGACCGCCATGGAATCCATGTCTTTTTACCACACCCTGAAATCCTTTGCCTTTGGAAATAGCGACAATATTTACTTTGTCGCCGGGCGCAAAAACAGAAACATCAATTTTATCGCCAGTTTTTATTTCCGGATTTTCAATTCTAAACTCTCTTAGCCATCTTAAATTTCCTAAGTTTTTTAAATGACTTTTCTGCGGTTTTTTAATATTTTTTTCTTTCTTTTTATCGAATCCAACTTGAATCGCCAAATAGCCATCTTTTTCTTTATTTTTAATTTGAGTAACAAAATTTGGCCCGCTTTCTATTAAAGTTACCGGAATTACTTTATCTTCCTTAAATATTTGAGTCATTCCTAATTTTTTTCCTAGAATAAACTTCATATTTTTTAAACTAAACGCCCCGCAGCTGCGGGGCGTTTAGTTTTTATCCCCTATTTTACATCTTTATTTCAATATCAACCCCGGCCGGTAAATTAAGATTCATCAAAGCGTCAATGGTTTTGGCGCTAGGACTGATAATATCAATCAAGCGCTTGTGAACCCTCATTTCATATTGGTCGCGGCTGTTTTTGTGGACAAAAGTGGAAGAATTAACCGTGTATTTTTTAATTTCGGTCGGCATTGGAATGGGACCTATCACTTCGGCTCCCTGCCGCTCGGCCGTATCCACAATTTGCCGAGCCGAAGAATCAATGATTTTGTTATCATAAGCCCTAATCCTTATCCTGATTCTTTGTTTTATTTCCTCTTTTTCTTTTTTCTTAACTTCTTTTTTCTTAACCATTTCCTTTTTAAAAAGAACAACTTTATTTTCTACTACTTGCTGTCCGCGAATTACTATTTATTTATTTTAGTAACCACTCCGGCTCCGACCGTTTTGCCGCCTTCTCGTATAGCAAATCTTTGCTGTTCTTCCAAGGCCACCGGCGCAATCAGCTTAACGCCGAATTTAATGGTGTCTCCAGGCATTACCATTTCAACGCCGGCCGGTAAAACTACTTCGCCGGTAACATCGGTAGTGCGGATGTAAAATTGCGGCTTGTAGTTGGAAAAGAACGGAGTGTGCCGCCCGCCTTCTTCTTTCGTTAAAATATAAACCTCGGAATCAAACTCAGTGTGAGGAGTTACCGAACCGGGCTTGGCAATAACCTGCCCGCGCTCAACATCTTCTTTTTTAAGGCCTCTTAAGAGAATCCCAGCGTTATCGCCAGCTCGGCCTTCGTCGAGCGACTTATTAAACATTTCAATTCCGGTAACCACCGTTTTTTGATTCGGTTTAAGACCTATAACGTCCACTTCTTCATTTACTTTTACCACCCCTCTTTCAATTCTGCCGGTTACCACCGTGCCGCGGCCTTCAATTGAAAAAATATCTTCAATCGGCATCAAAAAAGGCTTATCAACTTCGCGAACCGGTTCGGGAATGCTTTCGTCAAGCGCTTTAACAAGTTCTAAAATCGGCTTAGCCGCTTCGTCATCGGGAGAATTGGCCTCCAAGGCCTTTAAAGCCGAACCGCGGATTACTGGAATTTTATCGCCGGGGAATTTATATTTTGTCAAAAGTTCGCGGATTTCGGCTTCAACCAAATCAACAAGTTCCGGATCGGAAACCATATCTACTTTATTCAAAAATACCACGATTGCCGGAACGCCGACTTGGCGCGCCAAAAGAATATGCTCTCTGGTTTGAGGCATCGGGCCGTCGGTTGCCGCCACCACTAAAACGGCGCCATCCATTTGAGCCGCGCCGGTAATCATGTTTTTGATGTAATCTTGGTGGCCCGGCGCGTCAATGTGGGCGTAATGTCGCTTTTCCGACTCATATTCGGAGTGGTGCAATTGAATCGTAATGCCGCGCGCTTTTTCTTCCGGCGCTTTGTCAATATCGCCGACTGTTTCGGCTTTTTTTGCCAAGCCCTTCATGTGAAGGATTTTGGTAATTGCCGCGGTTAGCGTGGTTTTCCCATGATCAACATGGCCGATGGTGCCAACGTTAACATGGGGTTTTGTTCGTTCAAATTTTTCTGCCATATTTTTCTTTGATTATTTAATTAAATAAGATTTTTATAATTTAACACGCAAAGTTCATTTTAGTCAATATATAAAAATCTGTCAACAACATAAAAAGGCCCGATTAATTTAGGCCCTTTTGATTGGGATGAGTAAAAAAGCGTTACTTTTTCAACTTTTAATGCGTAATCTTAATACTCTAAGACTTAAATATTTAAACAAAAAAATTAACGCGCTTTCAGTCGATCGGCACAGAATGCGTTAATTTTTTACCGCATAAAATCTCTCGAGATGGTTTATGCAGCTATTATTTTTATTCTTTTGGAGATGATATCTCTTGTGTTTTGTGAGCTCTACGCGCCTCTTTTTGGCGTTTTTTCTTGTTAAGCAATTCTTCCATATCGCTTTTAAGAAGCGTATCGTTTTTCGTTCTCAGAAAAGATCTTAGCTCAAATGAAAAATCCCTATCCGCGTCACCGGAAAATTGTTCAAGTTGTTCTTCTTTTTCAGAAATAAATCCGGCATATCCTTCGTATAGTTTAGCTACGGCTTTCTTTTGTTCTGCCGCATCAAGCTCTTCAAAATCCGGCATTACGATTTTTAGGTTCTCAACGACTTTCGCCCTCTGTTCCTTGAGCGAGTTAAGAGCGCGGCTCTTTGCGCCGTTTGATTCCCATTGCTTGGTTATAATTTCAGCAAGCATATCTTCGTATTCAAGCACGGGTTCTGTAAAATTGTCCCAAGATTTTTTAAAAAAAAATTCCATATTTTGAAAAGGCGATTTTTCTTTTTCGAGATTCTGTTTTCGCGCTTCATCATAATTTCTTAATGTCTCTTCCATTAAGCCAAAGAAAAATTCAGCTCTGGCGCGTCCTGAAACTTCTACCGAATATTTAGGGCGCCGCTCACCCGAAATATCTTTATGTTCTAATGGCGTCTTTTGTGGTGGTTGTTCAAATTTCATTATGGTAATTCGTCAAGGCCGAGATCTTCAAGAGTAACATCGCCGGCGTCGGCGAGATTAATTTCGGCAAGATCAGCTGATGCTTCTCGGAAATTAATTTCTTCAACCATTGCTGCGCCTATAGGATTATTTTCGGTTGATTCTGGATTTTTTTTGGTTTTCACTTCCGGTTCAACTGTTTCTGATTTCTGGTTTTGAGCTTCTGAATTATTTTTTAATTTTTCATATTCTTCCATCGTCAAAACAACGCCGACCGGTTTCCCATTTTCAATCAAAAGGCATTTTCCGCCTTCAGCTAAAAATTTTTTTATTGTTTCAAATGTATCCATAATTTGTTGATGAGAAAATAATTTATTATTTTAAACTACTTTTTCCCAGCAATTATTAATTCCGCGACATTATTTGGCACTTCTTCATAGCGATCAAACTCCATCGTATAGCTGGCGCGACCCTGGCTCATAGAACGCAGTTTTGTGGCGTATCCGAACATTTCCGATAGCGGCACCTTGGCGTCAATCACTTTCATCATCACCCTCTCCGACATTTTTTCAATCTTACCACGCTTACTATTTAGATCGCCGGTAATATCGCCAAAAAACTGCTCCGGCGCGACCACCTCAATTTTCATTATTGGTTCAAGCAATACCACATTAGCTCGTTTGGCCGCTTCCTGCAAGGCAATGGAGCCGGCGATTTTAAAAGCCGCTTCCGAAGAATCTACTTCATGATAAGAACCGTCGTAAAGCGCCGCTTTCATGTCAATTAACGGAAAACCGGCTTTAACACCTTTTTCCATCGCCTCTCTTACGCCTTTTAGAGCAGCCGGAATAAATTCCTGCGGAATAATGCCACCCTTAATTTCATTTATAAATTCAAAACCGCTGCCCCGCTCGCCGGGCTCAACTCGAAGCCAAACGTGGCCATACTGTCCCCGGCCGCCCGATTGGCGAATATATTTTCCTTCCGCTTCGGCAATTTTTTTAATTGTTTCTTTATAAGCCACTTGAGGCCGGCCGACATTAACTGAAACTTTAAATTCTCTAAGCATCCGGTCAACAAGAATTTCGAGATGCAATTCTCCCATTCCGGAAATAATGGTTTCACCGGTTTCAGAGTCGGTTTTAATCCTGAAAGTCGGATCTTCTTCCGACAATCGTTTTAAAGCAATTCCCATTTTTTCCTGATCGGCTCTGGTCTTTGGCTCAATTTTTTGTGAAATAACTGGTTCCGGAAAAGTAATTTGCTCCAACACTATCGGTTGATTTTCATCACAAAGTGTGTCACCAGTAGTGGTGCTTTTTAAACCGACGGCGGCGCCGATTTCGCCGGCTTTAATTTCGTCAATTTCTTCCCTTTCGTTGGCGTGCATTAATAAAATCCGGCCAAGGCGTTCTTTTGAGTCTTTGGTGGAATTTAAAACATAAGAGCCCTTGGCAAGTTTGCCGGAATAAACCCGAAAATATGTGAGAGAACCGACAAATGGATCGGTTGCGATTTTAAAAGCTAAGGCGGCAAAGGGTTCGTTTTCATCGGGCCGGCGAAAAATTTCGGTATCGGTTTTAATTTCGTGACCTTTGGTCGGCGGCAAATCAAGCGGACTGGGTAAATAATCAATAACGCCGTCAAGCATCAGTTGAACACCTTTGTTTTTTAGAGCCGAGCCGCAAAAAACCGGCACCAGCTTACCGGCTAAAGTGGCGTTTCTTAAACCGCGCCTGATTTCGTCTACAGAAATTTGAACGCCCTCAAGATAACGCTCCATCAACTTATCGTCAGTTTCAACAATTCTTTCAATTAAATATTTTCGAGCCTTGGCAGTTTCTTCTTTTAAATTTTCTGGAGTATCGGAAAATTCGAATTTTTCGCCATTTTCACCAAAAAAATTAACTTTTTTTTCTATAATTAAATCTATAACGCCTTCAAATTTTTCTTCAATGCCAATGGGTAAATTCAAAGGAACAGCGTTTAAAGTGAGACGTTCGCGAATTGATGCTAAGCTCTTTTCAAAAGAAGCTCCCATCCGGTCAAGTTTGTTGATAAAACAGATCCGCGGCACGCCGTATTTGTCGGCCTGATGCCATACGGTTTCCGATTGTGGTTCCACTCCGGCTACACCGTCAAAAACCACCACTGCGCCGTCTAAAACCCTAAGCGAGCGCTGAACTTCAACGGTAAAATCAATATGACCCGGAGTGTCTATAATATTGATACGGCACTCATGTTCACTATCATCAATGAAGCGGGTAGGAGTCCAAAATGTTGTCGTTGCCGCCGCCGTAATAGTGATACCGCGCTCTCTTTCTTGTTCCATCCAGTCCATAATGGCTGCGCCCTCATGAACTTCGCCAATCTTGTGAGATATGCCGGTGTAAAATAAAACACGCTCGGAAACGGTAGTCTTTCCGGCGTCGATATGGGCTATTATTCCGATATTCCTGACCTTTTCTATTGGATAATGTTTTTTTTCTACCATGAAAAATGCGCGAATGCCCGGTTGGCTTCGGCCATCCTATGAGTGTCTAATTTTTTCTTTACGGCCGCGCCTTCATTATTGCTCGCCAGGATAAATTCTTCCGCCAGTTTTGTAGCCATCGGCTTTCCTTTTTTTGTGTTGGCCGCTTTAATAATCCAGCGAAAAGCCAACTGAATTTTCCTATCGGCCCTCACCGGCTGGGGCACTTGGTAATTAGCGCCGCCTATCCGGCGCGACTTAACTTCAAGCGAAGGCGAAATGTTTTTTATCGCTTTTTCAAAAAGCTCCAGCGGATTGTTTTTAGTCTTTTCTTTTATAATATCAAAAGATTTATAAACCACTTTTTGGGCAATAGATTTTTTCCCCTGGCGCATTACATAATTTATAAATCTGCCCACCAGCGGGTTTTGATATTGATAATCAGGAGTATTAACTTTTTTTATTTTTGTCGCTCTGCGCATGGATATTAAGGGGCGGCTCGCCCCCGCCTACAATTTTAAAATTTTATTTTCTTCTCCTTCATTTTATTTTGGTTTTTTCGCACCGTACTTTGACCTTTGCTGTTTTCGACCCTCAACGCCCGCAAAATCCAAAACACCGCGAACGATATGATAGCGAACGCCAGGCAAATCTTTTACCCTTCCGCCGCGAATCATCACTACAGAGTGTTCCTGCAGGTTATGGCCGACACCGGGAATGTAAGCCGTTACTTCTTTGCCGTTGGTAAGCCGCACCCGAGCCACTTTTCGCAAAGCCGAGTTTGGTTTTTTTGGAGTGGTGGTAAAAACTTTAACGCAAACGCCGCGTTTAAAAGGAGACGGTGAAAAAACCGGCCGGTTTTTAATAACATTAAAATAATACTGCAAAGCCGGAGACTTGGTTTTGCTTTTTTTCCGCCTGCGCGGTTTTTTTATCAATTGATGAATCGTCGGCATAACTTCCCTAATTTAACCGCATCCCGTCATTTTGTCAATAATAACAATTAATTTTTAATATTTTATTATACCACTTTAATATTTTATTATTCCGCATATCTGACCTCGAGGATACATATGCGGACAAACAATTTCTCAAAATAATTTTTCTGTGATTAATTTTTAAGAAAGTTTTAAATCAAAAATTCGGCGCAAATCCCCTTCTCTTTTGTCCAAAGATTCAATAATGCAATAATTCACGTAACGATTAATTGATAAAAATTCGCAAATGAAATCTATCTCATCGCGGCAATCGTAAGGATAGATAAATACACTTTCTTGTAATGGATAAAATCCCAAATCTTTTAATCTTTTTGAAAGAGCGCGGCGTTCTTTATTTTTCTTTTCCGGAATATCAAATATTACCAAACGCCATTTCTTGTCCCACTTTTTAAATTGCGGCAATTCTAAATTATCATAATCAAAATTTATCAATAATTTTCTGCCATTATCAGTAATTTTTATATAAAGATTATCATTTTTTTCTACTAATTCAATAAATCTTTTATTATTTAGCCGCTTTATTGCTTCATGAATTCGTTTGTGATCAACTTTGTCCCAATTTTTTCGCCATTTGATTAATGGTTTTAATATTTGAGGCAGGTTAGGCAGAAAAAATGAAGATAAAATAATCGGACCTACGGCCAACATAAATAAAATTTCTATGGTTAACGATTTTCCCTTTAAAGTCATAAATAAAATAATATACCAAAATACCTTATCCGCACAAGATGCCTCGAGGATACAAATGCGGATAAATGGTAAAGAAATAGATTACAGATAAAAAATAAGTAAAGAAAATAGATAAAAAATAAAAAATATAATATAATACATTTTATGTATAAACCGATTGTTTTGGTAATTTTAGATGGGTACGGGCGCGGGCCGGAAAATGCGGCTAACGCCATTTTCAAAGCTAAAAAACCAAATATAGATTTTATTGAAAAAAATTTTCCGATGACCAATCTTCAGGCATCGGGAATTGCCGTCGGCCTTCCCTGGGGCGAAGAAGGCAATTCCGAAGTCGGCCATTTAAATCTCGGATCGGGCCGAATTGTTTATCAATATCTTACCCGGATAACTTTCGCCATCCGTGATGGCTCATTTTTACAAAATCAAGAACTACTCTTGACCGCCCAGCATGTTAAAAAAAATAATTCGGCACTTCATATCATCGGACTTTTGGGTCAAGGAAATGTCCATAGCTATATTGATCATCTTTACGCCATATTGGATTTTGCCAAAAATGAAAAATTAGAAAAAGTTTTTATTCACGCTTTCACCGATGGCCGAGATTCGCCGCCCCAGGGTTCGCTAAATTTTTACGGGAAAATCAAAAATAAATTGGATCGGGATTATCCTTTCGCCAAAATAGTTGATTTAATCGGCCGGTATTGGGCAATGGATCGCGACAATAACTGGGATAGAACCGAAAAAACTTATCGCCTGCTTACTGAAAGCCGGGGTGAAACTGCCGGCAGCATTGAGAGCGCAATTAAATCCGATTACGATAAAAATTTAACCGATGAATTTATTGAACCGAAAATTATAGAAAGCGAACCGATTAAAGACAATGACGCAGTGATATTCATAAACTTCAGAGAAGACAGTGTGCGGCAATTAACTGAGTCCTTTGTTTTAGAAAATTTTGACAAATTTAAAAGAAAACAAATTAGCAATCTCTATTTCTCGACTATGACTCGCTACGATAAAGATCTGCCGCTTCATGTTTTATTTGAGCCGCTAAATATTGATAGTCCTCTAGTAAAAATAATTTCCGATGCCGGAAAATTTCAAATGCATGTTGCCGAAACAGAAAAATACGCTCATATAACTTACTTCTTTAACGGCGGTATTGAGGCCTCTTTCCCTAACGAAGACCGGCTGCTTGTGCCGACTCAACACGATTATAACTTTGCCGAAAATCCGGCAATGTCCGCTCCCGAAATAACTAAAAAAGTCATTGAAAGCATAGAATCAAAAAAATACGACTTTATTGTTATTAATTATGCTAACGCCGACATGATCGGCCATACCGGCGATTTTAAAGCCACCATCAAAGCAATCGAAGTTATAGACGATAAAATAGGGCAAATTATGGAAGCAACGCTTAAAATTGGTGGAATTTTAATTATAACCGCCGATCACGGCAATGCCGATGAAAAAATCGATCTTCTAACCGGAACACCGCTCACGGAACACTCTGCCAATCCAATACCGTTTTATTTAATTGGCAATGATTTTAAGAACGAGAAATCCCAAGAAGATATTGAGGTGGGAAAACTGGAAGTGAGCGGTATTTTGGCAGATGTGGCGCCGACAATTTTGGAATTGATGGATTTACCGAAGCCGCCGGAAATGACCGGAAAAAGCTTGCTGAAAATACTTGATAAAAAGTGATTTTTGTGGTATTTTAAGCGTAAACTACATAATAATGTCCTCGTGGTGAAATTGACCCGCCCAAACTTTTGCGCCCTTAGCTCAGCGGATTAGAGCACTTGTCTTCGGAACAAGGGGTCGGGGGTTCGAATCCCTCAGGGCGCGCAAAAGTTTGGGCAGGCGAGTATCACGATCCCGCCTTGGCGGGATTATTGGGGGTTCGAATCCTCCCGAGGACGCAAATAAAATATATAAACGCGCCCATAGCTCAATGGTAGAGCAGATCCCTCTTAAGGATAAGGTTGAAGGTCCGAATCCTTCTGGGCGCACAAAATTTGACTTATTATTTAAATTATTATATAAAATAACCAGTTTTTATTTTGGTCTTTTACAAGCGAAAAGGAACCGGCAAGATGGACAATATGAATTATGGTGATATTAATTATGATAATCTTGATAAAAATAGTACTCTATCGGAATTTAATGGTGATTTTGATAGAGGTATGGTTCCGATGATTTGCGATAAAGAAGATTGTACTTATGGACTTCCCCATTATCATTGCCGAATTTGCGGTATGCAAGTTAACAGCGATGAACTTCGCCGCGATTATCATCCTTGTTGCTCGAAAGAATGTATTAGGATTTGGAATCAGCAATATCAATATCCGCCATTTTAATAAAAATGTAAGGAGAAAACAAAATGGCAAAACAGAAACCGGTTGTAATCAAAATGTCCTTTCCTACAGTTGAGGAAGTAAGAAAAAAGTTTGGTGTTTCAAAAAAGAGAGCTAAACAAATTGAAAAAATGATGGATGAAATTTTCAAAAAAAGGAGGAAAAAATAATGCCCTACATCGCGCGAGAACAAAGACTCTTGCTTGAAGAAGATTTAACTTGTTTAACAAATGAACTTTGCGATATCTATCAAGCGACAATATTTCGTTTGTTGGCTTACAAATATGTTTGTTTAAGATTAGGGATTGAAGTTTCGCCGCAAAGACGTTATGCCGTACTTTCAGCGATTCGTGCCATATATAGCGATGTTAACTTGGAATGGCAACGCCGTTTGGAAATTAAACCAAAAAAATTTATGAATTTCGATGCTCATTTTCCGATACTTGATGAAAAAATAAAAAATTTATCTGAAAAAATAATCAACATCGCGGCTCAAAGTCAAGAACCTCACCTCGCTTGGCAGGGACTTTTCAATTATTCTATGACTGTTTTGGGTTTAAAAATTTCGGGAAAAAACAAAGAGTTTTTAGCTCGTATCGCCGGAGTATTAGAATACTTACATGATCATTTTTACGAAGTTGAAATGGCCGTTTATGAAGACGAACAGATTATCAAAAATGGCGATGTTTTTTAATAAATCCCGTCCCGCAGTTGCGGGATCGGGATTTTAATTTTATAGTATTATACTATTGGAGGGTTGGCAGAGCGGTCTAATGCGCCGGTTTCGAAAACCGGTTGGGGAGCAATCCCCTCACAGGTTCAAATCCTGTACCCTCCGTCTTCGCCAATTTTTTGCCGCCACAAACGCTGCTATTGACAACAATTGGATTAGTTGCTACGAATCTTAATACAAAATTGTACCTTAAACCGGAGGTATATACCATGCCGAAAATGCTCTCTTTGACTTCTTTCGCCGCAACATCGTTGGCAACATTAATTCTTTCTGGTTGCGCTACCACCACTAATTTAAATAAAAACTACGACAAAAAGACAGTAATGACCGGTTTGTTTAGCACTGCAAAAGAAGCGCGTGAAAAATCAAAATCTTTAGAGATTGGAAAGACATCCTGTCCTAGTGGTTTAAAAGATGTGGGTTTTAACCCGGATGCGCCTAATGTTGAAAAACTACCGGGCGCCAAGGGCTTAAAACACTTCTTGGGAACAGATAACCCTCAAGTCAGCTTGAGCGGCCAAGAAGATGTGGATCGAATTTACGAGAAGTTTAAGCGTTTCTTTACGTTAATCTATCCCATTAAAAACCCCCAGACCGATAAAGACGCTCTTTATTTTAATAAACAAAAATCGCGTGTTACGGGTCCCGACGGAGAATACTTTATTATTTGTCGCGACAACGTGGTTGATTATCACGATTTTAACGGCAAAGAAAATAAGAACGAGGCCAGCGAGTATAAACAAGTTGGCGGAAATGTCCTTGAGTATTTTCTGCGGATGATTGGCAATCCATTGAGCCTCTTCGGCTTATAGCATCAATACTCGATATTATCAAACAGGTACGCTTGCCTGTTAAGCAAATCAGGCCCTATGCCTGATTTTAATTTTGTGATAAATTTAATTGAGATATGATGAATGAAACCATAAAAATTAAGGTGCAGGAAGAAAATCAGGAAAATCCCGCTTCAGATAAAATAAGCCCCGCCTCTGGCGGGGTAAACTGGCAGATTGAAGAAAGGCCGGCAAATTTAAACAATGGCCAATGGCTTTGGGCTTTAGCCATTATCGGTTTTGCCGTTGTAATTTTTTCAATACTTCTAAAAAACTATCTTTTAATAATTATTGTCGCTTTAGCAACATTTATTATTTACGCGAGAAAATTTAAAAAACCGGAAACGTATGACTTTCGTCTTGACAGCGATGGCATTGATATTGACGGGAAACTTTATCATTACGATAATTTTGAATCGTTTGGGATTCTTCCGGATGAAGAAATCGCTTTCAGGCGCAAACATCACTTAATGCCGCTTTTAATCGTTCCGTTTCATAGCCATAATGAATCTGAAATCAGAAAAATTCTTGAGAGTCATCTGCCCGAAAGCGAAGAGGAGGAATCCTTTTTGGATTTACTCCGAAAAAAGTTTTTTTAGATTGTCCCCGTAGCTCAACGGATAGAGCGCTTCCCTGCGAAGGAAGAGACTACAGGTTCAATTCCTGTCGGGGACGCATATGCTCACAAAATATTTTGGACCGGCGGTAATTAAAAAACTGGAAAAACTTAAAATAAAAACGGTCCGCGACCTGCTTTATCATTTCCCCAGCCGTTACGATGATTTTTCAAATTTTACGCCGATTTCTGAAATTAAACCCCGCACTCAATTATCGGCAAGAGGCGTGATTTTAACCGCCAAGAACACCCGGATTTTCCGCCGTAATATGGTTTTGACCGAAATAGTGGTGGAAGATGACACGGGCGCCATAAAATCCGTCTGGTTTAACCAGCCATATCTTATAAATCAATTCAGGCCGGGCCGATTTATTAATATTTCGGGGAAAGTCGTTACAAACAAAGGGCGGCTTTGTTTTAGCAATCCCGCTTACGAAATAGTCGAATACGAAAAAATTGAAAGAAAAAAAGAATCGCTTCACACGGGGCGACTGGTGCCAGTTTATCCGGAGACCTCCGGCCTCACTTCTCGATGGCTGCGTTTTGCCATGAAGCCGATGCTAAAACTCTCAAGCCAATTACCCGACGTTATACCCGATGAAATAAGAAAAACATATCGCCTGCCAAACCTCGCCAACGCCCTGTCCCAAATCCATTTCCCTGACAAAATAGAAGATGCCAAACTAGCCAGAAAACGTTTCGCTTTTGAAGAACTTTTTGTGTTGCAATTATTTACGGGCTTTGAAAGATTAAAATTGCGGCAAAAAACTGCGCCAATGATTAAATTTGACGAGACAGCGGTTAAAAAATTTGTAGAATCACTGCCTTACAAACTAACCGACGATCAGAAAAAGGTCTCATGGCAAATAATAAAAGATATTGGAGAGGCAAAGCCGATGAACCGGCTTTTGGAAGGCGATGTTGGAAGCGGGAAAACTATTGTTGCTGTTATGGCAGCATATCTTACCGCTTTAAACGGCTGCCAAACTGCCTTTATGGCGCCGACAGAAATTCTAAGCCGCCAGCATTTTGAAAAAATATCCTTTTTATTAAAAAATTTTAATATTAGCGTCGGACTTTTGACTTCCGGCGAAGCAAAAACTGCGGAAAGGAAAACGTCAAAAAAAGAATTTTTAAAAAAAGTGGAGGATGGCGAAGTACCTATAGTCATCGGCACTCATTCGCTCATACAAAAAAATGTTATTTTTAAAAATCTGGCTTTGATAATTATTGATGAACAGCATCGTTTTGGCGTTAACCAGCGCGCCACGATTGCCGACCATCATAAAGAATCAATTCCGCACCTTCTTTCAATGTCGGCAACGCCGATACCACGAACGCTTGGCCTCACTATTTGGGGCGATTTGGATTTATCGCTTATAAAAGAAATGCCCATTGGCAGAAAAAATATTATTACCAAAATCGTGCCGCCGGAAAAACGCGATTGGGCCTATGAATTTATAAAAAACGAGATAAAAAAAGGCAGGCAAGCGTTTATAGTGTGCCCGTTAATAGAAGAATCAGAAAAATTAGAAACAAAAGCGGCTAAAAAAGAATACGAGCGTTTAAAAACAGAAATTTTTCCGCACTTAAAAATCGGGTTGCTTCATGGACGGATGAAAGCGAAAGAAAAAGAAAAAATAATGTCTGAATTTCTTAATGGAGATTTAAATATTCTTGTCGCCACCTCCGTTGTTGAGGTCGGAATTGATGTTCCAAACACCACAGTAATGATGATTGAAGGAGCCGACAGATTCGGATTAGCTTCGCTTTATCAGTTTAGAGGACGGGTCGGACGAAGCGGACACCAATCATATTGTCTGCTTTTAACCGATTCCGCGCTTGCTTCCGTAAACGATCGGCTTAAGGCGATAGAATCCGCCAAAAACGGTTTTGAACTTGCAGAACGCGATTTAGAACTTCGCGGCCCGGGTGATTTTGCCGGAGTCCGCCAATCAGGCCTTCCCGATTTGGCAATGGCATCGCTTACCGACTTAAAACTTATTGAAGAAACGCGAGAAGCGGCAAAACAAATTCTTAATACCGACCCTATGTTAAAAAATTATCCGCTCCTTGCTTCGCGACTTTCAGAATTTAGAAACAGAATCCACCTGGAATAATCCAATAATACTGTTTGACAATTTTTTGAAAAACATTGACAATGTCAATGTTCATTAACATATAGAAATATGAAATGGAGACAATCTATGAAATATTATAGTTGGAAAAAGACCCTTTTATTTTTATTATTACATCCGAAGCTTTTTATCACTTTTTTGCGACTACCAAGACAATACAACTCGCTTGATCAATGGCTAGAAATAGACGAAATAAAATGCGTTATTATAGCTAAAGCAATACGATGTAAATGTGCTCATGTTTTATACGAACAACAATGCCGCAATATGGAATTTCGTAAGTCGGTTTCCTCTTCCTTTGCCGAGTGGATGGCTAAAAAAAGAAAAAATCCTTCGTTGAGCGATCCTGTCGATGCGATATCAAAAAAGTTTTCGATACAAGAAAAATGCCACCGACAATACCGTCCTCCCAAAGCTGGTGTTTATTGTTACTGCCGCGCGCACAAACATTAGATTGTAAAGTTAAAAAACTTTGTCTATCAACCTCCGCCGCTAGAATATCGGCGGTTTTCGTTTTTTATCTAATACAACATTGTTGCAAGTATTCAACCGATCGGTTTTGTACTTACATATTTGCGATTTTTAGAGACATTCAATGCAATTAAATAACACAATTAAATATTGAATCTGTCTCTTAAATCCGGCTCAATATCAGTTTCCTTAACAGTAAAAAGTCTTATATATGGCGTCAAATTGAAAATTTCAGTTATAAAGTCAATTTCATTTTTACATTCAAACGGATAAATAAACACACTTTTTTGCACAGGATAAAATCCGATTTCTTTTAATTTGGCAACTAAAGCTCTTCTTCCTTGTCTTTCTTCTTCGGGAATATCAAAAATAACTAATCTCCATAAGTGATCCCAATATCTGGGTTTTTTAATCTTCATAGAATCTAAGTTGAATTGGATAATTTTTTTCTTTCCACCATTGGTTAATATCATTAAAACCGTGCCATCACTATTTTCTTTATAGTCAATAAGTTTTGACTGATAAAGCTTGCGGATTGCGCTTCGCAGAGCTCTCTCATTTATCTTTCGCCATTCTCTGGATATCTTTTTAAGAATTTTAAAATAATGGTCTGGTCGTCTTGTTAACCCCAAAACCAATCCGCCTTCTAAAAGAAGGAGCGTCTTTTGCATTACCGGACCTGTCTTAAATCTAGGGGCTCTATTAGAGTAATTTTTCATATTGAACAGTTTACTGAAATAGCCTATCATAAAACTTGCAAGTATTCAACCGATCGGTTTTATACTTACATTTTCTATTTTTTTAATAATATTTTTAATAACAAGATTAAGAACGAAATTTAAGATTAAGAATGAGATTTGGGGGTGTTCCAAAAGCCAAGATATTTTCCGAACATCAGCCTAGTTTGGGCGTCTAACGCCGGAATCGAACCAAAAAGAATCATGTTAACGGGAAACAGGAACCACTGCAAAATCATCCAAATATATTTAAAACGGCCGTAGTGAGGGGGGCGGGGCGGTAGAAGGTTGGTAGCAATTATCGCGGTAAAAATTAAACCGACCATGGCAAGCGTCATGATTAGGCGGGTTATATAAGGCAAGTTATAAGAAAGCAGAGTTTCGTTAAATCGGCCTCGGCCAATTACCGTTGGCAGCCACCCTAAGAGAAAAATAATGAGCGAGTTTGTCGCCAGCGAGTGAGCGCTTTCAATCATCATAAAACTAAGCCGCCATTTTTTATTTTTTGGAATTTTTTTATTTTTTAGAAATCCAAACTGAAAGTAAGGATTGTTTTCAACGCCGTAAGCCCAGCGCTGAATTTGTTTGTATTGATTTTTTAAGGTTTGCCAAAAACTGCCGGCCACGTTTGCGTCCATATATACCGGGAAAAAAAGCGGAACGGTCTGCCAATCGCCATCGTAGTAAAGCAGGCACTGCCAAAAAATCCGGGAGTCCTCCGATACAACGTTCGGCTGCCAAAAGCCGATTTCACTAAGCGGCTTAAAACCGATTGACTGGGAAGAAAAAGTGATTAAGCGTTCCGGGCGCGATTGTTGAATCATTTGCCAAAAAGTGGTGGAAAAAGCAAAAACTCGCGCGAAAGCTGGCGCCTGCCAAATATTGTTTATAAAAATAGGAATCGGCTGAAACGATGAACGAAGTGGCCGCTCTGATGTTAAATAATAATAAGCGAGGCAGCCGAAAAACTCCGGATGAACCGCGGTATCAACATCAAAAACCGAAACGACAATATTTTCATAAGGAATTTTAAATTCATCAATAATTTTGTTTTTGGCTTCTTTGATCGCCCAGCAGTCGTTTGAACCCTTGCCGGCGATTTCTCCCGGGATATCTTTTGGGTGTTCGGTTATCAAGAATTTAAAGAATCTGCCGCCAAATTCTCTTCTGATTTCCGCCGCTGTAAAGGCAGTGTTGGCGCCTCCCCTTTCTTCGGTAGCTAAAACCACGATTAGTTTTTCCAAAGGATAATTAATTTTTAATAAGCTTAAGAAACTATGCCTCACTACCTCAAGCGGCTCCCGATACATCGGTAAAATCACCAAGTGATATATATCTTGCCAATTGATACTTCCTAGTTCTCGCGAAACCGGTTTAGTGTTGGAAAGTTCGTTAAGCCAGTTCTTTTTTAAATTAGCTTTCATCTTGTTAAACGACGATCTCATGTGAAGCGACAAAAACACGGTTTTAAAAAACCAGTAAATATCAAAAGCGATAATAAAAATAGAAATATAAAAAGGCAGAAGCCAGGAGAACAGGATAATTAAAAAAAACGTCAGCCAGGAAATAAGCCCCGGAAAAATTTCAAAGAATCGATAAAAATGCCGTTCTTTTGAATCAATCATTTCGGAGGCGCGCCCGATTTTTAGATAATTTTTGCCTTCCATACCATGTAAAATTATCATTGCTGACTTAAAAAATCAAAAATAAACCCCGCAACTGCGGGGTTAGAAGGGTGATTTAAAAATCACCTCTTCGTCAAGATCTGTTTGAACCATTTCTTCTTCGGATTCATCACCTGATTTTAAGCCATAACTGAATACTACCCGTTTGCCTAAAAGCTCCTGATCTTCATTTTCGGTTTCTTTTTCTTCTGTCTGATGCCAAGTAAACCACCAATCCTTTTCTTCTTCTTTTTTGGTAATCACGGTCTCAAGATGAACATGTTTTTTCCCGCCCCACATTTTGAAAAGACGCTGGAGCACGTCTTTCATATATATTCCGTCTTTAGACCAAAAATCAAGGTCCACTCCCTGATGCTCATGCACCGAATACAGTTCGCCATTGTTATCGTAATTCGCGTCCGCAATGCGGATGACAGGTAAATGAAAATTCGTGTACTGGAAAAGCAGGCGTTTCTTGATTCTTCTAAAAGAGCGGGACTCAATCACATAACGCTTGCGCTGAGTATATGTTTGGTAATCCCAAACTTTCTTCGCTTTATAAAAGAAATACTGGTTTTCCTCGCAAAAATCTTTCGTAAAAAATTCTTCCAAAAACATAAGATCGTCATAAGTTGAGCGGACTTCGAAAATCTTTTCAGTCCCCATGCCGAGACAAAATTGGTCACAGCACTTCGCGGCCCACTGCGGCCATTCTTCAGGAATGGGTATTGCGGGATAATTAATTCCCCCGGTTTTAAAGCGTTCGCCAAAAGACATAAGCGGGCGAAGCGCTCCCTGTTCTTGTTTTAAGTCACTGGGCGTCCAAAGCCAAAGGTCCATTCTTTCCGCGCGCTCATAAATATCGCGGCGGGCTTTCATTCTTAATTCTTCTTCTGAAACTTCAGGAGATGATTTCTCTAACTCTTTTGATAAAAGAACCGCTTCAAGTTCTAATGGTTCCATTTCTTCCTGAATGCGAGAAATTTTTTGCCATTGCAATTCTCTATTTTGATAGCGAAGCCATGCGGGAATAAGATATTCTGCAGTCCATTGATTACGGATAAAAATTTCTTTAGGAAAACCCAAATTTCCCGCTTTCAATTCTTCCACAAAAGAAGAAAATTCATTCCATTGTTTCAAAAACTCATCGCTATTCAAATCAACTTTATCTATAATAGTTTTAAACACTGCGAATTCTTCCCAACGTTCCCGAACCAACCGATATTGGCACTCGTCCCAAATTGTTCCGTGCCGACCGGTATCCCAGCGGAATTTAATGTCTTTCCAAATTTCATATCCCAGCCGGTAGGGGTTAAGCCCGCCTTGTTTTCTCTGCACTCCGGCAAGTTCTTCTGAAAATTGCGTAAGCTCGCCGGAAGAAATCATGCCGGCTTCGGTCATTATTTCTTCTTGCCAAAGCGTTGCCCAGCCCTCATGCATCAACTTTGTGCGACCCATGGGAGCAAAATAATAACTGTGCCGGCGCACCATGGCAATAAGCTCTTTTTGCCACGACTCAAGAGGCGCGTAGCGCATAAAAAATCCCATAATATCTTTTGTCGGTTCCGGAGGAATAATCGCTCCTCTCTCAATATCCGCTTCCTTCGCAAGCTCTTCGTCAAGGCGGACACGCTCTCCCTCAATCCATTCGGGAGGATTTAAAAATTCATCCATATAGCCGGGCAATTCTTCTCGCGGCTCAATTCGTTTTGGAATTTTTCTTTCTTCCCAATCTTTTATCCGCTCTTCCTCGCTTTTAAGAGAAGGCCGGCGTTTTATATAAAGAGAATTCTGATCAATAAACCATTCAAAAGAAAGAATAAAGTCATAAAATTCTTTCACCTTCTCGCGGCCCGCAAGTTCAAACATTCGCTCAACGCGAAGCGCGTCCGAAGCCATGGCATTTACCATATTGCGATTTGTAGGGCGAAAATATGAGTTATTTTTATCAATATCAACATGGCCGCAAACATGGGCCATAACCGATTTTTGGGTGATAATATCGTTAAGCTGTAAGAGATAAGCATATGCGGGAACAGTGTTCAACACCAGCTCGTAAATGCGTCCCAACCCGAAACGAAACCGCTTTTTCCACCATAATGATTCTTGGCCATAACGCCAGTGATGCGGCGTGGTGGGAAATCCGTTGCGCGCGACAATTTCGCTCATTTCTTGAGGCGTTACGATAACGTACATAATCGGATAAAAATCAAGCCCAAAGCGCCTTGCAATCCTTTCAATCTTGTATTTCCAAAGTTTAAGCTCGGTTGAAAAACGAAGCTCATCCGTCATGGGCCGCCTCCTTATGTCCCTTTTTTAAAGAAACGTTTAATGGCGTCAACCGCGGACGAGAAATCGCCCGTCTTAACTTCGGCGTAAGCAAGATTTTCCACGCTTGGAAAACGCGTCAAAATTTTCTGGCCGAGCGATCCCGGCGCAGAAAAGGTTTGGGCGCCGGATTTGCCGTAGGCCGGCCACCAAGAACGATGCATCGCAATCTGTGCGTAATTGAACTGGTTAACAATCGGAAAAATTTTTTCGCCAAGCAAATTTAGAAAGATTTCATCGTCCGTGGACCAGTTAAACCCATCGGAAAGATAAACCACGTAAATATTCCATTGCGAAACCGGAAATTCCGC
>Ga0209541_10002562_pt1 | contig 34279 bp, 33 predicted proteins | sample RifCSPlowO2_01_FD_184027 | JGI IMG/M metagenome (GOLD analysis project Ga0209541, IMG submission 184027) | Groundwater microbial communities from Rifle, Colorado - Rifle CSP2_plank lowO2_0.1 (SPAdes) (version 2) | ecosystem: Environmental > Aquatic > Deep subsurface > Groundwater | place...
TGAACCGAAGGAAGAATGGGAGAGATATGGCTGTGAGGATCCTAGAGTAACCTTTTTCGAAGGTCGATATTACATTTTCTACACAGCTCTTTCCAAGTTTCCTTTTGAAGCCGAAGGTATCAAAGTTGCAGTCGCTGTCTCAGACAATCTTAAACAAGTTGATGAGAGACATCTGGTTACGCCTTTTAATGCTAAAGCCATGACCCTTTTCCCGGAAAGGATAGACGGCAAGGTCACTGCTATTTTCAGCGCTCACACTGATACTCCGCCGGCAAAGATGGTTATAGTCCAAGCTGATGATATTGAAGATCTATGGTCACAGAAATTTTGGAAGAAGTGGTATGAAAATATTGATAAACATATTATAGATCCTCGTCGAGCAGAACAAGATCATGTAGAAGTGGGCGCATCACCTATTAAGACTAAATATGGTTGGCTTCTCATCTATTCACACATTGAACATTATTTCCATTCATCGGATAGAAGACCGCAATTCGGTATTGAGGCATTGTTACTTGATCTAAAAGATCCTTATAAAATTATTGGTCGCACTAATGGTTCTATGCTAGTACCAGAGGAACCTTACGAGATTTCTGGACATGTCTCAAATATAGTTTTTCCTTCAGGTGCGATTCTTAATGGGGATATTCTTACAATTTATTATGGTGCTTCTGATACTACTACTTGTTCTGCGCGTGTTAGCATAAGTGATTTAATCTCCACTATTTATGCTAAAACAAAATCTCATTGGTGCTTTAAGCGTTTTGAAGAAAATCCAGTTATATCGCCCAAAGGCAACTCTTGGGAATCAAAAGCAACGTTTAACCCTGCCGCTATTGATCTCAAAGGTAAGATCCATATTCTATATCGCGCTTTATCTGGTGATAATACTTCGACTATTGGTTATGCCTCAAGTATTGATGGAGTTCGGATAAATGAACGTCTTTCAGAACCTATATATGTTCCGCGTGAAGATTTTGAATCTAAGAAGATAGAGGGCGGTAATTCTGGTTGTGAAGATCCACGACTTACTAAAATTGGGAACAACTTATATATGTGCTACACCGCTTTTGATGGCATTGGTCCTCCAAGGGTAGCTGTAGCTTCTATCAGGGAAACTGATTTTCTCGCTCGTCGTTGGAAATGGAAGAAGCCGAGACTTATCACTCCTAGAGGTGTGGATGATAAAGACGCTTGTATTTTCCCAGAGAAGATTAAAGGAGAATATCTTGTTATACATCGTATTGGTACAGATATTTGCGCAGATTTTCTAACCTCACTTGATTTCAAAAAAGAGATGGTTGATAAATGCATACGTATTTTTGGTCCAAGGTCTGGTATGTGGGATGGTACTAAAGTCGGTATAACTGCTCCACCTATTAAAACTAAAAGCGGTTGGGTTCTCTTATATCATGCTGTTTCAGAAATTCATCATACTTATCGCGTCGGAGTGGTACTACTTGATCTAAAAGATCCTACAGTAGTTCTGGCACGTTCGGCCGATCCTATTTTTTCACCGGAAATGTTATATGAGAAAGAAGGTATAGTGAATAACGTTGTTTTCCCTTGCGGTATGATAGTACGTGATGAACTGCTTTATATATATTATGGTGGGGCGGATAAAGTTGTAGGAGTAGCTACTATGGAGCTCAATATTATTATCAATGCTCTAAATAAGAAGGTTGGTTAATAGACTTAAAATATTTTGTGCTAATCTAATATAATGTTTCCAAATTGGGCCAAAAACATTCTTTTTCTTCTAGTCTATATGATTTCAGGCTTAGTGCTGGTAATTATTATTGAAGGTCTTTTGTCTGGTGCAGAACTGACTCCTTTAAATACTGTGGTAGAACAGGTAGTAACGCATGTACGTACACCCATTCTGACAACTTTGCTTGTAGCTGTGACCAGACTGGGTAATCCCTTCATACTTTCATTTACAGCCATGCTTATAGCTATATTACTTGTAGTACGTAACGGTCGTTATTATGATGCTACTCTTCTTGCCACTGCTATTGTGGTAGCTGTTGTCTCTCTTACAGTTCTTAAAAATACTTTTCAGATTACACGACCGGGTTATGGGCTTGAGGATTTTAATGGTTGGAGTTTCCCCTCTGGACATGCCACAATTGCTACCGCCTTTTTTTTCATGCTTATTTATACTTTCTCTGACAAGATGACTTCATTGAAAGGCAAGATATCTTTAATATCTGGTTCTATATTAGGAGCATCTGCCATCTGCTTTTCAAGGCTTTATTTGGGAGCACATTGGACTCTTGATATACTTGCTGGTATTGCTCTGGGGCTCCTGTCTGTGAGCTTTACCATATTAATGTTCAATGTTTTTATAGAAAATAAACGTTCGCTGAAGAATAGAATAAGTTTATGATATAGTGGTGGATTATAAATAATAATATTATACGAGATGAATCCAGAAGAAAAACAAAAAGTTTTAAAATGGGTTAGAGTTGCACTTATTGTTCTAGCGGTATTTTTAGCAGTTAAGACTATTGGGGCTCTAGAAGATTTGCGCAGTATCGATCCAACGTATAACTCTATATCAGTTTCAGGTGTTGGAGAAGCCGTGTCTATACCTGATGTGGCTACATTCTCATTTACAGTTTCAGCTGATGCAAAAGTAGTCAGTGACGCTCAAAGTCAGGTAACTAAAAAGATGGACGCCATCTTGGCCGCGCTCAAGTCGCTTGGTATTGAAGAGAAAGACATTAAGACGATTGATTATTCTGTAAATCCTAAATATGTTTTTGAACCAATCGTATGTATTACTACTCCATGTCCTTATAATAATAGGCGAGTACAAGACGGCTACACTGTTAACCACAATGTCTTAGTGAAGGTCCGAAATACTAAAGATTCAGGGCAAGCACTTGCTATAGCTGGAGAAAATGGCGCTACAAGTCTTTCCGGTATCTCGTTTACTATAGATGATCCAGATAAGATTATGGATGAGGCCAGAGCAGAAGCTATTCTAGATGCAAGAGAGAAAGCCAAAATGCTTGCTAAGGAACTTGATGTTCGTCTAGTGCGAGTAGTTAGTTTCTACGACAATACAGGTGGAGGAATACCATATTTTGGAGAAGCTATGGGTGGAGATATGGTAAAAAATGTTGCACCAGTTCCAACTATCCCAGTAGGGGAAAATAAGATTACTGTGAGTGTGACTGTCACCTACGAGATACGATAGTTTAGGTGTATAATTTAGATAGACAGAACAAATCTTAACCTCTTGTTTGGGAGGAAGTTAATGCCTGCACCAGAAAGGTGTGAGTATTGTGGATGCGACGATGTGAGAGAGTACCAAAAATATTACATCTGTCGCAAATGCGCGAAACTTCTTTCGGAAGTCAAGTAAGGTATGGCCCGACGCGTCTGCGTCGGGCCAGTTATTCAGCGAGTTCAACAAGTAAGTGCAACACTTTGATTATCTCAAAGTGTTGCACTTACTTGTTGAACTCGCTCTAGAAGATCAGATGAATGATCTTGAAACCGGTCGTTAGATTTTTAAGCCATTTCATTAACTTTAAAATATGTCTAGAGAAGAATATAGACCAACATCAGATGAAATTAAAAAAGCGGAAGAGAGTATGACTCCCGAACAGGTAGAAATGAGCAAAGAGAAATTAATTGAACTTAAGGACAAGCTCAAGGACCTTGTTAAGAAAAGCCGTGATATTCTAGAAGCAATTAATGATATTGAAGATTCTTTTAGGGGAGGGAATTTACTCATGAGCATTGGTAGAGCATCGCAATCTACTGACTCAACAAATAAATATTGGAAAGAAAAGCTAGAACAGTTAGAAGCCGCATATGATGAAATTGAATATACTCTCATTAAACCTATTGAAGATTCAATAAATCAATTGGGTGAATATGGTAAATAATATAGATTTATTATGCCGTAATCCAGAAAATACATAACTCTGATGTTCTCACCAAAAACCAAAAGATTCGCTTTCGTAGATGTTCAAAATACAGCAACTACCACTCAAAAATTGCTCGGCTTTATTATTGATTGGCATAAACTTTGTGCATATTTGAAAGAAAAATGGAACTGTGAAAAAGTCTTCTTCTATTCTGGTATAGACGAAGGAGATACCGAGACGGTAAAAGAATTTGATTCTCTATCAAAGAATGGGTGTATCTTAAAAGCTAAAACTGTTTTTGCATATAAAAAACCAGACAAGACGATTTCCATAAAATGTGTTGAGTGTGGAAAAGATAATGTTGAAGTTGTTGATATGGGATATAACAGAAAATCAAATTGTGATGTTGATCTAACTGTTGATGCTATGGAAATGGCTGGAGCAGATACAGAATTTCTTATATTCACCGGCGACGGTGATTTTGACTATCTCATCCGTAAAGTTTTAGAAAAAGGAACAAAAGTTTATATTGTTTCTTCCAACGCTGGAATTAGAAAACCAGGAATAAACACTAAACGACTTTCAACGAGACTGAAAACTTTGGTTGATGAAAATAGAGGTAGTATCAATCTAGTTGATATAAACAGTTGGAAAATGAAGATAAAAAAGGATCTATAATACAAATCGCCACGAAGCGTGGCGATTTGCGAATGACATAACTATACTAGCAAAGTGGTATGAAAAGTCAATGATGGGGTGTGGAAAGCTCGAATGGTTCATTTATTGGTAATTGAGCCGTTACCTAGTCTGAAGCCTCGGATCTATTCCGTTTTGGGCGTCGTTACATAACCACAAAGTGTTTATCTACCACTAGCCCAAAGGAATGTCCGAGGCGAATGAGGGTATTAGAGTAAAGAAGAAAGGTAGATAGTACAGTAGTCTGAATTCCGTCAGTTTCTCCCTTAAAGGAGAAACACGCCCGAAGCCCAATCGCCCATTCCGAAAAAGGAAATCCCGCGCAAACGGCTCGGCTGGCTGAGCCCATTAGAAGCCCTTAGTGTTGCACTTGGAAGTTGAATGTGCCTTCATTTTATTTGACTTCTTCTTACCTTATGTAGTATTATCAAGAGGCACCCACGGGGTGTTTTTTTAAACTAAATTATGAATAGGCTGATAAATTACATCAAAGATACACGAGGAGAGCTTAAACATGTCTCTTGGCCGACACGCAAGCAGTCTTTTGTTTTCACTATAGTTGTTATCATCATCTCTATCCTGACAGCCACTTTCTTGGGTTTCTTTGATTACATTTTTTCTCTTATATTGCAGAAATTTATTCTCTAAAACATGACTAAGCAAAAAATTTCAGAAGGTAGAAATTGGTATGTCGTTCACACATACGCTGGGTATGAGAATACTGTGATGCGTAATCTTAAACAACGCATAGAGTCCTTGGGTATGGAGGATAAAATTTTTAACGTCATTGTGCCTACAGAGAAGAAAATAAAAATCAAAGGAGGTAAACGAATCGAAGAAGAAGAAAAGATCTATCCGGGTTATATATTGGTAGATATGATTGTGACAGACGATTCTTGGTACGTAGTTCGCAATACTCCAAGAGTCACTGGCTTTGTTGGTTCTGGAGTTTATCCTGTACCTATGAACAAAGCTGAAGTCGAAACTCTTTTTAACAGGATGTCTGCTGATAAAGTTACTCATACTATCAATCTCTTAGAAAATGATGCTGTGCTTATCATTGACGGACCGTTTAAAGAGCTTGAAGGAAAAGTTTCTGAGATAGATGAAGAGCGTGGTAAGGTCAAAGTTTTGGTTAATATGTTTGGCAGAGAGACCCCAGTTGAATTAGATCCGCTACAATTAAAAAAAGTCTGATTTGACTATAAAACCATTATTCATTATCCTTTACTCCTAATTCCCAAATTCAATGGCTAAAAAAGTTATAAAAGTCTTAAAGTTACAAATTCCAGGCGGTCAAGCGGTGCCTGGTCAACAGCTCGGACCAGTACTCGGTTCTGCTGGTATTCCTATTGGTGATTTTGTTAAACGTTTTAATGATGAGACAAAGAAGCGTATAGGTGAGACTGTGCCTACGGTTGTAGAAATTTTTGAAGATAAAACATACAAACTTACCTATAAGACAGAACCAGCTTCAGCACTTATCCTAAAAGCATTGGGCAAGGAAAAGGGTTCTGGAACCCCAAATACTGCAAAAATAGGCTCACTTTCAAAGTCTCAACTCAAAGAAATTGCAGAGAAGAAGATGTCTGACCTTAATGCGGGAGATGTTGAAGCTGCTTCTAAGATTATTGCTGGTACTGCGCGTTCTATGGGGGTTGATGTGAAGTAACTATCTCTCTAAATCTACCCACGTATATTTCAAGCCGGTCTTTTCATCGAACCGTTCTTCTCGGGAAATTTCTTTCGTAAATTCTTTTGTATAGTCTGGGAAATAAGCGTCGCCTTTAATATCAAGATCAACTTCTGTGACATACAATCTGTCTACAATATGAAGTGCTAGTTTGTATATTTCTTCACCTCCTATAACAAATATCTCCTCACTATTTAATTCAGACGCTTTCTCTATGGCCTGTTCTATCGATAGGCATATAACACATCCAGGAATACTAAGTTTTGTATCTCTTGTAACTACAAAACTAGTTCGTCCCGGTAAGGGTTTGCCGATAGAATCATAGGTTTTTCGACCCATGATAATGGGATGACTCATGGTCAATTCTTTAAATCGTTTTAGATCATCAGAAATATGCCAAAGTAGGCCATTTTTTCCTCCTATCACGCCATTTTTTGCACGGGCAACTATAATACTAATGCGTGGTTTTGTCATCTTTTACGTATCTTTAACCTTAGCATATACTTTACCTACGAAGACAACCATCTAAAATGTCCACACAATACGAAATCGAAATAAAGAGTCTTTTGGGTGATAAAAAGTACGCTGATAATTTAAGTCAAAAGATTTTGAGTAAGGGTGGCGTGCTCACATCAAAAAACAAACAACTCAATCACTATTTTACTGTTTCTGATTTATCTAAATTTAAGGAAAATCTTTTGTTTCACATAGACGATTCAAAAAAAGATTCATTCAAAAAAATTCTTGATGAGGGTAGTAATTTTTCTATCCGCACTCGTGATACCGATGGTCAAGTACTTCTCGTAATAAAAGCATCTATTGGCAAAGATTCTAGCTCGAATGGGGTTTCGAGAATGGAATTTGAGGTAAAAATGAATATGACACTAGACGAATTAGACAAAATTCTCCTTGAGTCAGGTTTGGAGTATCAAGCTAAATGGTCACGAGGTCGTGAAGAATACAAGCTCAATGACGTTAATATTTGTCTCGATAAGAATGCTGGTTACGGTTATTTAGCAGAGTTTGAAAAAGTTGTTCCTGATAAATCTCTGGCGGATTCAGTAAAAGAGGAATTACTCAGTTTAATGCGCGGTTTTGAAGTAGAAGAGTTGCCACAAGATCGTTTGGAACGGATGTTTGCTTACTATAACAAAAATTGGCGCGATTATTACGGGACAGAGAAAATATTTAATATAGAATAAAATGTTTTTATCTGACCGAGATATTAAGAAAGCAATCAAGAAGGGTGAGATTATTCTCAAGCCATTTTTGGATAATAAACTTCAGCCAGCCAGTTACGATATATTACTTGGCAATAAGTTCATAGTAAATGACGTTCACACCACGAGTTTTATTGACCCCGTTAATAAAATTTTTCCAAAGACTAAAGAAATAAAAGTCAAAGATGGCGAAGCTTTCGTGCTTCATCCGGGAGTTAGCATTCTCGGTTATTCAAAAGAATATTTTGGCTCCGATCACTATCTGATAGAAGTAAATGGCAAAAGTTCACTGGCACGTATAGGTCTCTTGGTACATAACAGCGCTGCCTTGATCAATCCGGGGCATTTCCTAAATGTCGCTCTGGAACTTTGCAACCTCAATAATGTGCCAATAATTCTCCGCCCAGGTATGGCCATAGCTCAATTAACATTCTCCACTCTCTCAAGTGAGACAACTCAAAATTATCGCGAAAAAGGTCGTTATGCAAAAAACAACATTGCTGGTTATATTCCTCCTAAAACTATAGCTAAGAGAACGCACAAAAAGAAAAAATAATATGAGCAACAAAAATCATCCAGAATATCAATATTTAAATCTCCTACAGGATATTTTAGATAACGGAGTAAAGAAGCACGATCACAATACTGGTAATGGGCTAATTAGTGTTTTCGGCAGACAGGCAAGATACGATCTATCTAAAGGTTTTCCTTTGTTTACTACTAAAAAAGTATATTGGAACGGTATTTTGACAGAATTATACTGGTTTATGTCTGGGCAAACTAATATTAAATACCTTGTCGATAATAAGGTCCACATATGGGACGACTACCCATATAAGAGTTATGTTAAGAGGATTGAAAAAGGGGAAGTGCCACAAATGACTAAAGAGGAATTTATTTCCCATATCGCAACAGATAGTGAATTCGCAAAAAAATATGGAGATTTACCTAGGGTATATGGGGAGCAGTGGCGGGCTTGGCCTGCTGCTGATGGTCGAAAGATTGATCAGTTAGCATGGGTTATAGATACACTGAAGAACTTTCCTGAAAGGAAACATGCTGTTATGTCTGTGTGGAATCCTCAATTTCTGTACGCTATGGCGAAACCAGGCGAAGCTCTCTCATACCCACTCTGCCACATCCTTCTGCATTTTAATGTGGCCAATGATAAATTATCTTGTCTTCTGTATCAGAGGAGTGCAGACATGTTTCTTGGGGTACCATTCAACATAGCTAGTTATGCTGCTCTCACAATGATTGTTGCCAAAATTACTGGTTATGAGCCTGGAGAGTTTGTACACACTCTGGGAGATGCACATATATATGAAAACCATATTGAGCAAGTGAAAGAGCAAATAAAAAGAGAACCCAAACCGTTACCTAAGCTAATTGTGGGCGAACAGGTGACAAGCCTCGATACTTTCAGACCAGAAATGGTTACTCTAGAAGGTTATGATCCACATCCAGCTCTTAAGGGGGAGATGACTGTTGCTGGTGGTTTCGATGAAAAAGATAGAAAATAATTATTGTGAAAGATAAAGAAATTGAGAAATTGATCAGTCAGGAAAAAAAGCGCCAAAGAGGAGTAGTAAATCTGATTCCGTCAGAAAATTATGAATCAGAGGATGTGTTGAAGGCTCTCGGTTCTGTACTTGATAACAAATATGCAGAAGGGTATCCACACAAACGATATTACGGCGGACAGACATATACAGATAAAGTGGAGGATCTGGCGAGAGAGCGTGCATTAAAGCTCTTCAAGCTTGCTCCAAAGAAGTGGTCAGTAAATGTGCAACCACTTTCTGGCTCGCCAGCAAACTTGGCTGTCTATCTTGCGACGGTGCCCTTAGGTGGAAAGATAATGGGAATGAGCCTTACAAATGGTGGTCACTTAACACATGGACAGAAAGTTTCTATGACAGGCAAAGTTTGGCAACAAATTGCATATAGAGTAGATTCAAAGAGTGAGGTAGTTAATTACATAGAATTGGAGAAGCTTGCTCGTAAAGAGAAACCAGCATTAATAGTTTGTGGTTATACAGCATATTCGAGAATTGTAGATTTCAAAAAATTTAGGAAGATTGCTGATGCTTGCGGTGCATTACTAATGGTAGATATGTCGCATTTCGCAGGACTTGTTGCCGGCGAAGCTTATCCATCACCATTTCCATATGCAGATATTATCACCACAACCACTCATAAAACACTGCGTGGGCCAAGAGGTGCAATGATTTTCTCTAAAATTGATAGCAGGGAGTTGAATAAAAAAATCGATAAAGCAGTTTTTCCTGGATTACAGGGTGGGCCACATATGAGTCAAATTGCCGCTATTGCTGTTGCGTTAAAGGAGGCATCAAATCCAAATTTTAAAAAATATGCTAAACAGGTAATTAAGAATGCTCAAGCGCTGGCAAATGAATTAATGAGACTTGGGTGGAAGGTTGTTTCTGGTGGCACAGATTCACACTTAGTCCTTGTAGATACATGGATGGGCGGGGCAGGAATCTCTGGCACGGAAGCTGAAGCGAGACTAGAAAGAGGTGGAATAATTTGCAATAAGAATACGATTCCAGGAGAAACACGTTCACCGTTCGATCCCTCAGGTATTCGACTCGGTTCTCCAGCCGAAACAACTAGAGGTAAGAAGGAAAAAGATATGATAAAAATTGCTAGAAAAATTGATGCGATTTTGAGGAAATAATATGGCTAAAAGAGATATTGATTTTCTTTTTGAAATTGGAACACTCCGAAATGTTCCACGAGCATGGCAACAAATTTTAACTGGAAAGGTTCAAAATATTTCCGAACATATTTTTCGAACCACTATGATTGCTTGGATTATTGCTGTTGCTGAAAAGGCTGATGTGTCCAAAGTCCTTAAAATATGTCTCATACATGATATTGCTGAATCGAGAGCGAGTGATATAGCTTTTTTGCATAGAGAATATGTCACTAGATATGAAAAGTTGGCAGATGATCATATATTTAAGGATACAGAACTTGAAAAAGAAGTGCATTCTCTTCTCAAAGAGTATGCTGAAAGAAAATCTCTCGAGTCAAAAATTGTTAAGGATGCCGATAATCTAGATGTAGACCTTGAACTTAAAGAATTAGCTAGAATTGGTGATACTTCTGCCTTAAGCATGCAAAAAGACCATAGACCGCATATTAGGACTAAAAAGCTTTACACTAAGACTGCGAAGAAAATGTGGGATGATATACAGAAGACTAATCCTAATGCTTGGCATCAAGTTTTAACAGGAAAATGGGTTAGAAATGATAAGGGGGCAAAATAATTTTCATGAAAGAAAAAATAGAGAATCTGGTAAAAGATGCTTTAAAGTCACTCAATTTAAAAACAGAGGGTTTTTCTGTGGAACATCCTACTGATTTAAAGATGGGGGATTACTCGACTAATGTAGCTATAAAATACGGCCACAAAGATGAAATTGTACGATATATCGTACAAAATAAATTACCAGAAATTGAGAAAGTGGAACTCGCCGGGCCGGGGTTTATAAACTTTTATTTGTCCAAAGAGTTTTTTATAAACAGTCTTAAAGAAATTATTGAAAAAAGAGAAGTTTTTGGAAAGAATGAAAATCTGAAGGGAAAAAAGTTTTTTGTGGAGCATACCCAGCCAAATATTTTCAAAGAATTTCATATAGGGCATTTGATGAATAATATTATTGGCGAATCTGTGACTCGCATAGTGAAGGCGGGCAGTGCTGAAGTAAAAACAGCTAGTTATCATGGCGATGTCGGTATGCATGTAGCCAAAGCAGTTTGGGCTTTGCTCAATAATTGCGTAGGCAATGCCTACGCAATGGGTAATAAGGCTTATGAAGAAGATAAAGAAGCTAAAAATGAAATTCAAGAAATAAATAAAAAGATATACGAAAGAAGTGATGATAAAATAAATGATATTTATGATTCTGGCAGAAAAGAAAGTCTGAAAGAATTTGATTCCATATATAAAAGACTTAACACAAATTTTGACTACTCATTTTTTGAAAGCGAGTCTGGTGATATCGGAAAAGAACTTGTTCTGGATTTCCTAAAGAAAGGTATTTTTGAAGAAAGTGAGGGGGCAGTTGTCTTTAGAGGCGATAAATTTGGATTGCATACCAGAGTATTTCTCAATTCAGACAAACTGCCGACTTACGAAGCTAAAGAGATTGGTTTAGCAAAAATAAAAAAAGAGACTTTTCCTTTTGACCAATCAATAACTATTACTGCTAACGAGCAGGACGCATTTTTTCAGGTAGTAGAAGTCGTGACTGGTGAAGTGATGTCAGAATTAAAAGGTAAATTAATTCATCTCTCACATGGTATGTTACGTCTGCCAACAGGAAAGATGAGCTCCAGAACTGGCAATGTAATTACGGCTGAAAAACTCATAGAAGATGTAAAGAAAAAAGTAAAAGATAATGAACAGGTGGCTATAGGCGCTATCAAATATATGATTCTACGGCAAGTGATAGGGAATGATATAATTTTTGATATAGAAAAATCTGTTTCAACGGAAGGAGATTCCGGAGTTTATCTTCAGTATGCATATGCACGAACAAATTCGCTACTAGAAAAAGCCAAAATGTTGACACCGAGTGTCAACGAAAATAGGCAAGGGAATATAAGGAGTATTGAGAGACTGCTGTATAGATTCCCAGAAGTGGTAGAGAGGGCTGGAAAAGAATATGCTCCACATTACATCATCACTTATTTGACCGAAATTGCAGGAAGTTTTAATAATTTCTATGCACACGAGCAGGTTATAGGTGACTCTCCCGAATCCGCTTATAGACTGGCGATTGTCCAAGCTTTCAATATTGTGATGAAAAATGGCCTGACTATACTTGGTATACCGACTCCCGAAAGACTCTAAAAGATGTTAAAATAGCCAAAATATGGCTGATAAATCTGAACGAGCCCAGCGGGAAGAAAAAATTCTCCAATTCTGGAAAGAGAATAAAATATTTGAAAAAAGTTTAGAGAAGAAATCTCCTAAGGGGGAGTTTGTGTTCTATGACGGACCGCCGTTTGCCACAGGTCTGCCTCATTACGGACATATCTTACCTGGGACAATAAAAGATGTGATCCCGCGTTACAAGACAATGCAAGGTTTCCACATATCTCGTCGCTGGGGTTGGGATTGTCACGGTCTGCCGATTGAGAATTTAGTCGAAAAAGAACTAGGGTTGGATACTAAAAAGGATATTGAAAAGTTTGGTATCGCAGAATTTAATAGGCGCGCAAAAGAAAGCGTGCTTCGATTTGAGAAAGAGTGGAAAGAAATCATTCCTCGTACAGGTCGCTGGATTGATATGGAGCATGCTTATAAGACTATGGACTCAAGTTATACAGAGTCTGTATGGTGGTCGTTTAAAAACCTCTACGACAAGAACCTTGTCTATCAAGGGTTTAAATCTATGCATCTCTGCCCGCATTGCGAAACTACTCTCTCAAATTTTGAAGTGAATTTGGGGTACAAAGATATTACAGACATTTCTGTATATGTAAAATTTGAATTAGCGGATGAGCCTGGCGCCTATTTCTTAGCTTGGACCACAACCCCTTGGACCCTACCAGGCAATGTTGCTCTCGCTGTGAAGAAGGATGGTCAATACGTGAAGGTTAAAAAGGGAGAAGAAATCTTAATTCTTCTCAAGAGTTTGTTGGAGAAAGTGTTAAAAGATGGTTATGAAATTGTGCAAGAATTACCAGGCAAAGATTTGATTGGTCAGAAATATAAAACTCTCTTTGATTATTATCAGAGTGAAGGCCGGGTTTATGCCGCTGATTTTGTCAAAGCGGAGGATGGAACGGGCATTGTCCATATTGCACCGGCATTTGGTGAAGATGATTATGAGTTATCACTACGCGAAAAGTTATCTTTTATTCAGCACGTAAATACGGACGGTCGTTTTAAACCAGAAGTGACTGATTTTGCTGGAGAATTGGTTAAGCCAAAGGATGACCATCAGGCTACTGATATTAAAATCATAAAACATTTAGCAGGTAAAAATCTACTATTCGCAAAAGAGAAAATTATCCATAGCTATCCACACTGTTGGCGCTGTGATACTCCTCTGTTGAATTACGCGGCCTACTCTTGGTTTCTGAAAGTAACTGAAATTAAAGATAAATTGATCAAGAACAACCAAAAGGTGAAATGGGTACCAGAAGATATTCGTGATGGGCGATTTGGAAAATGGCTCGAAGGCGTCCATGATTGGGCTATTTCCCGCTCGCGTTTTTGGGGGACACCCTTGCCTGTTTGGCAAACTGCAGATGGTGAGAAGAGAATTGTCGTTGATTCAATCGAGACTTTAAGAAAATACGCTAAAAAATCTGGCAATACTTATTTTGTTATGAGGCATGGTGGCACAGATGGCAATAAGAAGGAGATTGTCAGTTTTAAAAATGAAACCAATGATCATCTGACTGAAGAAGGGAAACAACAAGCTTATATTTCTGTGAAAAAACTTAAAGATAAGAATATTGATCTTATAATTACTTCACCATTTACCAGAACTAGAGAAACTGCAGAGATTGTGCGTTTAGAACTTAATCTATCTGAAAGTGCCGTTATAGTTGATGAGAGATTAAGAGAAGTAAATCCGGGTGAATTTGATGGTAAAAATTGGCAAGAATATCACGAGTATATGTATCAAACCGGATTAAAATGGTTTGACAGAAAGATTCCTGGAGGAGAATCTTTTAAGGACGTCGGCAGGAGAATAGGTGAATGTTTATACGAATTAGAATTAAAATATAAGGGTAAAAATATTCTTATGGTGACGCATGGAGGCCCAGCTTGGCTATTTTATGTTAACTCTGGTTTATATCGACCAGAAAATAAAGAATATCGACGAGCCAATATACATATCTTTGTAGATGAGTTCAAAAGATTTGATAATGCAGAAGTTCGCGAATTGCCATTTGTACCATTGCCACATAACGAAGATTTTGAAATTGATCTGCATCGACCTCATATCGACGAAATAGTCTTGGAGAAAAGTGGCGAGAAGTATTGCAGAGTTCCTGAAGTTTTTGATACTTGGTATGACTCTGGTTCCGTACCCTTCGCTTCTCGAGCAACTAAGGATTTGATCCCAGCAGATTTTATCGCAGAAGGCCTAGATCAGACTCGTGGTTGGTTCTATACCATGGCGGTCTTGGGAACAGCGCTTTTCAATAAGTCGCCATATAAGCAAGTGATAGTAAATGGGCTTATCCTGGCTGAGGACGGCAAGAAAATGTCTAAACGTCTAAAAAATTATCCAGAACTCACTTATGTATTGAATAAATATGGTGCTGACGCTCTGCGTTACTATCTAGTTTCATCGTCAGCTGTACGTGCGGAGGATCTAGCTTTCTCAGAAAAAAGTTTAGATGAGATAGTTAAGAAAAATATTTCTCGCTTGGAAAATGTTATAGGTTTTTATGAACTATATGTGGATGAGAAAAAAGTTCTTAAAAGTTCAAGAGGCCATATTTTAGATCACTGGATAGATGCATGTTTGACAAAATTAATCAAAGAAGTGACAGAAGGTTTGGAAAACTACAAACTAGATCGTGCCAGCCGACCTCTCGCAGATTTTGTGGATGATCTTTCCACATGGTACTTGCGCCGTTCGCGCACAAGATCAGAAGCTCTACCAAAACTACGAGAAGTTTTACTTCGGGTCGCCGTAATTATGGCGCCATTCATGCCTTTTCTGGCAGAGGATATTTATCAGCGCTTAAAGTCTGAAAAATATTTCGAGAGCGTACACTTTGAAGCTTGGCCTAAACCAGAGAAAGTTGATACAGAAATTTTGGACAAGATGAGGGAAGTGAGGAAAATTGTTTCGCTGGCTCTGGAAGCTCGTTCTAAGGCTAATATTAAAGTAAGACAGCCTCTGAATGAATTACGAATAAAGAATAGTGGGTTAGGACCAGAATTTCTGGAATTAATTAAAGACGAACTCAATATAAAACGTGTGATTGTGGACAAAAATATTGTGCAAGAAGTAGAGCTTGATACTAATCTCACGTTGGCACTTATTGAAGAAGGTAAACTTCGAGACATAATTCGTTCTATTCAAGATATACGCAAAGAAAAAGGTTTGAAACCTAGCGAAATTATGGCGTTTAATACACCAGCTGGCGAGAAAGAATTTTTCAAGAAACATGCCCTAGAGATAGAGAAAATAACAAATATAAAATTGGAAAGCTAAAGTGCCGTACCACATATATACTACCAAAGCGATTGTACTCTCTGAAAAGCCTATTGGAGAAGCAGATAGGATCTATAACATATTGTCTCGTGACTTAGGTAAACTTCAGGCTCGGGCTATTGGTGTCAGAAAGAGTATTTCGAAATTGCGAGGTAGTATAGAGCCATTCTCTCTTTCATCAATCTCTTTTGTGAAAGGCAGAGATTACTGGAGACTGACTTCAGCAGAATCTATTAAAAATATTTCTGCATCGCCCTGTATTGCAAGACCTTTATCTCTTATTGAGAAACTTATTCAAGGTGAAGAACCCAATCCTGAATTATTTGATGTTGTAGAACAATTTGTCCAATCGGATGAATATGATAATGAGATGTTTGAGATTCGTATGGTATCACAAATCCTTTTCCACTTAGGATATCTTAAAGAATCAGATATGTCGCTAGATAAAAAAGCTCTGGTGAATGCAATAAACGAAGGTATCCAAGCCAGTCATCTATAGAAGTGTTATAATTAACAAATTATGGATGAAGAGAGGAAAGACAGAATAGGTGAACTCAATGACACTTTGTACTCACGGACGCGTTATAAGGATCCTTTAGATAAACGTACTCCGGTCAAAGAAGTTGATTTTCCAGATGTGGAAGGTAAATGGCAGACTCCAGAGCTTGACGAGATACTTAAATATGAACGTGTAGCTCCTGAAATACACCCACTAATGAAAAAAATTTTTATTTTTGCGCTTTTGTTTTTCGTGGCTACTGTTGGAGTGGCCACTTTTATTTTCACAGGTGGTGCCAATTTTATTTCATCTAAAAATGTTGATATAAATGTACTTGGTCCTACTATTATCTCAGCTGGAGAAATTCTCGAACTTGGTGTTAGTATCTCAAATACTAACAATGCAGATCTGGAGCTTGCTAATCTGTCTATCCAGTATCCTCAAGGTAGTCGTAATTCGGATAATACTCTCGAATCTCTGACCTATACTAAAGATGATCTAGGTGTGATTAACGCAGGTGGTGAAGCTGTTCGTAATGTGCGTGTAGTTCTTTTAGGATCAGCTGGAGAGACAAAGGAAATAAAATTTTCAGTCGAATATAAGGTCAAAGGCTCAAATGCCACTTTTTATAAAGATAAAATTTTTGAAATTACTATAGGTAATGCGCCCATCACTCTCACTGTCGAAAGTCCGCCATCTATTACTTCCGGTGACAGTTTCTCTACTGTTGTATCAGTTACCTTAAATTCTACAGATATTTTTAGAAATGTTATATTGAAAGCAGAGTATCCTCATGGTTACAGTCCCACTAGTGCTACACCAGAAGCAGTTGATAATGATAGCATTTGGTCATTGGGAGATATGTCTCCGGGAGATAAAAAGATTATAATTCTCCGCGGACAATTGGTCGGAGAGGATGAAGAAGAGCGAACTTTTCGATTTTATGTTGGAGTTTCTGATTCAAGTAGTATCAGTCCTAATTTAAAAATTATTGTCGCTTCTCTTCTGAATACTATTGCTATAGACAGGCCGTATATTGATCTAAATGTTGCACTCAATGGAGAAGGTGTGCCAGTCTATATGGCACCAGCAGCACGTCCTGTGACTGCTGTCATCAGATTCAAAAATAATCTTCCAGATAAATTGCTTAATCCACGTCTGGAAGTTCGTCTCTCTGGTATGGCTTTAGATAAACTTTCTGTTTCTGCCAGAAATAGTGGCACTTACGATTCTCAAAATAATAGCGTTACTTGGAATTTAACTAATCCTACCGGCGCTTTAGAGCTTGTTCCTGGCGAAAGTGGCCAAGTCAGTTTTGTCTTCTCTTCTCTGTCAGCTCTGTCTCTTACGGAAGGTACTCACGATATTATACTAAACTTCGTTTTTACAGGTGTTCCGGTTGGTGCTGTGGGGCAGAGACCATTAACTACAAATGAAGCTAGGACAGTCAGGATCTCTTCTCAAGTCAATCTATCTTCGAGGATACTTCGTTCATTGGGACCATTTGCTAACCAAGGGCCTATACCACCAAAAGTGGGAGAAGAGACCACTTATACAGCTATATTAAGCGTTGGTAATACTCGAGGCGATCTGAAAGATGCTAAAGTTACTGCTAAACTTGGAGTGGGGGTTAATTGGCTTGGGGCACAAAGTGTTGCTGGTGAGAATATTTCCTATAATGATGAGTCTAAGACTGTCACATGGGATCTAGGTACTTTACCTTCAGGTTCCGGATTCTCTTCTAATGCTAGGGAAGTAGCTTTCCAAATATCACTCATACCGTCTCTTAGTCAGGTTGGTGTAGCGCCAGTTCTGATCAATAATATTATATTTTCTGGTAGAGACACTCTTAATGGTGATATCATAACTACTAATAATCCTATTTTGAACACTCGTCTTACAAATGATCCGGTATTTATTCAAGGAGATGATATAGTGGTGAAATAATGAGCAAGAAAGACACAGATTTGATGGATAAAATTGTCTCACTTTGCAAAAGGCGAGGATTTGTCTATCCTAGCTCTGAAATATATGGAGGTTTTTCAGGATTCTGGGATTATGGACCATATGGAGCTGATTTAGCTTATAACCTAAAAGATTTATGGTGGAAGCGATTTGTGAAATCGCGAGAGGATATGTATGGCATTTCTAGTTCTATAGTTATGCCCGAGCAGGTGTGGCAGGCGAGTGGTCATTTGAAAAATTTTACCGATCCATTAGTCGAGTGTAAAAAATGTCACCATCGTTTTAGAGCCGATCATCTAAAAAATAAGGAGAAATGTTCGGATTGCGGTGGAGAACTTGGGGAAGAAATTTCATTTAACACCATGTTTCCTGTTCAGACTGGTTCGGTTGATGGAGGCACAACTACTGCTTATTTGAGAGGCGAGTTGGCTCAAGGAATGTTTGTTAATTTTAAAAATATCTTGGATACCTTCCATCCAAATATTCCGTTCGGGATAGCTCAAATTGGTAGGGCTTTTCGAAATGAAATTTCTCCAAGAGATTTCATTTATCGAGTGCGTGAATTTGAAATTGCTGAATTTGAATATTTTATAAAGGAATCAGACTGGGAGAAACATTTTGAATATTGGAGGAAAGAAATGCTTGAGTGGTTGGATGAAATTGGAATTGATAGAAAAAATGTTAAGGAAAATGATCTTACTGAAAAGGAAAGGGCGCATTATTCCAAAAGGACTATTGATTTCGAGTATCAAGGGCCAATTGGTGATATGGAGATACAAGCGATAGCATATAGAACTGATTACGATCTAAAAAATCATATAGAAGGATCAGGCGTTGATTTAAGTTATCGAGATGAGGTCAATAATGAAAAATTTATTCCTCATGTTATAGAACCTACTTTCGGGTTGGGGAGATTATTTTTAGTTGTTCTTTTATCGGCTTATACCGAAGATGAATTAGGTGGGGAACCGAGAATATATCTGAAGTTGAATAAAAATATTGCACCTGTTCGTGCGGCAGTATTTCCACTTCTGAAAAATAAACCAGAACTTGTTTCAAAGGCTCGAGAGGTTTACGCAATGCTCAAGAAAGACATTCCAAATATTGAATTTGATGATAACGGTAATATCGGCAAGCGTTACAGGAGGCAAGATGAAATAGGTACCCCATACTGTATTACTATAGATTTCGATACTCTTGAGGATGACACTGTCACAGTTCGTGATCGAGACACAGGAGAACAGAAACGCGTTATTATTACTGATTTGAAAGAAGCCATAGTTTAGGGTATTCTGTGTTTCTTATGAAATCTATAAAGACTAAATGGGACCTGCAACTACTTTATAAAAGTGATTCCGATCCTAAAATAGAGAAGGATTTAAGATTAATAGAGCAACTATGTGAATCGTTTGCAAAAAAACATAAAGGCAAACAGTTTACCAAGACACCGCAGACTTTGTTGAAAATACTCGATGAATCAGAAAAATTAAACGAGCTTATGGATTCTTGTGCTCCTTCACATTATTTCCATTTCAAAACTGACTTAGATTCTAGTGATGATAAATCATTTGCTATCTCTACTAAATATGGTCAAAGATTAACAGAAGCGAGTAATAAAATTAAATTCCTTGGGTTAGAAATTGCCAAAATACCATTAAACAAACAAAAAACATTCTTAAATTATCCTGCTCTAAAGCCATATAAATACTTGCTTTCACAGATATTTATTAACGCTAAGTACAATCTTTCTGAAGGAGAAGAACAGTTAGAAGATCTATTGAGCCAACCTGGCTATGGAATGTGGATAGATGCTCAAGAGAAACTTTTAAATCAGCAAGTGATAAAACATAAAGAAAAAGATATTCCAATTGCAAAAGCAATGGCGAGTCTTTCAGATATGTCTAAGAAAGATAGAAGGGAAATCCATAAAAAAATAACTGCTATCTTAAAATCTATTAGTCATGTGGCCGAAGGAGAACTTAATGCTATCTACAATTTCAAAAAAATAATGGATAAGCGTCGAGGGTATAAAAAACCATATAGCGCAACGATATTGGGTTATGAAAATGATGAAGAAGCTATAGAAAAATTTGTTTCTCTGGTATCAAAACATTTTCATATTGCGCATAGATTTTACAGATTACATGCCAAGCTTCTAGGAGAAAAGAAAATTTTTTTAGCTGACAGAGGAGCCAAGATTGGAGAAATAAAGATTAAATTTGATTTTCCAAGATCTGTAAATATGTTGCAATCTGTTTTGGCGGGTGTTGATAAGGAATATTTAAATATTTTTAATAAGTTTTTGGAGAACGGACAAATAGATGTTTACCCGAAAAAAGGCAAAACTGGCGGGGCATATTGCTCTGGCTACGGAAAATTACCTACATTTGTTCTACTTAATCATGTAGATACTGTAAGATCTCTGGAAACTTTGGCTCATGAAATGGGGCACGCTATTCATACAGAATTAAGCAAGAATCAACCATCAAGATATAGAGATTACTCTATTGCTACTGCAGAGGTAGCTAGTACATTTTTTGAACAGTTAATTTCAGAAGAAGTAGAAAAAAATATTTCTAAACGAGAACTTATTATACTACTTCACAACCGTATCCTTGGTGATATATCAACTATTTTCCGCCAAATAGCATGTTTTAATTTCGAATTGGAATTGCATGAAAATATCAGAAAAGATGGTCAGCTTTCCAAAGAAATCATCGCTAAACTCATGTCTAAACACTTAAAATCTTATCTTGGAAGTGCTGTGGAGGTAACTGATGAAGATGGGTATTTCTATGTTTATTGGTCGCATATACGCCGATTCTTCTATGTATATACCTATGCATATGGTCAGATTATAAGCAGAGCTCTGTTTGAGAAATGGAAAGAAGATCCAAGCTATGCTAATAAGATCAAGCAGTTTCTAAGTGCTGGAGGATCTATGAAGCCAGAAGACATTTTTAAGTCCATCGGTATAGATACATCCAATGATTCCTTTTTTGAGGCTGGACTTAAGGGGGTTGAGAAAGATATAGTTAAACTCGAAAAATTGGCTAAAGGGTTTAAAATTTCAAAATAGTGATATTATAATTGTTATGAACGATAGACAAAGAATAACCATTACTACTGGTAGCTGGGTGCGGGCTATGGTAGTTATAGCTATAGCCTACGCACTCTTTCTCGTTAGCGAGTTTATACTAGTTGTCATAACCTCTATTGTCATAGCTTCAGCTATAGAACCTGCTACTGTCTGGGCTAAGAAGCAAAATATCCCACGTCTACCCATAGTGTTATTGGTTTATGTATTTACAGCGCTTTTACTAGCTGGTCTTTTCTATTTCCTTCTTCTCCCTCTTATCGATGAAATGTTTAATTTCATTAAGACTTTAACGATATATTCTAACTCAATCATAGATGGTGGTATTCTCTCTGATATGTTTAAAACTCAAAATATTTTTGGCGGTCTTGATACACCAATTATCATTAGAGAACTAAGTTCATATTTAAAATCCCTAGCAGATTTTTTCTCCCAAGGAATATTCTCCAGCCTTTCTCTAATATTTGGCGGAGTTTTGAACTTTGTATTAATTCTAGTGCTGTCTTTCTATTTAGTCGTGCAAGAAGATGGTGTTGGTAAGTTTTTGAAAATAATTACTCCTGTAAAACATGAGCATTACGTTGTAGATTTATGGCGACGTTCACAGATTAAGATTGGTCGCTGGATGCAAGGTCAATTGCTATCATCCGCACTAGTAATGATACTTGTTTATATAGGGTTGCTTATTATTGGTATTCCACACGCTCTTTTGCTTGCTGTTTTAGCAGGGGTGTTCGAGCTCATACCACTTTTTGGCGCCACTCTCGCAGCTATTCCAGCTGTATTTATAGCTTATGTATTTGGCGGTGTAACTGTTGCTCTAATCGTGATTGCTCTGTATATAGTAATTCAACAACTCGAAGGCAACCTTATATATCCATTGGTTGTAGAAAAAGTGGTTGGAGTACCGCCCATTATATCCATCTTAGCTTTGGTTATCGGCGGTTCTCTAGCCGGTTTTTTGGGCATGCTAGTCTCTGTGCCAGTAGTAGCTGCTGTTATGGAATTCGTCTCTGATATTGAAGCTAGTAAAATTGTTAAAGTGTCAGAAACAGATAAGTCGGCTTAACTATGTCTAAAGATAAGAGCTTCTACATAACTACGACGTTACCTTACGTCAACGCAGAACCGCATATTGGTTTTGCTTCAGAAATTTTACAAGCTGATGTTCTTGCAAGGTGGAAACAGGAAGAATTAGGAGAAGGTAACGTTTTTTTTAACACAGGTACAGATGAGCATGGTCAGAAAATTTTTGAAGCTGCCATAAAAGTAAATGAAAAAGTTGAGCTTTATGTAGAAAAATATGCTCAAGAGTTTAAAAAACTCAAAGAAGCTCTTGATTTGTCTAATAATTTGAAATTTATTCGTACCACTGATGAAAAACACATTAAAGCAGCGCAAGAATTATGGGTCAGATGTAAAAATGATATTTATGAAAAAGAATTTGAGGGTCTATATTGTGTTGGGTGCGAAAGATTTTTGTCTCAAAGAGATCTGGTAGATGGGAAATGCTCTGTACATCAAATAGAACCCCAATTATTGAAAGAAAAAAATTGGTTTTTCAAACTCAGCAAATATCAGGAAAAATTGCTTAAATATTTGGAGAATTCAGAAGTAATTATTCCTGATTGGCGAAGAGAGGAGGCTATAAATTTTGTAAAAGAAGGATTGGAAGACTTCAGTATATCTAGGGATAAAACAAGGCTTTCATGGGGTGTTTCGGTGCCAGGGGACGATACACAAGTGATGTACGTTTGGTTCGATGCTCTAACTAGCTATATATCTACTCTAGGTTGGCCAAGCGAAGAAGGTGATTTCAGAAAGTTTTGGAAAGAAGGGCATACATTGCAAGTAGCAGGGAAGGATCAAGTGCGCTTTCAATCGCTCATGTGGCAAGCAATGCTTATGTCTGCTGGGATAAAAAATACTGATCAAGTTTTTTATCATGGATTTATAAACTCGGGTGGACAGAAGATGAGCAAATCGCTGGGTAATGTAATTAGTCCCTATGAATTGATAAAGAAATATGGCACTGATGCAACTCGTTATCTTCTATTAAGACACGTGCACTCAACTGAAGATACAGATGTGACGTGGGAGAGATTAGATGAGTGGTATAACGCAGGTCTGGCCAATGGACTTGGCAATTTAGTCAGTAGAATATTAACTCTTTCAGAAAAACATCTAAATCAATATTCTGAGATAAATCCAATTGGTAAAATTTATGAAGCTCTAGAGGATCTCAATTTCCAACTAGCAATGGATACTATTTGGTTGAAGATACAAAATCTGGACGAGAAAATTGCTGTGCTTGAACCGTATAAATTGATTAAAGATAATCCAGAACGTGCTAAAAAAATAATTGATGAATTAAGAACAGAATTGATTCTAATTGCACGTGATCTTAGAATCTTTATGCCATCTACAAGTGGTATGATTCATGACGCAATAGTGTCTAATAAAAAACCAGAAAATCTTTTTCCAAGAATAAATGCCTAAATATTTTGACATTCATTCGCATCTTAATTTCTCTGACTATAATGAGGATTTAGATGAAGTTGTTCAAAGACTCAAAGATACAGAAACTCACACTATAGTAGTTGGTACAGATTTTGAATCTTCAAGAAAAGCAGTTGAGTTGGCGGATAAATACGAAGAAATCTATGCATGTATTGGTGTGCATCCAGTCGATGACTCAAAAATAATTTTTGAACCAGAAAAGTTTGAAGAATTAGTAAAGCATCCAAAAATGGTGGCAATAGGTGAATGCGGACTAGATTTCTATCATGTTAAAAAGGAGACAGATTATGAAAGGCAGAAAAAATTATTTATAGATCAGATAGATTTTGCTGTTGCGCATAATAAACCACTGATGATTCATGCTCGTGACGCTTATAATGAGATTTTAGAAATATTAGAGCAACTTAAAAAGAAATATAAGAACAAACTTCGAGGCAATGTACATTTCTTTACCGGTGAGATAGATGTAGCCAAAAGGTTCTTTGAGATAGGGTTCACAATTTCTTTCACGGGGGTAATCACGTTTGTCAGAGATTATGATGAAGTGATCAATTCTGCGCCGATTGACATGATTATGTCGGAGACCGATGCTCCTTTTGTCACTCCTGATCCGTATCGTGGTAAACGTAATGAACCTATATTTGTTAATGAGGTGGTAAAGAGAATAGCTGTAGTTAAAGGAGAGGATGAGGAGAAAGTCCGAGCTACCCTTGTCAATAATGCGTTGTCTATGTTAGGCTAGTTCAACTTATGGGAAATTCAAAAGGTAAAAAAGAGGGCTCAACTATATATGAGGTATGCTACCTTATTTTACCCAGTATTCCAGAGGATAAATTAGATGACATTGTCGGCTCTATTAGGGGTATTATAACCGAAGAATCAGGCGTAGAAATTGATTTCGAAGCTCCCTTTAGACACCCTCTGGCTTATTCAATGTCAAAGACTATTGGAGCTAGTCGTTATGTGACCTCCGATGCTTACATAGGTTGGATTAAGTTTGAAGTCGAACCGGCTAAAGCAGTGGTTATTAAGGATAAATTGGATAAATTAGAAGAAATTTTGAGATTCCTCCTAGTAAAAGCGCCACGCAATACCACCTTCACTTTCGCTAAAGCTAAGGCAGTTGCTAAAGAAAAGGAAGAAGAATTAGAAAGTGCCTCTGTTGAAGACTCAAGTATGGTTAAAGAAGACGTGGTAAAATAAAATTATGTATTTCAACCGAGCTATTATTATAGGCAATCTTACTCGAGATCCAGAACTCAAATCACTTCCTTCTGGTGTGCAAATAACCACACTTGGCATAGCTACTAATCGTGTGTGGAAAGATAAAAATGGGGCCAAACAGGAATCAACTGATTATCATAATGTTGTTGTATTTGGTCGTCAGGCCGAAACAACTGCACAATATCTAAGGAAGGGTTCTAGTGTCTTGATAGAGGGTAGAATGCAGACTAGAAGCTGGGATGCTCCTGATGGTACTAAGAAATACCGTACTGAAGTAGTGGCTGATAGGGTTCAATTTGGTCCTAGACGTGATAATGTTACTCCATCTGCTAAAGGAGATTTATCTAAAGAAACAGACAATCAAGAAACTCCTCCAGCAGATGCTATTGAATATCCGGAAGAAAATATTAATGTAGATGATATTCCTTTCTAAAATGCGAAAACCAAATTATTTTAAAGAAAATAAGATTGAATACATTGACTACAAGGATGTAGATGTTCTTAAAAAATTTCTAACACCACATGCTCGCATACAATCTCGTAAACGTTCATCCGCACCTTCCAAATCTGAACGACAATTGGCTCTGGCTATCAAACGAGCTCGTTTCTTAGGATTGCTTCCTTACGTCAGTAGGTAATTTACAATTTACAATTCTCAATTTTCATTGAATTTTTGATGTGTCAATGTTTTAAAATTAGATCATTGGATCTTGATTGGAAATTTAAGATACGCGGTCTGCATATTCACCAGTATCAGTATTGATACGCACCATATCTCCTTCTTTTATAAACATTGGGACTTGGATTTCAACTCCAGTTTCTAGTTTTACTGACTTCGTAGCACCTTGAGCTGTGTTACCCTTAGTCGCATCGTGAGCTTCAATTACCTTCAGTTCCATTTTGATGGGGAGCTTAATGCCAATAATCTTATCGTCGAAAAGCATTGTGTCCATCATGATGTTTGGTTTAAGAAATTTGGCTCCAGAACCAATCATCTCTTCTGATAGTTGAAAGCGCTTCGATGGATCATTTGCCTCACAGAACCAGAACTCACCTTTGTTGGTGTATAAATATTTAACTTCCTTTTTATCAATCTCCGCTTCTTCCACTTTGTCTGATACGTGGAAAGAGACCTCTGTGATCCTACCTGTTATGAGATTTCTTAATTTAGTGGCATTTACTGGCTTTCTTTGTTGTTTGCGAAAGACGTGCGATCCTACGACTTCCCACGGCTCATTCTCGTAAATGATGTATTTATGGACTGTGACTTCGTTATAATCTAACATAATGTCAAAATATAGCCTATTTAAGCCATGAAATATACTTGACATTAGTTCTGATTAGGTGTATGATTGTAAAAGGAGGGTAGTGCAATGTTTCGAGACTTTTTGCGTGGGATTCTCATCGATCCCGAACTTGAGAAGAAAGCTCACGAGGTTGTCGATCGAGCCGGTCGTGTCAGCCGGAATGCTGAAAAACTGATCAATGACGCCAAGAGAAAGATGAAATACCTCAATGGCGCCGAAGTAGCTCTTGTGGTTGCGGGTTGTCTGATTGCGTCCGGTGTTGTCATCGGCACACTCAATCAGAAACTCAAGGAATCGTCAGTAGAGAACTAACCGATCGAGCAGAAAGCCACGCTTGATCGGTTTTCTGTTTTAAATTCCCCTAGGAAAGACCTAGGGGAACTGGTGGTATAATTAAAATATGAGTTTGAGAAGAGTCGCTTTCGTTTTGGGCGAATATTACCATTTATATAATCGTGGTAATTCAAAACAGAAGATTTTTCTTGATGAAGCAGACCATAATAGATTTTTGAAATTACTTTTTCTTTGTAATTCAAAACTCAATATAAATTTTCGAAATGTGATTGATGTCACTAAAGATGTTCTCGTCTTTGAAAGAAGAGAGACACTTGTTGATATTGGAGCATTTTGTCTAATGCCCAATCACTTTCATTTATTACTGCGAGAAAAGGAAGATGGAAACATCAGTTTGTTTATGAAAAAACTTCTAACTGCCTACGTAATGTATTTTAATAAAAAATACGAAAGAACAGGATCACTATTTGAAGGAAAATTTAAGTCGGAACACGTTGGGGAAGATAATTACCTCAAATACCTTTTTTCTTATATTCACTTAAATCCAATTAAACTAATTGATCCTAAATGGAGGATTGAAGGAATAAAGGATAGATTGAAGGCTCAAAAATATATTCTTGATTACGAATATTCAAGCTACGCTTGCTTAGGTGATGAAAATCAGAAATGGAGTAAGATAATAAATACTAATAATTTTCCAAAGTATTTCTTAACCCCAACAGACTATAAAAGAGAAATGTTTGATTGGTTGAATAGTTCCCCTAGGAAAGACCTAGGGAGACCTAGGGAAATTTAAGATTCTTTGAGTTTGGCTCGAATTTCCTTGAGAATCTGGTCAGAAATTTTTTTATTCTCGCGCAGGAATTGTCTGGTAGCGTCATAGCCACGACCAAGTTTGGTGTCGCTATATTCGTATGAATTTCCTGATTTTTTCATGATTCCAAATTTTTCTCCAAGGGCTATTAACTCTCCCTCGCGCGAAATACCTTCGTTATACATTAAATCAAATTCTGTTTGTCTAAATGGTGCTGCCACCTTATTTTTAACTACCTTAACTCTAGTACGTCCACCCATAATCTCTTCACCTTTTTTGATTTGAGCAATGCGGCGGATATCTAAACGTACAGAAGTATAAAATTTAAGAGCCTTACCACCCGGAGTAGTTTCTGGATTGCCAAACATAACACCTATCTGCATTCGTATTTGATTGATGAAGATAACAATGGTTTTAGATTTGGCTACTATAGCTGTGAGTTTGCGTAAGGCTTGTGACATAAGACGTGCCTGTTTACCCACATGGTATGCTCCCATATCACCTTCGATTTCGTCTTTGGGAGTGAGAGCGGCTACAGAATCAATGACAATAACATCGAGTTTGCCTGAACGTACCAATGAGTCCACTATTTCCAAAGCTTGTTCTCCAGTATCTGGTTGAGAGATCAGAAGTTCGTTGATTTTGACACCAAGACGCCTAGCATATTCTGGATCCATGGCATGTTCAGCGTCTATAAAGGCACAAATACCACCTGTTTTTTGAGCTTCAGCTATAACGTGTAAGGATAGGGTGGTTTTACCCGAAGATTCTGGACCAAAGATTTCTATTATTCTACCGCGAGGTAAACCACCTACACCTAAAGCTGCATCTAATCCTATAGAACCGGTAGAGATAGCATCAACTCCTACTCTAGGTTTTTCCCCGAGCTTCATGATCGAATCTTCACCAAATTTTACTCTGATAGCATCAAGAGTGGTATCAATATTTTTAATATCCGTTTTATTATCTGTGTTTTTAGTTTTTGTCATTTGTTTTTATTTTAGATCTGTCTGTGTAGATCTGACTATCTGTAAATACTTTTCTGTTTTACGACCCAATCTATCTCGAGCCTTGATCGCCATTATACTGATACCGTCCGATACTATCAATTTTTCACTCCAAGCTCCTTTTTCATCCGTGAAAATTTGCCGATCATTTAAACTAATCCAAGAAATGTTCTTGGCTCGGCCCTCTATGGTTACTAAAGAATTCTCTGATAAATATCCATCTTTAGGGCTGTCGATCCATATTCGCGGTCCAAGTATGAGAAATCGCGCTTGATATGAGGAATAAGCAATGAGGAATATAAATAAAATAAGTAAGAAAATATGTTTTGACTGGACGTCTATTTTCATGAAGCCATAGTTTCTATATTTTCTTCATCAAGTTCTTGATTCATATTACCTCCTTCTTGACCTATCACTTCTCGCGCTTTAGCACCAGATCCGGCGCCTATTACTCCGCGTTCTTCAAGCATATCAACTAGACGCGCAGCTCTTGCATAACCGATACGAAGTTTACGTTGTAGAAATGAAGTAGAAGCTTTGCCCGCTCTCACTACTGTTTCTCTCGCTTCTTCATAAAGTTCATCATCATCTCCATCAAAAGAATCTTCAGCTATCTCAGTGGAGAAGATAGCATTTGTGGTGTTGTCTGCAGAGAAATTGATCTCTTCTTGAAGTTCATCGGCATAAGTATCGCTAAGATATTTCACTACAGCTTTGACTTCTTTTTCAGAAATATAAGCTGATTGTATACGTACAGGTTTTGACATCTCTCCAGAAAGGAAGAGTAAATCGCCTGCGCCAAGAAGTTTTTCAGCACCTGATATATCAAGTATAGTACGCGAGTCTATTTGAGACGATACTTGCAAAGCAATACGTGCCGGTATATTGGCTTTAATTAATCCAGTGATAACATTTACAGACGGTCTCTGAGTAGAAAGAATGAGATGAATACCTACAGCACGACTCATCTGAGCAAGGCGCACAACAGCAGCTTCAAGTTCTCTCGGATAAGACTGCATTAAGTCGGCCAATTCATCTATGATGATAATTATAAATGGCATCGAGTTGCTATCTTTATCGGTTTGTGTAGGTAAGATGTTTTGATGATATGAAGTGATATCGCGCACACTACTTTTTTCGAGTATGTCGTAACGACGTTCCATCTCTTTAGCAAGCCATTTTAAAGCCAGAATAGCTTTTTTAGGGTCAGTAATGACTGGTGTTAGAAGATGTGGAATCTTATTGTACATTGTAAGTTCTACACGTTTAGGATCTATCATTATGAATTTAAGATTTTCAGGTGGATTTCTGAAGAGAAGGGAAGTGACTATGGTATGTATGGTTACTGATTTTCCGGAACCAGTGGCGCCGGCTATCAAAATGTGTGGCATTTTAGCCATGTTTGCAAAGTGTGAACGACCTGTTATATCTCGACCTAATGAAATAAGTAATGGCAAAGTACTTCCCGTATATTCTTTGTCAGAAACGAGTGAACCAAGACCTATAGTTGATTTGAGAGTGTTAGGCACCTCGATACCTACTAATGATTTACCTGGTATGGGAGCTTCAATGCGTACTGGATGAGCTGCAAGAGCTAGTTCAAGATTATTTTGGAGTCCGATAATTTTTGAAAGTTTTACACCTTCAGCAGGTTTCAAGGCATAGCGAGTTACAGATGGACCAATAGATATCTCATCCATCTCGACTACGATACCAAAATTAAGAAGTGTTCGTTTTATTAAATTAGCATTAGCTTTGATATCTCCGACACCGGGTTTACCGCGATCTCCTTCAAGAAGTGAAATAGGTGGTGGAATCCAGCGTTTGCCACTTTTCCGCGTAGCTATGGGAACAAAACCATCTTCTTCTTTTTTTGATTTTTGTGGAGTCTGGTTTGCCCAGGTTTCTTGTTTTTTCGATTCAGCTTCTTCTATATTTTCCACAGCTTTATCTATAGCAGCATCTTCAAGAGGATCTAGGTTATTTTCAAGTTCTTTTTTTGCCACCAGTTTTTTAATTAGAGCTATGATATCGAGTTTTATAGATGTGTCAAAGATTACTAAGATTGAAATAGTGATGAGAGCTATAAGAATTACAGCACTTAAATAAATGTCAAATAAAGAACTCAAAGGTTTAGAGATAAATCCCCCAATAATTCCGCCTTCAGTGGATAGGAGATTTACAAGACCTAGAGATGAAATAAAGAGAAAGAATGATCCAAAAATTTGTGGCATAGCAAAGTCTCTCTCTTGTTCTCGGAGAAATGATACGGCTAATAGTAGAAATACTATAGGTAGCAGGTAATAACCAATACCGAAAAGATAAGAGAGTGACGTGTAGGTAAGCCGACCAGCCTGACCAGCTAATTCAAAAGCTCCTAGAACCAGAAAGATTGCTAATACTATGGAAAATACTCCAAAGATACCATTTGCTGTTTCTCTAGAAATTATTCTAAAGATTGAGATACCATTCTCACCCCACCAATGAGCTCGTTTTTTACGGTTTTTTGCCATTATGTAATAAATCTATCTTATAAATAATAACACGCTAAAAGGTAACGAACGATATTTTGAAAATTATAATAAACACCTTGAGTATAGTTGAAAAATTTGTCTCTTAACTGCATAATGGATATGCTTGTAATAAAGGACATAATATGATAGAATTAAAGGACATATTACTAAAGGGTATTAAAAGGACATAGATATAGTAAAATGGCTGACTTTACAGGAAAATCAGAAAGACTCTCTTCAGCTGTATATCTAATCACTAGTTTTTTTAGTGATCAGGAGCCTATAAAGTGGAAGTTGCGCACACTTTCTTCTGACTTAATCTCTCTAAGTATAATCGTAAAAGACAATCTATCCAAAGATAGAGAAGTAGTAAATTTAAAGATAAGAAATATTTTGTTAGAGACAATTAGTCTTTTGTCGGTTGTTAGAAATGTTGGTTTAGTATCTGATACTAACTACAGTCTATTGCACGGAGAATTTTCAAAATACATTGATTTACTGAATATTCCGATAGGTTTGTTAAATAAAGATAATAATTTAGCTTTGGCAACAGATTTTTTTAATGTTGATAGTCAAAATGATAAAACACCAGAATATACAGGTAGAACGTTATTAATAGACAAAAATGATGAGGTTTTGCAAGAACGTAATTCTCAAGAACTTGCTAATCGCGCAACTAATATTGATAAAGGACATCTATCAAGATTATCTAGTCATGATATTGATATTGTCCGTAATACAGGTAATCTAAAAGATTTTGGAGTTGTATCTGTTAAAAAAAATAGTAGGCAGAGTATTATAGTTGCTATTTTAAAGCGTAAAAAGGAAATTATGATAAAGGACATTTCTCCATTAATTAGTGGTTGTAGCGAAAAGACTATTCAACGCGAACTTTCTGAAATGGTACGCGCAGGTGTGCTTAAAAAAGTAGGGGAGAAACGTTGGAGTCGTTATTCCCTCGCTTAGTTGAAACTAACGAAGACTGATCTTGCTTAATAAGAAACTATGATGTATTATGTGCTTATCCACAGCATATCTGTTAAATATCTCCTGTATAATCTACAAAGTATAGATATTATTAGATTGGCTTGCCGGCGAAGGCTTATCCGTTGTCGGCAAATTAATACCCGTGGTGTGACTCAAACAAAATTTAGAAATTATTGGGAAGCACTCACGCATTAGAAAATAAATTAACAATGATAAAAAATAGAATGGCAAAGATTGCTGGCCTCGCGGTCGGTATGTCTCTTGCTTTAGGTGCCGTAGCTACCCCAGCAGGTGCTCAGACAATTGCTGACCTACAGGCGCAAATCAATGCGCTTTTGGCACAACTCGCTGCTCTTCAAGGTGGTAGTACAACAACTACTACTGCTTGCAGTTTCACTCGTAGCTTGACTATGGGTGCAAGTGGTGCTGACGTTACTTGCTTGCAGCAATATCTGCAGGGTACAGGTCACTTCACCTTCTCTGGCGGAGCAACTGGTTACTTCGGCTCAATTACTAAATCTGCAGTAGCCGCTTGGCAAGCAGCCAACGGAGTTTCTCCTGCAGTTGGTTACTTCGGTCCTGTCTCACAGGCTAGGTATTCTGCTGTAGCTGGTACAACTGGTGGCACAACCACTGGCGGTACTACTACTGGAGGTATTACCACTCCTGGTGTTGAGGGCACCATAACGGTTACTAAGAATCCTTCTCCAGCTTCCGGTGTGAAGTTGTATGAAGGTGATTCAATGAAAACTGTCCTCGGCATTAAGCTTGAGGCTAAAACTTCTGACATCAAGGTTGAGAGAATCAAACTTGACCTCGATGAGACAGGAGATACTGCGTCTCAAGACAGCGCCTTCTACAACAAGGCTGTACAGAAGATCTATATCATGGACGGTTCTACCGTTCTTGCTTCGTCAGATCTCAACAGTTCAACTGTAGTTGAGGAAAGTAATGAAATCTCAATTACACTTGCTGGTATGAGCTTTATTGTTCCTAAGAACACAATCAAAGTTCTTACTGTGGCCATGGATGCAAAATCTAGCTGGGACTCTACTTACAACGCAGATAGCTGGACAGTCGGTCTTGCTACAGATGGAGTTAGAGGTGTAGACGGTGCTGGTGTCAACCAGTACGGTCCTTCCGCAGCAGGCGTCTTCACTAACAGTTTTACTACTGAAGATGATATTCTAGATTCTGCTACTTTAGCCGTCTCTCTCAATTCAGGTTCTCCTAAGGTAAATCAAGTTATCTGTATGCAGGGAACTACTGAAGATGAGTGTGATGGTCTAGAAGTCGCTCGATTCAACTTCAGAGCAACGAAAGATGCTGTTACCGTTACCGATTTCGTCCTTGACCTTGTTCGAGGAGGAGGCAACAACGTTGCAACTGCCACGACTGCTTATCTCTACGATGGTTCTACCCTTGTAGGTTCAGCATCTGTTGGTAGTGGTACTGCCGATGACGGAACGATTAAGAAGGCTACATTCGCTGACATTGACTGGGTTGTCCCTGCGGACACCACCAGAACTCTGTCAATCAAGCTCGACATTGACGATGCTGGTCTCTTAGCCGATACCTTCACTGCAAGTACTGATGCCGCTGACACTACCGCAGAAAACTCTGTTGGTAACAGTGTTGTTGCTACTGGTTCTGCAGATGGTAATACCGTTACCATCAGAAAGGTTGGTCCAGAAGTAACCTTGGTATCCAAGTCAATTACTACCAACGGTGTTCCTCAGGGTAACCCCGCTGCAGGACTTACAAGTACCTCTACCTTGACTGCGACCTTCAACATCAAGGTCAAGGCAGTTGGTGGTGACTTAACTATTGGAACTATCGCTTCTGCTACCCCAGTGTTCGCTAAAACTGGTAACAACAACAGCTTCGAGTTGTTTGAGAACGGCGTAACAAGTGACGAAAATACAGCCACTTCAACCTCGTACTCTATCTCTACTACAGACACGACTGCTGCCATAGGCACAAACGGTCGCATCTTGGCTGAGAATGCAGAGACGACTATCGCTGTTACCTTCCAGATTCCTGGTAGGTTAGCAACCGGAGTAGGCGTAACTTCAGGAATCTACGCAGTTCAGTTCCAGGGTCTACAGTGGTTTAACGCCACAACTGGCTCTGTCCAGACAACTACCTTCATGACTGATGAACTTGACTGGAGAACAGCTGACGTTTCCTTCCCGTAATCGTAAGATTACTTAAGGTCTACGCCCTAGTCGTAGAAAACAAAAAACCGCCTTCGGGCGGTTTTTTGTTTTGCCTATAAGAATTTCAAAGGTTTAACCTATGGATAAATAGTATATAATAATTTTATGGCACGACCTC
>Ga0209541_10002567_pt1 | contig 34229 bp, 26 predicted proteins | sample RifCSPlowO2_01_FD_184027 | JGI IMG/M metagenome (GOLD analysis project Ga0209541, IMG submission 184027) | Groundwater microbial communities from Rifle, Colorado - Rifle CSP2_plank lowO2_0.1 (SPAdes) (version 2) | ecosystem: Environmental > Aquatic > Deep subsurface > Groundwater | place...
AATGCGGATTTGTTGTGTATGCCATATACATACATTTTACCCTACAGGGTGTTGCAAAGGTATTGAACCATTACGTTACTCTTGACAAACCATAGTTTAAGCTGTAAGATATGGTATAAATAAAAAAAGGGAGGAAATTGATATTTGGATGTTATTTGAAAACTGAATATGGCTAAGAAAAAATAAAATTCTGAAAATCTGAAAAGCCCGCCTGCGCATGAAGCTATGGTGAGGCAAAGGAGGAAAGGAAAAAATGAAAAAAAAGATTGGTTTGTTGATTCTAATGCTTGTCTTAATCACGGGGTTATTCCCGACCAGCCCAATGGCCGCAGAGAGCCCGTTTTTAGCTCTAACCCTGGCACCAGACACACCGCCAAGCAGAATTGTGACCGTGGGAGATAACGGCACCGAGGAAAGTGCCACCAGGATAAATCTTACGGCCGCAAACGAAACGATTAGCATCAACTCGATAAGTGTTCAGAGAGTTGACGGTAAAGATGCTGATTTCGCCTGGATTGCCCTTTTCGATGTCTCCGGCAACGCTTCCCAGATTGGAACAAACCAAGTACTGGTTGAAGGTAACACTACCATTGCTCTTCCGCCCGAATATACTTGGTTAATCCAAAAAAACGCGACAAAAACTCTGGAGATCAAAGTCAGATTTACCGGCATTCAGACAGAGTCCATCACTGGCGCAATATCTGGTAACGCTCCCAAGATAGGTTTAACCCGGATAAAAGGCATAGGAGCAGCTTCCGGACAGATAATCGATATCTCGACCAATGTCTCCGGCAACCCGATGGTTTTGAGAAAATCAAAACCAATTATTGCCGCCGCCAGTTTACCGAACAAGGCTCTTTCAACCGGCGAAAAAGTCCTTTACCGCTGGACGATAACAGCCGACCAAAAAGGCGACATCAGCTGGCAAGACATAACATTTGAGGTCTCGGGCTCAATCCAGGTTGGCGGAGAAAAATTCTTTATTGGCAGCAAAACCGAAATTCCGGCTCTGACTGATGCTGTCTACATACAGTCTGCCAACGACACCCTTAAAAAACTGATTCTTGCCGAATCATTCCGGATTTTCGATGTCGGAACCGGAGAACAAATCCCGGGCATAGTACAGATTTTAAATCTGCCCGACAAGGCCCTGATATCATTCAACGCAGTGGGCCTCGTGACCGGCATACGCGGCGATGTCAATGGCGATGGCAAGGTGGATGCCTTAGACATCACCAAGCTGGAACGAATTATCGCCGGGCTGGATCCATTAGACCCGGGGAATCAAGCTATCCCTGCCGGCGCAACCAGAACGTATGAAATCAGAGGTAATATTCTCTATTCCGGCCAAGCTGGCGATGTGATGATGACAAGAATTCCCAAAGGCGCTGATAACTCAACTTTCGGTTGGAGCGATGGAGCGGCTGAAGCGACCGACTATCTAGTACCAGGTTTGCCGACTGCTCACCTGTCTCTGACTAAATAAAAATATAAAGTTTTCCTACAAGGCGGCTTGTCCCAACAAGCCGCCTCTTCATTTGAAAAAATAGCATTTTTAAGATAGAATATTAACGTTGTGGAGAAATTTAAGTTTTTGGCGAAAAACAAAATATCCAACCTCCCGAAAACCCCGGGCATCTATGCCTTCAAGAAGGGCCGCAAGTTTTTATACATCGGCAAAGCGATCAATCTCAAAGAGAGAGTTAAACAACACGTAGAGTTGCTCGGCTTAGCCGAGCAATTGGCCTATATTGAGACGAAATCGGAAGTTGAAGCCCTGATTTTGGAAGCCAAGCTGATTAAAAAATACCAGCCTAAATACAATACGGCCTGGAAAGACGACAAGAACTATTTTTACGTGGGCGTTACTAAGGAAGAGTTTCCGAGAGTGTTTATCACCCACCAACCTCGAAAAATTCGAAATTCGAATATCGAAATTCGAAACAAATCACAAATTCAAAATTCTAAATCTCGGAAAACAGTTTCGGATTTCGTGCTTCGTGCTTCGGATTTCGAGTGGGTCGGGCCGTTTGTGAATGGTCGGGAATTGAAGCAGAAACTGAAAGAGTTGAGAAAAATTCATCCTTACCGAACCTGCAAAACCCTGCCGAAAAAACCCTGCCTCTGGTTCCATCTGAACAAATGCCTGGCGCCTTGCTTATTGAGAAGCCGGCGCATTGAGGCTTACGATATCTCCAACATCCAGGGCCAGCAAGCCACGGGCTCCATGGTCACCTTTATCAACAGTCGCCCTGATAAAAACCTCTACCGCCTGTTTAAAATAAAAATGGAGAATAAGCCCAATGACACGGCCATGCTCAAAGAGGTTCTACAAAGAAGACTCAAGCACAAAGAATGGGGCTTGCCTGACTTGCTCTTAATTGACGGAGGCAAGGCCCAGCTGAACGCCGCTCTGTCTGTGACCAAGATTCCGGTCATGGCCTTAGCCAAGAAAAAGAACGAGTTATATCTGAAAGGCCAGCAAAAACCGGTGCTGTTGGAAAACCTACCAAGAGAAATTTTCAATTTAATTCTACAATTAAGAGACGAAGCCCATCGCTTTGCCAGAAACTATCACCTCAAGTTAAGAAAGAAAGCATTGCTTGGCTAACAATTATCTGTTATCATGAAAGAAGTATGCAGAGCATCTTAGTTAAAATTATCTCCGGAATCATAGGATTATGGTTGGCCGCTCAATTCGTTCCGGGCGTGGAGTTTACCGGCCCCTGGCAAATTTTAATCTTGGCGGGAGCCATGCTCGGCTTAATTAATTTCTTTATTAAACCCATTTTAAAAACCATTACCCTCCCTTTAAGAATCTTGACCCTGGGATTGTTCGGCCTGATTATTAACATGGCCATGGTTTGGGCGATTGATATCTTCTTCGCCGAGCTGATCATTGTCGGCCTGTTACCGCTCTTGTGGACCACTTTGATTATCTGGGGATTGGGCCTTCTGAAAATATGAACCCCTTTTTACTTCTAGCTCAAATTTTAGTTTCAATTATTTTGATAGTTTTAATTCTCCTCCAGCAAAGAGGCGCGGCTTTAGGTTCGGCTTTCGGTCAAGAAAGCGGCTTTTACGGCACCTTGAGAGGCGTGCAGAAAAAAATCTTCTGGTCCACGGTGGTCTTCGGAGCTTTGTTCGTCGTCCTGGCGCTCTTCAATCTCATTCTTTCATGAAAAAAAGAAATAAGTGGCCCACTGAAAAACAATGGACTCAGCTTTTAAGAGTCCTTAATAAAAAAGAGAAAACCGCTTTTTTGACGTTGCTGTCTCTCGCTTTGATTTCGGCGGCGGCCCTGGCGATTACTTTTTACTTTAAGAACACCGAAATAAAACCGGCTCGGGGCGGCACTTATCTAGAAGGCATGTTCGGCAGCCCGCGCTTCATCAACCCGATCTACGCCCAAAGTTCTGATGTGGACCGGGACTTGGTGGAAATCATTTTTTCCAGCTTGACCGATATCGCTCAAGACATCAAAGTCAAAGACGATGGCGCAACTTACGAAGTCACGCTGAAAGAAAATGTGCTCTGGCACGACGGCGAAAATCTTACGGCTGACGACGTTATTTTCACCATCAAAACCATCCAGAATCCCGACTATAAAAGCCCGCTTCGAGGCAGTTATTTGGGCATTGAGGCGGAAAAAATCAGCGACTATGCGGTGCGTTTCAAGTTAAAAAACGCTTACAGCGGCTTTTTAGAAAGACTTAATTTTAAAATAATCCCCCGGCATATTTGGCAGGATATTTCCCCCCAGAACTTTCTTTTGACCAATTATAACCTCAAGCCCGTAGGCTCGGGACCTTATCGGCTTAAAAAAATAGAGCAAAACGGTTCCAACTCGATTACTGCCTTAGAGCTGGTCAGATTTAAAAACTATTTTGAGCTGCAAAAACCTTATCTTGCAGAAATTTCTTTCCGATTCTTTGAAAAAGAGGAGGACCTGGTCAGCGCCGCTAAAAAAGGAGAAATTGACGGCTTTTCGGCCGCTCAACCCAATCATTTCAAGCTTTTTGCCAAAAGCAAATTTACCGAATATTCGCTTGCCCTGCCCAGATATTTCGCTGTTTTTTTCAACCCCGACAAGTCTAGATTCTTGACCGACAGCAATATCAGGCAGGCGCTCAATTACGCCACAGACAAAAAAGAAATAATTGAGAATGTTTTATTGAATCGGGCGACGAGCGTCGACTCGCCTATGCTGCCTGGAACTTACAGCTACGAAATGCCTGCCGCCATCTATGAATTTAATCCGGAGAAAGCAACAACCCTGTTCACCAAAGCTGGACTGGAAAAAGTAGGTAGCCAATGGGTTCAAATAACCAAAGCGGTGCAAGCGGCCTTCAAAAGCGAACTGAATGTGGGCAGCCGGGGCAGCGAGGTCACGGCTTTGCAAACCTGCCTGGGGGGTAAAGTCACCGGCTATTTTGGAGAGGAAACCAAAGCAGCGGTCATCCTATTCCAGGAAAAATACAAAGAAGCCATCTTAACCCCCAGCGGCCTGACTAAGGGAACGGGCACTGTCGGAAAAAGCACCAGGACCAAATTGAATGCAATATGCTCGCAATCGCCCAAAGAAACGCCGCTCAAATTTTCTTTAATCACCGTCCAAGACCCGATTCTGGAAGCAGTGGCCGTTCAACTCAAAAACCAGTGGCAAAATTTGGGCATTGAGATAGCCATCACCACTTATCCGGTTTCCCAGCTGGAAAAAGATTTTATCAAGCCAAGGAATTATGAAATGCTGCTTTTCGGCGAGGTGCTGGAAGCAATCCCCGACCCCTTCCCCTTTTGGCATTCCTCCCAAGTGAAAGACCCGGGTCTTAACTTAGCTAAATACGAAAACGCTAAAGCAGATAAGCTTTTAGAAACGGCCAGGGTAAGCCAAGACGCCCAAATCAGAGCCGAGAAATATCAGGAATTTCAAAATATCTTAATTAACGACGCGCCCAGTTTGTTCTTATACAGCCCTGATTTCGTTTATTTTGTTTCTAAAAACATCAAGGGACTCTCTACAGCCATGATTGTTGACCCCTCAAAAAGATTTGCCAATATCGCAAACTGGTACACCAAACAAAAAAGAGCATGGTAGACACTAGATTTTTAAACGACATGAAGGCAGTGCTTGCTGACCAAGCTTGGGCTGAAACAGCTCCCAATTTTGAACTTTATTACATGCATCGAGGAGTAAAAAAGCAAGACGGCTTGAGATACGACGTCACCGTCATCCCTCCACGAATGCTGGGCCGGGAGTTTGTCAAAACCAAGGGGCACGAACATGCAAAAAAATACGGCGAACTCTACATTGTCTTGAAAGGCGAAGCCACTTATTTAATGCAACGATTTGAGGACAACCAAATCAAAGACGTTTATGCTGTTAAGGCGAAAAAAGGCGACGTCGTCATTATCCCCCCTTATTACGGCCACATCACCATCAACCCGTCAAAAAAAGAGGAATTGAAAGAGGCCAATTGGGTGGACGAAACCTGCCAGAACGTCTACGATCTGTTTATCAAAAAACAGGGAGCCTGTTATTACTATACAAACAGGGGCTGGATTAAAAACAAGAACTATAGTAGAGTACCTAAGCTACGGTTCCAGAGGCCTCTTAAAAAAATCCCTGAAAACTTAGACTTTTTACATGGAGATTAGAAAAGCAATCATCCCTATTGCCGGCTTAGGCACAAGATTCCTGCCCTTAAGCAAAACCACGCCCAAGGAGTTTTTACCTTTGGTGGACAAACCCGCCATCCAATATATCGTGGAAGAAGCCAGGAATTCGGGCATCAAGGAAATCATCTTTGTGAACCGGCCCGATAAAAAAGAAATTGAAACATACTTCACCAATTACCTGGCCCGCTAGCCTGAGCTGGAAGATGTTTTAAGGATAAACGGCAAGACCGAGCTTTTAAAAGAGCTTGAAGATTTGGACAGCCTTAATAAAGACATCTCCTTCTCTTATGTCTTCCAGAATGAGGCTCTGGGCGACGGCCACGCCGTGCTCCAGGCTAAAGAAATGTCCCAAAAGGAGCCTTGCGTGGTTTTATTCGGCGACGATATCGTTGACTCCGAAGTCCCCTGCTCCAAGCAATTGACCGAGGTTTACAATAAATATCAAGCACCGGTCATCGCTTTATATAAACTGCCCGAAGAAAAACTTTCCTCATACGGCATCGTTAAAGTTGAAAAAGTCGGCGAACGTCTTTACGAAATTCTGGGCATTGAAGAAAAGCCGGCGTTAGGACAGGCGCCTTCAAACTTGGCGGTGGTCGGCAAGTACGTGATTAACTCTGATGTCTTCGATTTCCTGGAAAATACCCCGTCCCAAGCCAAAGGAGAAATCAGGCTGGCCGGCGCTTTTAATGAAATGATCAAAAAGGGCATGACCATTTACGGCTACGAGTTTGAGGGCAAGTGGCTGGAATGCGGCAACAAAGCGGCCTATTTCAAGTCAAACCTTTATCTCTCTCTGAAGCACCCGCAATTCAAAGACGAACTTAAAAAATTTCTCAAAGAAGAAAACCTTTAGCCAAGGCATTGCTAATTAGGACGGGTTTCGATAAAATCATAGAAAGGTACTGGGTTTAAAAACGTTAACGGCGCTCCTTGCCGAGCGATAGCTTTAATTATTTAGATTAAGCGGACGTGATGGAATTGGCAGACATGCAAGCTTCAGGAGCTTGTGAGCGAAAGCTCTTGTGGGTTCAACTCCCACCGTCCGCACCAATACAAACTTAAATTTATGGAAAAACACACAACTCATACGCAGCAGAACTTAAGAATCATCCCCTTAGGCGGCCTGGGAGAGGTCGGACGCAATATGATGTGCCTCGAGTATGAAAGGGCGATTTTAATCGTTGACATGGGCTTCCGCATGCCCGAAGAAGACATGCCCGGGGTTGATTACATCATCCCCAACATCAGTTGCCTCAAAGGCAGAGAAAAAGACATTGTCGGGGCGGTCTTTACGCACGGCCATTACGACCATATCGCCGCCATCCCCCACATCATCACCAAACTGGGCAACCCGCCGCTCTTTGCTTCGGGCCTGACCAAAGGCATCATGCTCAAAAGGCAGGAAGACTTTCCCAGCCAGCCCAAATTGAATATTACAAGAGTGGAAGACGGCTCCAGGGTTAAGCTTGGCCCGTTTGTGGTGGAATTTTTCAGGCAAAACCATAATATCTTTGACAACTTAGGCCTTTTTATTCAGACGCCCCTCGGCAACATTGTGCACACTTCCGACTTTAAATTTGACGCCGCGCCGGTTTTCGACCAGCCGACCGACCTGAATAAATTAGCGGCTTTGGGTAGGCGTGGCGTTTTGCTCTTAATGTCAGATTCCACCGGCGCCGAAGAAAAAGGCCACTCGCTTTCAGAAAAAGACATTATGGAAAACCTGGAAATCATCATCAGGCAGGCCAGGGGCAGAATTATTGCCGCCACTTTCGGGTCTTTAATCAACCGCATCCAGCAGGTCATTGCTTTGTCTGAAAAATACGGTAGGCATGTGGCCGTAGACGGCTACTCCATGAAAACTAACGTAGAAATCTGCAAAAAATTAGGCTACATCAAATCCCAAAGGGGCACCTTGATTAAGCCGAACCAGCTCAACAGCTACGCTGATTCAAAAGGGACCTTACTTTGCACCGGCGCCCAGGGAGAGGGCCAGGCGGTCTTAATGAGAATTATCACCGGAGAGCATAAATTCATCAGATTAAAAAAAGATGATACGGTCATTTTCTCGTCTTCAGTCATCCCGGGCAACGAAAGAACAGTCCAGTTTTTAAAAGACGAACTTTACCGGCAAAACGTCAATGTCTTCCATTATAAGATGATGGATATCCACGCGGGCGGACACGGCCAGCAGCAAGAGTTGGCCGAGATGATCAACTTAATGAAGCCGCGCTTCTTTATGCCGATTCACGGCCAATATTCCATGCTCTTTAATCACGCCGAGCTGGCGCAAAGCCAGGGCGTGCCCAAAAGCAATATCGTGATGGCGGAAAACGGCCAAATTATTAATCTGACTCAAAAGAAAATCTTCATTGAGAATAAAACCGTGGAATCAAACTATGTGATGGTGGACGGCTTGGGCGTGGGCGATGTGGGAGAAATCGTTTTAAGAGACCGCCAGACATTGTCCAAAGACGGCATGTTCGTCGTTGTGGCGATTATTGACAGCAAGACTGGCAAGGTGAGGAACTCTCCCGATATAATATCTAGAGGGTTTGTTTATTTGAGAGAATCCAAGCAGTTGCTGGGCGAAACCAGAAAAAAGGTGATTGAAATCGTCAACAAATCAACCGGCTCGGGCGGGGCGGTGAACTGGTCTTATGTTAAAGACAACATCAGAAATAGAATCGGCGACTTTCTTTACGCTAAAACCAAAAGAAGGCCAATGATCTTACCTGTTATTATAGAAGTTTAATTAGGCGATGAAGCTAAAGCTTCATCTTCAGTTTCATTTTTGTAAACAAAAATTCACTATGAGAATTTTAAGCGGCATTGCACCCAGCGGTTCAATTCATATCGGCAACTATTTAGGGGCAATTTCTCAATGGAAAGAACTCCAAGAAATCGGGGAATGTATTTTTTTCATCGCTGACCTGCACGCTCTCACCACTCCCCGTAACCCCAAAACTTTTTCCCAAGAAATGCTCAATACCGCTATTGAACTTTTAGCGGCCGGACTTAATCCGGAAAAATGCATCATTTTCATCCAATCACAAGTCAAAGAGCACACCGAACTTTGCTGGCTCCTCAACACCATTACCCCGGTCGGTGAATTGGAAAGAATGACCCAATATAAAGAAAAGTCAAGAAGGTTCAAGGCCAATATCAACGCCGGTCTCTTGGATTATCCGGTTTTGCAGGCCTCTGATATTCTTTTATACCAAACGGATTCGGTGCCGGTGGGACAAGACCAAAAACAACACTTAGAGCTGACTAAAACCATTGCCCGAAAATTTAATCAAAAATACGGCCCAACTTTTAAAATTCCCGAAGTGCTGCTTTTGGAAACCGGGGCAAAAATCATGGCTCTGAATGATCCCGAAAAGAAAATGTCAAAGTCAGCGCCCGAAACCTGCCTGTTTCTGTTTGACGAACCTGAAGTTATCAGAAAAAAAATCATGTCGGCCGTGACCGACGCGGGCAAGACCATCAAATACGACCCGGTCAAAAAACCGGGCATAGCCAATCTGCTGATCATCTATTCTCTCTTTAGCGACAAGCCCGTCTCTCAAATAGAAAAAAAATTCGGCAAAAAAGGCTACGCTGAATTGAAAAAATCGCTGGCTGAACTTTTGATTTTGAAGCTGGAGCCTTTCCGCCGGAAGAAAAAAGAATTGATGGCCAGAGAGGTTTATGTGAAAGAAATTTTAGAACAGGGCAGGAAGAGAGCCGAAGTGATTGCCCAATCTACCATGGCTAATGTCCGCAAAAAAATGGGCTTGGTCTAAACACCCTCGGGAGGTGCTTAGTTTAACTTTTGATAAGAGCTGTTTAAACGCCTCCCGAAGGTATTTAGTTTACAAAATGGGCTTGTCTTAAACGAATTGAAACGACTTCGGGAGTCACTTAATTGAGGGAATCGGTATTAACGTTTATTTTAGAGCTCCAATCAACTTCTTTATGATTATGAAGAAGTTTTTTTATATAATCTTTTAAAAAATGATATCTGTCTGCGGTTTTGGCTTCAAATTTAACCGTAAGATAGGGGGCATTCTGCGAATAACGGATGACAAACATTGATTCTTGAAAATCAATCCTGATGCCGTCCCCTGCCCTTTCGTCGTCAATGATTCGGGCGCTGGGAAAATTTTTTTTAAGAATCGGGTTTATTCTTTCAATCAGCCCGACTTTTTTATCATCGGCGCAATATATCTTTATTTCCGGACTTGAGATGTATTTGGGGATAAGAGCGATAGCGGAAGAAAGCGATTGATTGGTTTTGGCCAAATAACTCAATAAACGCAGGGTGGAATAAAGGCCGTCATCGTGATTATAAAAATCTGCCGAAAAAAAGAAATGGCCGGATAATTCACCGATAAAAGCCGCCCTAATCTCCTGATTTTTTTTCTTTAAAAATGAGTGGCCGGTCCGCCACATAAACGGCTGGCCACCGTATTTTACGATGGTTTCTTCGACAGCTTTTGAACAAAGGGTGTTATACATGATGGTCGCCCCTGGACGCTCAATTAAAACATCGGCCGCAAAAAGAGCTACCAACACATCGTTCCAGATAATATTTCCTTGGTCATCGACTATCCCTATCCTATCGCCGTCAGTATCGTAAGAAAACCCGATGTCGGCATTCTTCTGGAGCACTTTTTCTCTCAAGCGCTGAGCAACGGCCATACTGGTCGGATCGGGAGTCCCCAAAGGAAAAGAAGGATCCAGCTCACAATTACTTTCAATAACCTCGCAGCCGGCTTGCCTCAATAAATCCGGAGCGATTACTCCGGCCGTGGAATTACTGGGGTCGATGACCACCCTTAACCTCTTTTGAATCGGCAATTTTTTAAGCAAATCAGAAAAATAGGCCTGACGAATATCCCTGGATGCTACCGAACCAACTTTCTTATCCGGCTGATAATCCTCCGCTTCGATCATTTTTCTCAGCGACTGAATGTCTTCAGAGACCAAAGTTTCAGAAAAATCATTAGCAAGCTTAAAGCCATTATATGCTACTGGGTTATGCGAAGCCGTCACATAAACTCCGCCCGGGCAATCAAGGTGATATTGCGACCAGTAAAAAGTGCCCACGAGATTCAGGCCTATATTAACCACCTCAAGACCGGACCAGTTTAGCCCCTTAATAACGGCTTGGCTGTATTCTTTACTGGTGGCCCTGGAGTCAAAACCGACCACTGCTTTTTTTATGCCTCTCTGATTCAAAAAAGCACCAAAAGCTTTCCCGACATGCTCAGCTGTCTCTGGATTAAGGTCCTCATTAACTAAGCCGCGGATATCATAGCCTCGAAAAATATCGGGATTGACTTTCATGTTGTTTTAGTATAGCATAAAATATATGAAGCACTATGAGTTGACCTATTTAATTCCCGGGGGCATTTCAAGAGAAGAACAGCAGAAACTCTCCGAGAGGGTCATTGCCTATACGCAAACCCAACCGATGAAACAGCAAGGAAATTCTGCCTGGTTCAGTTTTGATTTTTATGCCGAATCGGAAAAAATAGGCATGATTGAAGAAAAGCTGAAAGATGAAGCGAGTATTAAAAAATATCTGATTTTAAAGAAAAAAGTGGGCCGGATCAAAGAGATGAGGAAACCCAAAACAGTCAAACCCAAGGTCGAACTAGAAGAAATTGAAAAAAAGCTTGACGAAATTTTAAATAATTAAACATGAACCTCAATAAAGTTATTCTTATTGGTAATTTAACCAGCGACCCCGAGCTAAGAAGCACTTCTTCGGGCCAATCAGTGTGTAACTTTAGAATGGCCACCAACAGAAATTGGACCAATAAAGCGACCGGCCAAAAGCAACAGGAAGCCGAATATCACACGGTGGTTCTCTGGGGAAAATTGGCTGAAATTGCTTCTCAATTTTTAACTAAGGGTTCTTTAGCTATGGTTGAAGGCAGAATCAGAACCAGGTCCTGGCAGGATGCTACGGGCAATAAACGCTTCCGGACAGAAGTGGTGGCGCAAACCCTGCAGCTCGGTCCCAAGAGCCAGAAACCCAGTAGCGTGCCGGAAAGAGATGAACCGAGATCAGATAGGCAGGAAGAAATTCCCATTATTGAAGAGGAGAAAGAGGAAGAAGAAATCGACGTCAAAGATATCCCGCTATAATTAAATTCGAAATTCGAATATCGAAATTCGAAACAAATTCTAAATTCAAAATATAAGACATATAGTTTAGGATTTCGGATTTCGTGCTTCGGATTTCTTTTGCGAAGCAAAAGCTATGGATTGCTATTTTTGTAAAAAAAACGTATCGGAAATCGATTTTAAGGATCAGGAGACCCTGCGTCATTTTGTTTCGGGTTTGGGCAAAATCAGGCCCAAAAAAAGAACTGGTGTTTGTTCTAAACACCAGCGCAAACTTTCTCGGGCCATTAAACGTGCTCGGCACTTAGGACTGCCTCTTTAACCTTTTTAAGGATGGCTGGATTTTCTTTTAAAAAAGTTCTGGCTCCCTCCATCCCCTGTCCCAACCGAGCATTCTCATATTGAAGCCAAGAGCCGGCTTTTTTTATTACGCCTTGTTTGAGCCCGGTATTGAGTAGATCGCCGATGAAAGAGATTCCTTCATTATAGTAAATATCGAATTCGGCGGTCTTGAAAGGAGCGGCCACTTTATTTTTAACTATTTTCGCCCTCACCCTGGAGCCGATAATCTGCTCGCCTTGTTTGACTTGGGCAATTCTCCTCAAATCAATTCTCACTGAAGCATAAAATTTCAAAGCAAGACCCCCCGGTGTGGTTTCGGGATTGCCCCATAAGACGCCGATTTTCATCCTGATTTGGTTCAAAAAAATGACCGATGTCTTGGTCTTGGCCACGATGCCGCTTAATTTTCTCAAGGCCTGGCTCATTAATCTGGCTTGAAGACCGATTTGAAACTCCCCCATTTCTCCGGCGATTTCCGACTTGGGGGTCAGGGCCGCGACCGAATCAATGACAATCACATCAACCTTGCCCGACCGCACCAGGGTTTCCAGGATTTGCAGGGCTTGTTCGCCGGAATCCGGTTGAGAGATTAAGAGCTCATCAACATTAACGCCGATTCTTTTGGCATAATCAGGGTCTAAGGCGTGTTCGGCATCGATAAAAGCGGCATTGCCTCCTTTTTTCTGGGCTTCAGCCAGGATGTGCAGGGCCAGGGTTGTTTTGCCGGAAGATTCCGGCCCTAAAATCTCAATCACTCTGCCCCGCGGCACTCCGCCCACGCCCAAAGCCAGATCAAGCGAAATGGCGCCGGTTGGAATAACGTCAATATCAACCGCCCGCACTTCCTTTAATTTCATAATCGCCCCTTCGCCGAAACGCTGCTTGATTTCGTCAATAGCTTCTTGCAAATCGCTGATTTCTTGTTTTGGTTCCTTCTTTTTCATCATACAACTTATATAACTTACGATGTTATTTAATCAAGTTTTACTCTACAAATAAATTCGAAAAATCTAGTTTTTCTCTTTCCTTTAAAAATTCTTCGGCGAATTCCAAATATTCTGTGCTACCTTTATAAGATGTACCAAAAGAATATCGTTCTAAAACTTCCAAAGGCGCTAATATTTTAGAATTTCTTTCACCTATTCTGTCTAAAAAACTGGAGAATTCATACTTTTTCAAAAAATCCAAAGCTTCTTTCTTATTTTTTAACCCTTCTTCTCTCCATCCGGGCTGAAAAATATCCAAAGGATTAATTATGCTTACATAACGAGTAACAGCATAAGATTGACGGTCAGTTTCAACTAATACACCCTTGTAACGGCTACCAAATACAGCGTCTTTTCTATTATGGTTTATATTAAAAAATTTAGCAAATCCATTATTTAATCTTTGCATTAAAATAGGGATGGCATTTTTAATTCTTGGCAGTAAATAAAAATGATTATGATTTACGACTAAGGAAAAATCTAATACATCTACCAGTGGTGAATGCTCTTTAATCACAAATCTATCAGGGATCTTTTCCCCTACAAGGAGGGCTTGCCCAGCCCTTACCGCATCGGCAGGATAAACATTGTTCCCTCTTTTCCCAAGATTGGTAGCATAAAATTGAAAAATAAAGCGATAACAATCATCTTTTTCTCTAAATATATCTATTAAAGCTCGGGAAGTTATATGAACCAATTGACCTTTCTCAAAAAACCTCATATATAACTTACGATGTTATTTATGTTTAAACTTTTTTCCAGCCCTCGTCTTCTTCACCACCTTCGTCCCGCAAAAGCGGGGCTTGGTCTTTAACCAAAATCTCCCGAGGCTTGGCGCCTTCGCCGGGACCCACTTCTCCTTTTTCTTCCAAAATATCAATCAACCTCGCTGCTCGGGCATAGCCCACCCTTAACCTGCGCTGCAACAGAGAAGCCGAGGCTTTTTTAGCTTCAATCACCACTCTCTTGGCTTCTTCGTAAAGCGGATCATCTCCGCCAGGCAGGAAATCAAATCCTCCTCCCTCGCTTTTTTCTTCCAAAGTCTTTTCCAATGCTTGGGTCAATGCCTGGGGAACTCCCGGGGGAGTTCCCTCTTCCTTGGCTTGGGACTTAATATACTTTACCACTCTTTTGACTTCTCTGTCTGAAGTAAAAACCGCTTGGATTCTTCTGGGCTTGTTGGTTTCGGCTGAAACGAAAAGCATATCCCCGAGACCCAAAAGTTTTTCTGCGCCAGCGGCGTCTAAAACGGTCCTGGAGTCAACCTGGGAAGCCACTTGGAAAGTAATCCTTGAAGTAATATTGGCTTTGATCAAACCGGTAATGACCTCCACCGAAGGCCGCTGCGTGGCGACAATGAGGTGAATGCCCACGGCCCTGGACATCTGCGCTAATCTGACAATGCTGCCTTCAACTTCCCTGCCCCTGGAAGCCATTAAGTCGGCCAACTCGTCAACCACCAGGACAATATACGGCAACGGCAAAGGTTCTTGATTCTGCTTCAATATTTGTTCGTTGTACGAGGCAATATCCCTGGTATGCGCTTGAGCCAAAACATCAAACCTTCTCTCCATTTCGCCAATCAGCCACTTAAAGGCGTTAACCGACTTTTGCGCGTCCAGGATGACCGGGGTTAAAAGATGGGGCAAATCGTTGTAAACGGGAAACTCCACTCTCTTGGGGTCGATTAAAATAAATTTTAAGATGTCTGGAGAATTTTGGAAAAGCAGGCTTAAAATAATACTGTTAAGACAAATAGTTTTGCCTGTGCCCGTAGAACCAGCCACTAAAAGATGGGGCATCTTGGCCAAATCCGCAAACATGGGATTGCCGGCGACATCCCGGCCCAAAACCAAAGTCAGATTAGAAAGAGCATTTTGGAAATTCTGATGTTCCACTAAATTTCTCATCCTCACCATAATCCGGCTCCGATTGGGCACTTCAATGCCCACCAAAGGCCGGCCGGGAATAGGCGCTTCAATCCTGATGGGATGAGCGGCCAGCGCCAAAGACAAATCATTGGAAAGAGAGGTAATTTTGGTTAATTTGACGCCTTCGGCCGGTTTGAGGGTATATTGAGTCACCGTGGGGCCGGTATTGACTTCGGACATCTCAACTTGAATATCAAAATTCTGCAGGGTTCTTTTGATAATGCTGGAGTTAATCTTGATGTCTCCGGCTGAAGGCACGCCCCGGTCGCTTTCCAGCAAATCAATGGACGGAAATTTGTAATCTTTGGAAACGTAACCAGCCGGCTTGACTTTCAAATCCAAACCGAACGATGGCTTGGATTCGCCGGGCTTTAACATGAGCGGAGGCTGAGGCGCTTCCTGCGGCTTGATTTGAGGAGTAAAAATTTTCTTGATTAAAGTGGGCCGCTCTTCTTCCTCCTCTTCCTCCTTGGCTGAAGAGGGTTTTTTAGCCTGGGGCTGGCGGATAAACTGCCAAAAAATGAAAGAGCCCGTGGCCATCACGGCCAGGAAAACAATTTGGGTGGCCAATAAGCCGAAAGCCTTCAGGAGCGGGAAAGTGATTAAATACCCCACCCAGCCTCCCTGCCTGATGGCCTGGTTAAAAGACTCTGAAATGGCGCTGATGCCCAGCATCAGCAAAACGCCGGCCAAAACAATCGGCCATTTGCTTTTATATTCCAACCGCCAGAAAGCCAGGCCGGCTAAAGTAAAAATCAAGGGCAGGACAAAAATCGCCCGGCCGAATAGTAATTTAAAGGTTTTGATAAAATAACTGCCGCCGGTGCCCGCCAAATCAAAAAAAGAAAGCAGCACAATCACCGCCGCCAGAAACATCGCCACCGCCCAGATGAGGCGCTTGGTTTCTTCGGGCAAAGCAAACCTGGACGGCTTTTTCAGCTTGGCGTCTCTCTCGCTTTTCTTGTTTTTAACCAGTTTTCTCTTCTTCCTTTTGGCCATGTTTAATCTATTTTACCATACCCTAATTATATTTTAAATCACTTTCTCCATTGGGCTGGTTGCTCGGCTTAGCCGAGCAACCGACTTAGCCGAGCAACCGACTTCTTTTAATCTTCAAGGGTTAAATGACTAATTTCGTCAAATTTCTTGGTCTTTAATACTAATTCCACCAAATCTCTATAGCTCTCGGGCGTAGAAAACATATCTCCGAGTAATCCTTTATCAATAATGATTGACCCTCTTTTGCCCAAATACTCTTGATGTGTACTCCAAAGATATTCTTCTGCAAATTTCATAACAGCATTAATATCTTTTACTCCTTTCTCTTTTAATCCGGGCTCTATTAATTGCCCGGGATTTACGACATTAATATATATTAAAAGATACTGCAGATATGTTTCATTATCTACCAATGCTGCCTTAAAGGGACCCTCAAATAAGCTTCCGGAGCGCTCGTATTTGTTGTTGAAATAACCAGTGTATCCGCCGTTCAACTTATGCATAAATCGAGTAATCCCCTTTTCTTTCAGCTCTTCAATTAATAAATGATAGTGATTGGGCATTAAGCAATCAACCATAATTCTCACCAAAGGATCTCTTTCTTTTTGTTGGTTAACAATAAATTCTTTTAACACCCGAAGGGTCACGGCTCCGCGATTCTTTTCTAACTGCCACAAAATATTACTTGAACTATTTTCATCGTTAAATAAACACAATCCCTGAAGGTAGCGCCACCTGTCATTGTCTTCTAAAAAAATATCGCGCTTATCCACACCTCTGTTGTAAATATGATAAATATGGTTGGGCGCAAAGTTTATTCTTCTCGTACTCATAATTCGTTGGTTGCTCGGCTAAGCCGAGCAATACTCACTATTATTTTTGACCCAATCAATCAGCTCGGTAAATCTTATTATATAGAAACCGAACGGATCAATCATCCGAAAATCTTTCCATCGCTTGCCATGTAAAATTCCTTTACAACATTAAGATCGGGCACGTATAATTCAACGATTAAATTATTTCTTGTCGGATTTCTCATATTTTAATTCTACCAAAAAATCACCCCTTTGGCGATTTTTGATTATCCAACTCTGGTTGCTCGACTCTGGTTGCTCGGCTTAGCCGAGCAACTACCCTATTTTTTCTTGAAACCGGTGCCGGCGGGAATCAGCTTGCCGATAATGACGTTTTCTTTCAGGCCTTTCAAATGGTCTTCTTTGCCTTCAATGGCGGCTTTAATCAAAACCCGGCTTGTTTCCTGGAAGGAAGCGGCTGAAAGGAAGCTGTCCGCGGTCAAAGCCACCTTGGAAATACCCAGTAAAATGGGCTGGAAAACGATTTCTTTCTTTTTCTCTTTTTTGAGAGTTTGATTCTCTTCAACCAGCTTGGCCAATTCAGCCACGTCACCCGAATCAAAACGACTGTCGCCGCTGTCCTTGACCCTGACCCGGGAAAACATTTGGCGGGTGATGACTTCCAAGTGTTTGTCGTGGATGATGGCTCCCTGGGAAACGTAAATTCTTTGAATCTCTTTGACAATATAACGTTTGGTTTCTTCGGTTCCTCTAAGCTGAAAGATTTCTTTTAAGTCCAAATTGCCTTCGCAAAGCTGCTGCCCTTTTTTAACAGTGTCGCCCTCGGTCACCCAAATCGCCCTTTTGGCCGGAATCTCGTACTCTACCAGGTCGATTTTTTGTTTCTTTTTTGTTTTATTTTTTTCGTTCTCAACCCTGATCTTGATCGTTCTATCTGCAGTGATTTCAAGAACCTGGCCGTCCACTTGAGAGACTATCGCCTTGCCGGCCGGGAGTCTGGCTTCAAAAATTTCTTCTACCCTAGGCAAACCCTGCGTAATATCTCCCCCCTCGGCGACTCCGCCGGTATGGAAAGTTCTCATGGTCAGCTGGGTGCCCGGTTCTCCGATGGCTTGAGCGGCAATGATGCCCACGGCCTCCCCGATTTTAACTAACTGGCTTTTACCTAAATCCCAGCCATAACATTGCTGGCAAATGCCGGTCAGGGCGCGACAGCTTAAAGGAGAACGCACCCTAATTTTTTCAGTGCCTTTGGCAATCAGGGCATCGGCCCTATCTTTATCAATGACTTCGCCTTTTTTGCAGACTCCTGGAATATTTTCCAAGGCGATTCGGCCAATAATCTTAAAACTAAAATTCTGACCGAGGTCCTTGGCGTCCTGCAGGTAAATAGTTACGCCTTCTTCGTCATGGCAGTTGTCTTGTGAAATAATCAGGTCGTGACTCACGTCCACCAGCCGGCGCGTCAAATAGCCGGCCGCTGACGTGCGCAAAGCCGTATCGGCCGTGCCTTTTCTGGCGCCGTGGGTGGAAATAAAATATTCCAAAACGCCAAAGCCTTCCTTGAAAGAACTTCTTACCGGCAACTCTAAAATTTCGCCGGCCGGGTTGGTGACGAGCCCCTTCATGCCGGTCATCTGGACAATCTGCGACCAGGTACCTCTGGCCCCCGATTCAATGATATTCATCACCGAACCCAAGGGAGGCAGAGTTTTAGTGACTGATTTTTCTATTGCCGCTTTAGTTTTCTGCCAAACTTCAATGGCTTTATCGGTCTTTTCCTCTTTAGACAAAAGCCCTTTCTTATAATGAGCATCAATGACGCTAATGGATTTTTCGGCTTCGGCAATCAAGTCCTTCTTTTCTGGCGGCACCACTAAGTCATCCATGCCCCAGGTAATGCCCGAAATCGTCGAATATTCAAATCCCAAATTTTTAATCTTGTCCAGCACTTCTTCCACCACCTCGCCCGGATAGTCCTTAATAAGCTGGCCGACCAGCTTATCTAAGTTTTTAGCGTCCATAATGCCGCCCTGGAACGCTACTTCCTTGGGCAAGCAATTATTGAAAAGAATCTTGCCTACGGTCGTCTCTATGAGTTGGTGGACCACCCTGACTTTAATTTTGGCTCTCAAGTCAATCACCTCGGAATCTTTAGCTAAAATCGCTTCGTTTTTAGAACCGAAAATCTTGCCCTCGCCAAAAGCATTGGGCTTAATTCTGGTAATCCAGTGGCAACCCAAAACAATGTCCCTGACCGGACTGACAATGGGTGCGCCGGTGGCTGGTTTGAGCAGATTTAAAGTGGAGAGCATGATTTCTTTAGCTTCTTTTTGCGCTTCTTCGGATAACGGCACATGGACGGCCATTTGGTCGCCGTCAAAATCAGCATTAAAAGCGCGGCAGACCAAAGGATGAATGCTCAAAGACTCGCCTTCAATCAAAACCGGCTGGAAGGCTTGGATGCCTAAGCGGTGCAAGGTGGGTGCCCGGTTTAACAAAACTAATTTGTCTTTGACGATCTCTTCCAAAATAGCCCAGACTTCGGCCGTGCCTTCGTTGATTAACCGCGAAGCGCCTCGCACGTTATAAGCCAGCTCCCGGTCTAAAATCTTTTTAATGACAAAGGGCTTGAAAAGCTCCAGGGCCATGGTTTTAGGAACGCCGCATTGATGCAGCCGCAGTTCTGGACCGACCACAATCACGCTCCTGCCCGAATAGTCCACTCTCTTGCCCAAGAGGTTTTGCCGAAATCTGCCTTGTTTGCCCTTGAGTATGTCAGCCAATGATTTTAAAAGACGTTTGCCGCCGGTAGTGGCGGTCGTCAGCTGGCCTTTTCTCATGCCGTTGTCAATCAAAGCGTCCACCGCTTCCTGCAGCATTCTCTTTTCATTCCTCACAATCACGTCCGGAGCCGCTATCTCCAAAAGATACTTCAATCTGTTATTGCGATTAATGACCCGGCGGTAAAGGTCGTTCAAATCGGAAGAAGCATACCTGCCTCCATCCAACTGGACCATGGGCCGCAAATCAGGCGGCAAAACAGGCAAAACGGTCAAAAACATCCATTCGGGCTTAATGCGAGAGCGGAGCATGGCTTTAATCATTCTTAGTCTTCTTAAAATTTTGCGGCGATTAAGGGGAGAAGCATCCTCGGCTTGTTTCTGCAACTCAGTACTGATTTTTTTAAGGTCTATTTCCTGAAAAATTCTCCTTAAGGTTTCGGCGCCGGTACCGGCCTCAAAAACTTCCCCGTATTTGAAGCTGAGATTATTGTATTCAATTTCAGAAAGAATCTTCAGGGGTTTCAGGGAGAGCAATTCTTCTCTCGCTCGGTCCCGGGCCGCTTTTAATTCTTTTCCGCCCGAGGCGGATCCGCCTTTGGCGGAGACTTTTGATTTTTGTTTATATTCTTTTTCAATCTCTTCCAGGGTTTTCTTTCTTTCGTCTGGGGAAACTTTGGTCACGATGTAAGAAGCAAAATAGGTAATGCTTTCTAGGTGGGCCATGGGAATATCCAAAACCATCCCCATGCTTGAGGGCACGCCTCTCAAAAACCAGATATGCGAGCAGGGCGCAGCCAACTTGATATGCCCCATTCTTTCTCGCCGGACGCTGGCCTTGCAAACCTCCACGCCGCACTTATCGCAAATAATGCCCTTGTAGCGAATTTTGCGGTATTTGCCGCAATAACATTCGTAGTCTTTCTCCGGTCCGAAAATTTTCTCGCAAAACAGCCCTTCTTTTTCCGGTTTCTGAGTCCGATAGTTAATGGTTTCGGGTTTTTGCACTTCGCCATGGCTCCAGCTCAAAATATCCTCGGGCGAGGCCAATTTGATTCTGATTGATTCAAGGTCTACTACGCGCATAAATTTAAATAATCACCTCCCGAGGGTATTTAAACCTTTAAATACCCTCGGGAGGTATTTAAACATAGTTATTCGTTGATTTGTTTTTTTTCTTTGACTTCCACGGCCAAGCCCAGCGACTTCAATTCATTGACCAGCAGATTAAATGAGGCGGGCACCCCCGGGTTTCTGATTTTTTCTCCTTTTAAGATGGCTTCGTACGTTGACGCTCTTCCCGGCACATCATCCGACTTAATGGTCAGCATCTCCTGCAGGGTGTAAGCGGCCCCGTACCCTTCCAAAGCCCAAACTTCCATTTCGCCGAATCTTTGGCCGCCGAATTGCGCCTTGCCTCCCAAGGGTTGCTGAGTGATTAAAGAGTAAGGGCCGATGCTTCTCATGTGAATCTTGTCCTCAACCATATGAATTAATTTCATCATATAGATTTGACCAACAGTAATTTTTTCCGGAAAAGCCAAGCCGGTTCGGCCATCATGCAACACTGCTTTGCCGTCAGGGGAAAAGCCGGCCTTGATTAACTCGGTCTTGATATCCTCTTCGGTCGCTCCCGACAAAGCCGGGGTGATGGCGTGATAGCCGAGTTGATGCGCGGCCAAGCCCAAATGAGTTTCTAAGATTTGACCGATGTTCATCCGAGAAGCGACCGACAAGGGATTAATAATAATATCTACAGGCGTGCCATCGGCCAAAAAAGGCATTTCTTCTTCGGGCAAAACCCGGGACACGACGCCCTTATTGCCATGGCGTCCGGCCAACTTATCGCCGGCCTTAAGTTTTCTCACTTGGGCTACTTCTACTTGAACTCTTTTAATAATGCCCGGCTCTAATTTGTGCCCCTGGTCACGAGAGAACACTTTCACGCCCACCACTCTGCCTTTTTTGCCGTGCTGCATTAAAAGAGAGCTGTCTTTGACTTCTCTGGCTTTTTCGCCGAAAATAGCTCTTAACAATCTTTCTTCGGCCGTTAAATCCTGCTCGCCTTTAGGCGAAATTTTGCCGACTAAAATGTCATTGGGCCCCACTTCGGCGCCGATGCGGACAATCCCCTCTTCATCCAAGTCTTTCAATTTTTCTTCTCCGACATTGGGGATGTCGCTGGTTGTTTGCTCTGGCCCCAATTTTGTTTCCCTGATGTCGCAGGAAAAATTCTCAATATGAATGGAAGAAAATAAATCTTCTTTGACCAATCGGTCTGACACCACAATGGCGTCTTCGAAATTGCCTCCCCGGAAAGGCATAAAACAAACCAAAACATTGCAACCCAAAGCCAGATACCCCTGTTTGATAGCTCCGCCGTCCGCCAAGACATCGCCCTTCTTAATGATTTGACCCTTTTGGACAATGGGTTTTTGATGGAAACAAGTATATTGGTTGGTTCTGATAAAAGTTTTTAAGGGATAGTCATGCCTGCCTACTTTAACGTGGCTGGCGTCAACTTCCGCGACGGTGCCGGCGTCCTGGGCAATAATTTCCTGACCCGAATCCCGGGCGATTCTTTGTTCAACGCCTGACATGACCAAGGGGACTTCGGGCTTGATCACGGGCACTGCTTGTCGCTGCATATTAGAACCCATCAGGGCTCTATTGGCATCGTCGTTCCTTAAAAAAGGAATGAGCGAGGTGCCCAAAGAAATGAACTGTTCTGAAGCCACATCAATAAAACCAACCTGGTCTCTCGGAATCACCACTGGCTCGCCTTTGATTCTCGCCTCCACCCTATCGGGTATGATTTTATTACTGTCATCAATGAGCGTGCCGCCGTGGGCAATATGATAATGCTCTTCTTCGTAAGCTGAAAGGTAATGCAGCTCTTTGGTGACTCTGCCTTTCTCCACTTTAAAATAAGGGGTTTCAATGAAGCCGTAAGGATTAATCGTGGCGTAACCGGCTAAGTGCCCGACGAGGCCGATGTTCGGACCCTCGGGTGTTTGAATTGGACAGATACGGCCGTAGTGGGAGGGTTGCACATCTCTCACTTCAAACCCGGCTCGTTCTCTGGTCAAACCGCCGGGACCCGTGGCCGACAGTCTTCTTTTGTGCTCCAATTCAGCCAAAGGATTCTCATTATCCATGAATTGAGACATTTGAGAAGAAGTGAAAAATTCCTTGACCACCGCCATGACGGGCCTGGGATTGATTAACTGGCCCGGGGTCATGGTAAAAACATCCAAAGTGGACATCCGGTCTTTAATAATTCTTTCCATTCTCACAATGCCGACCCTCATTCTGTTCTGCAAAAGTTCGGTCAGGGTTCTCACTCTTCTGTTGCCTAAGTGGTCGATTTCATCGGGTTTGGCGTCTGGCGTATTGTTCAATCTGACAATCTCTCTCAAAACAGCCAGAACGTCTTCCGGTTTCAGAAGCCTGTCCGCCACTTTAATCTCTTTTTGTTCTTTTTTCGGTTTCAGCTCCGGCAATCTCTGCCAAGTTTTCCAACGACCGACCTTAGACAGGTCGTATCTTTCAAAATTAAAGAACATATTATTAATCAGCTCCAAAGCGCTGTCCGGAGTGGCTAAATCCCCGGGCCTTAACCTTTTATAAATTTCCACGGCTGCTTCGGCTTGATTGTGGGTCAGGTCTTTTTCCAGGGTCTCTTTGAGCGCGCTGTCAAAATCGTTTATGCCAAATGCCCTGAGTAAGGTGGTGGCGGCCACTTTTCTCTTGCGGTCAATTTTAACGCCGATAAAGCCCGAGGGCTCTGATTCTATTTCCAGCCAGGCTCCCCTATTGGGAATAATCTTGGCGCCGAAATAATTCTTGCCGCCCGTATTCTTAGCCGTGAAGAAAGCGCCGGGCGAACGAATGAGCTGACAGATAGCCACTCTTTCCACTCCATTAACGATAAAGGTGCCCCGTTCGGTCATCAGGGGAAAATCGGTCAGAAAAACCTCTTGCTCTTTAATTTCTTTGGTCTTCAAATTAACCAGCTTTGTCCTCACTCTCAAGGCTGCTTCGTACGAGTCGTTGTTCTGTTTGGCCTCCAGGTCGGTTTGATATTTGGACTTATCTAACTTGTAATCCAAAAACCAAAGCTCCAGCTCTTTTTTGCTGTAGTCTCTGATGGGAGAAAGTTCATCAAACAGTTCCTTAATGTCTCTTTCCCAAAATCTGGTCCAGGACTCTTTCTGAATTTTCAGCAGATAAGGCAACGGCAGATAAACTTTTGATTTGCCGAAAGTTTTAAACTTCATTGAACGAGTCCGCCTTCGGCGGACGAAGTTGAAGATGAAGTCGCCACTTCATCGCCTATAATAAATTATATTCACAAATAAAAACTGCCCTAATCAATAAAAAACTTAGGGAGAAAATTTATATTTAATTTTTTAACCGGAGAGGGAAATCAATTATATAAAAAACCTTACCGCTGGCAAAATATGCAAGATAGTTCAATTATACACGCCCTTAAAATTCTGTCAACCCCTTCGACTTCGCTCAGGGTTGACACTGAGTTTATCGAAGCGTCAAGGACTATCTCAGCTGGTTAATCTTGTTCTGGACGTCCTGATTGCCGGGATTCAACTCCAGCACCTTTTCAAACTCTTTAAGAGCTGACGCTCTTTCCCCTCTGACCGCATACGCCAAGCCCAGTGAATAATGGGCATTGGAATAATTCGGGGAAAGGGCCACCACTTGCTGGAATCGCTCGATGGCTAAAGAGATTTGATTATTGTTGAAATATAAACGGCCCAGCTGGAAGAGAATTTCCACGTTTAAAGGGAAGCTTTGAGCCAAGCTCTCCATTTTGCTGATGGCCTCCTGTGTATTGCCCGCTCTTTCTGAAAGCAGGACGTCTTGAATTAAGGCATCGGCGTAATCGGACTTCTGAGCCGTGGCCAAAGCAAACTGTTCTTTGGCTTTTTCGGTCTCATCGGTCAGAGCATAAAGTTTGCCCAGTTCAGTGTAAAGCACCGGGTTGCTCGGCTCTAAAGCAGTGGCTTGAGCAAAAGACTTGATGCCCCATTCGGTCGCGCCCGCAGCCACGCCCCTGATCTCTCGGTAAACTACGCCTAAAGTTTCCCAAGCAGCTACCTGGTTCTGACCCAAGTCGGTCGCAATTCTGGCCTCGTTAATGGCGGCGGCCACCAGCGTTTTAATTTTGGCTGAATCCTGCTCGGCTGGGGGCTTTTGCATTTCCAATAAAGCTTCATTCATATAGGCCCTAGCCAAGGCGGTTCGGTACTGCGATAAACCAGGATTTAATCTGACGGCTTGCGCCAAAGTATTGAATCTTTCATTACCCGCGGTCATAGTCTGGGCTTGAGCATAATTGACATCGGCCAGATAAAACTTGACAGCATAAAAATAGGTGCCCAAAATGGCCACGCCGATGATGATGACTGCGGTGGAAAAAACCAAACTTAATTCAGGAAATTCTTTGAAAGAAATCACTTGCTCTTTACCCTGAGCTTGTCGAACGGGTTGCCAGGCAACTACCGAGAGAGCCAAAACCAACCAGAAAAGAAACCCCAAAACAGTGTTTTGATAATAGAAGAACTGACCGACCAATAAAGCCGTAAAGACCATCAGCAAGGGTAGAGCACTGCGAGCTTGCGGCAACATGAAATAACTCATAAGCAAGAACAAACCGATCATCGTAAGATACAAGAGAATGCCTAAAAATCCCATGGTAGCCAAAACCTCGGCCAGATAGCTGCCGGCTCTATCAAACCTAATCTGCCACAACCAATTTTGATTAAATGAGCTGGGTTTGGTCTTGGCAAAATCATAATGGAAGGTGCTAATACCCGAGCCCAGGAATCCGCTTTTCACATCGCTGGTCGCTGAACTCAAACCAATCTTCCAAGAAAAAGTTTGAGACAAAACCTGTTCTCTGGGCAGGCCGGCGACCACGCTCTGCGAATCAAAAGGAATCAAGATAGCGGCAATCACAATCAAGAAAATGGGAATTAACAGACGATTAACATTTTCCCTGAAGATTCTTTTCCATAAGCTCAAAGCCACGAATAAGATTAAACTAACCAGCAAAACCAACCAAGCGGGAGTAAAATCAATGAGCGCCATTAATCCCAAGCTGGCCAGAATCAAAACCCAGCGCATAATGTTCCTAATTTTTCCTTGATCGGCTCCAGACAACATCAAGCCAGCTAAGAGAGTGGCTAAAACAGCCAGGAAAACGCTAAACCCTTCCAACGAAGCTGAAGTGGGATTAAAGACGAGCTGCTTCATCGCCATAGGTAAGAAGGCCAACTTGGCTAAAACTCCGAAAATACCAAGATAGGTCAGCAAAACCGCCACACATCCCGAACAGGTAAATGTTTTAAGCAGGCCCGCGATACGTTTAACCTCAAAATTGTTGGTTACGACAAAATACAAAATAATCAAACTTAACAGCCCTATTAGGCCGCCGGTAAACCGGCCGTAAAAACCGAACAAGCTTGAGGTCTTGTCCACCGAAAAAACAGCCGAGATAATCGCCACCAGCAAAAATCCTAAGATGAAGACGTCCAAGGGCGTTCTTTTAAAACGGAGCTCTTTATCCACCAGGGCCATTTTGGCCAGCCAGCAGAAAAAAGACAGAGCAACCAGGAAAAACAGCAGATACTGCTTATTGAATTCAAACGCCTCAAAGCTGAAAGGCAAAAAGAAAAGCGGCACCAAGAACGCTAATCCATATATACTGATATTGATAATGCGACTGAATATGTTGCTCATATATTTGTGTTAATTATTATTACTAATATTATTATACAACATTTTTGTAATGATTGATACGTTGAGCGCTGTTATCTTGCCCCAGCACGATGCAAACGGCATCTACCCTATAATGTCCTGACCAGCGTATTCCTGAAACATAGGCATTGGCGTTCCAATGAAGTTTTCTTAATTTTCTTTTATTAAGCGAGTCCTCGGGCGTACCGAACAGCTCCCCTCTTTTGGTCCGCACTTCTACCAAAATTATCTCATTTTTCTTACGGGTTATCAAGTCAATCTCGGCATATTCCGTTTTAAAGTTCTGCTCCAAAATTTTATAGCCTTGCTTTTCAAGATAGGTTCTGGCGATCTGCTCGCCGATTTTACCGGTTTGCAGATTAAATCTCTTGGCCATAGTTTTTTTGCCTATACTGCAGGGCTTCGGCCATATGATTAACCCCGATCTCCGGCACTCCTGCCAAATCAGCAATGGTTCTTGATATTTTTATCATTTTTAAATAAGCCCGGGCAGATAATTGAAACTTGACGCCGGCCTGCTGTAAAATTCGCTCCACTTCTTTAGCTAACGGACAGTATTTTTTAATGTGGCTATTTTTCATTTCGGCGTTAACATGGATTGAATCTTCCGCAAATCTGGCTTGCTGGATTTTACGGGCCAAGATTACCCTTTCTTTAATGATTTTTGACGACTCTAAAAATTCGGACGCTTTTTGATTTTCGGCCAACTCTTTGACATCAACCGGCGGAACGTCAACGTGTAAATCAATTCTGTCCAATAACGGCCCGGAAATTCTTTTTTGATATTTTTTAATTTGCTGGAGAGAACAGACGCATACTTTCTTGGGATGATTCAAATAACCGCACGGGCACGGATTAGCCGAGGCCACCAGCATAAATCGCGCCGGATACAAAACTCTTTCTTGGCTTCGGGAAATAGTGACGAATCCATCCTCCAACGGCTGGCGTAAGGCCTCCAAAACAGAACGGGGAAATTCATTGAATTCATCAAGAAATAACACCCCCCGATGCGCCAAACTGATTTCCCCGGGGCGGGGCCTTGACCCGCCACCAATCAAGCCGACCTGTGAGGCGGTGTGATGGGGCGACCGGAATTGCCTCTGTACCAATAACGCTCCGCCGGGAGGGATGACGCCGGCTGCGGAATGAATTTTCGTCGCTTCCAAAGATTCCGCTTCGTTCAAGGAAGGCAAAATACCGGGCAAAGCTCTCGCCAACATTGTTTTACCGGCGCCCGGATTGCCCACTAATAAAATATTATGCCCTCCAGCGGCCGCAATTTCCATGGCACGCTTAGCCTGTTCTTGGCCCAAAATATCTTTCATATCAAACTCCGTCAAATCATCTGTTAATACTTCTTCCACCGGCTGATAAATCAAAGGCAAAATACTCTCTCTTTCTAAAAAATGCACCAATAATTGGTGTAAATTTTCTACCGGATAAACATTAACACCTCTCACGATGGCTGCCTCATTGGCCGAATCTTTTGGCACAAAAACATTTTTATAACCGTTTTCTTTGGCAAAAAGCGCCAAAAGTAAAGCGCCCTTGGTGTGCCGCAAATCGCCCGAAAGCGAAAGCTCGCCGAAAAACAATGATTTTTCCGGAATCGGGCAGTCCGTTAAGGCCGCCAATATTCCCACGGCAATCGGCAAATCGTAAGCAGAGCCTTCTTTGGGCACATCGGCTGGCGCCAAATTAACCGTAATTTTCTTTTGCGGAAATTCTATCCTCGAACTCAAAATCGCGGTTTTTACTCTCTCCCTGCTTTCTTGCACCTCTTTATCGGGCAAACCCACAATATCAAAACCAGGCAAGCCTCTATTCGCCACATTCACTTCTACATCAATGCCAATCGTATTCAAACCGGAATTTGCCGCCGATTGGACCTTAATTAACATAAATAATATTTATTGCCTTCTTGTTGAATCTGGCCTTTTAATTGCATTATTGAAAGAATCGTCCCCATCTTGGCCGCTGGCATACCGAGATTGCGGGATATCGCATCTATGCTCAGCGCTTCTCTTTGCAGATACTCAATGATTTTTATTTCTAGCGAGTTATGGGTTTTCTGGGTCGCGTAGGGCCCCTCTGGGGTAAAGCGTGAAGAAAAACCATACTCGCGAAGAATATCCCCCGCACAAGTTGCCGCCGCTGCCCCCTCTTTCAATAACTGACTAATACCCTTTGAATTTTCGCTAGTGATGGGGCCGGGCACGGCAAAAACTTTTCTTTTAAATTTTTTAGCGAACTCAGCGGTGATGAGAGAGCCGCTTTGCTCTCCCGCCTCAATAATCAAAGCTGCTTGGCACAACCCGGCCACAATTCTGTTTCTTCTCGGATAAGTCCAGAGAGCCGGCTGCATGCTGCCCTCATATTCGGAAACTATCAGGCCTTGGTTATTTAAAATCTCCGCATACAAATCCTGCTGATATTCAGGATGAATCAAATCAATGCCGCAGGGCATCACCGCAATCGTTCTGCCGCCCACTTTTAAGGCCGCTTGGTGAGCGGTGGCGTCCACTCCGTACATAAATCCAGAAACTATGGTCACTCCCGCCGAGGCCACCTCCCCCACAATTCTCTCCGCCACCTGCCTGCCGTAGATAGTCATTCTCCTTGAGCCCACTACGGCTAAGCAATGATTAAAGATTTCTTTATTCCATTTTCCTTTGTAATACAATTGTTTCGGCGCATCCTTGCCGATTTGCTTCAACAGTTTCGGGTAATTTTTATCTTGGATAGTAACGATATTCATAACCTTAATTTCCTCGCTATTGCAAAACACCACACATTCTTTGCTCCGGCTCTTTTCAGCACCTTCGTGCACTCTCTCATCGTCGCTCCAGTCGTATAAACATCATCCACCAGCAAAACATTCCGCGCCTCCATAGAATTAAACACCCTCGGGAGATATTTAAATACTCCTTTAACATTCTCTTCCCTCTCTTTCGGCCCCAACCCCACCTGCGAACGGTTATCTTTCGCTTTCTCCAGCAGCCCGTGCACCCCGCGGGAGTGCACATCACCTATCTTTCGGGCGATGAACTCGGACTGATTGAAGCCGCGCTGGCGCTCTTTCTTTGGCCACATTGGAACATAAGTAATTACGGTATCTTCGGGCAATTTTAGCTCTACTCTTACCAGCGCTTTTTCAACTAATTCGTCTATTATATGATAACAGCCGTCAAATTTTATTTTGTAAATCAACTTCTCCATCAATCCCTCATACTCCCAAACAGCCATTACCTCTTTCGAAAGTGGAACCTCGCTCAAAAATACCTCGCAGGCCTTACATATATATAGCCCTTCCCGGCCGCAGCCCACGCAAAACTTCGGCAGCAAAATATCCAAAATTCCTCCTTTTAATTTCCCTAGCAATTCTAACATATAAAATCATCCATATAAAATAATTATATCCTCCACCCGACCCTCCCGACAAGGGCTTGTGCGAGATCGGGATAAGCACAAACCCAGGATAGCGCTACTCAAGGGCAAGGTGAAAAATTTCTTTATATTTTTTATCTTTTAACACATTATTTACTAAATCTTGATAATCCTTTGGTGTCGGCAACATTTCGTCAAATATGCCCTTGCTAATGATAATAGACCCACGTTTCCCCAAATAATCCAGGTGACTTGACCAAGGGTATTCTTCGGCGGCCCTTAGAATCTTTTGGATATTTTTTATTCCCTCCTCTTTTAAGTTGGGCTGGACAAACTGTCCAAGATTAATCACGTTAATATAAACCAATAAATATAAAAGATATCTTTCTTCGTCTACTGATACTGCCTTAAATCTGCCTTGAAAAAGCGGCCCTACTCTTTTATGTTTATTATTAAAATAACGGACGTAACCTACGCCGAGTTTTTGCATAAATTTTACGATACCACCTTCATTTATTTCTTCAACCAACAAATGATAATGATTGTCCATTATGCAATAGGCAATTATACGAACCAATGGCTTTCTCTGATGTTTAACGATATAATCTTTAAGAATTTTAAGGTTTAATTCGCCGCGATTCCTTGCTAATTGCCATAACGCATTGGCTGCACTGTTTTTATCGTTAAATAAACACAACCCTTGCAAAAAACGCCAACGATCATCTTCTTTGTTGCAAATGGAACATTTTGCAACGCCTCGATTATATACGTGATATATTTTACCGATTGCAAATTGTTTCTTTTTTTTCATATTTTTGCGAGAGGCTTGTGCGAGATCGGGATAAGCACAAACCCATAATTGAAAATTATGGCGTGGTGGTGGCTATTTGGTCAGTGGTGGTACTCTGGGGCAGAGGTTCGATCACTGACTCTGTGCTTGTGGCAATTGGTTCGGTGGAGGTGGCAGTTGGTTCTGGCTCGGTGATTGACGTTCCACAAACCCCGTCATCGATGGTGCCATCGCAGTTATTATCAACTCCATCGCAGAGCTCGATAGTCGGGAAAACAGCGCCGATGCATTCGCCCCAAACGCTGTCCTGATAAATCTGCACTCCAATCTGGCAAGCGCCGACATCGCTACTGCAAGGCCGATTAGTGCCGTTGGGAATAGTTGAAGTTAGCGGAGAACTGTTCTCCGCGGTTTCTTGGGTGGCAATGGTTTCGGTATTATTCAAAACTGCCTGGGCTGCTTCAGGGTCGGTCAATCGGGCAGTGACGAGCCAGTCAAACTCTGCGCCTTCGTCTTGGGAATTAATTTCTTTGACCGTAAAGCCGTAGATGCTTTTTTCAGCCACGTAAAGGTTGCCGTTAATGTAGGAAGTCGGGGTCACCACTACTCTAACCGGGTAGGCATCTGAAAGGACCGAGCTGAAATAAGGATGAAAAGCAATCCTGGCTTCCGCTTGCCCGTTAGGGCTGGTCGAGATTAAAAGTTTGCCGCTGCCTGAAACCATAATTTCTTTTCTCGGCGAAACAATACTATAGGTCACAAAAGACAAGCTGTCTACATCTTCACCCGCCACCTCTAGCTGGGAATCTGCGACCGTGGCCGCGTTATCTACCATAATGGTTCTGCCCAGCACCACTGTTTTAGCTACCTTAACTATGTTTTTGAAGGCACCGCCGGAAATGACATCATCCTTAACTTCTAAGATACCATTAACAATTAATTTCGGCAGACCAGTGATTGTATCCCAAACGCTTTCCAAAAGTCCGGCAAAAAGACTGGTTTCGGTACTAGAAGAAGTGCTCGTTCCAAAAGCTAAAGAACCGGAAAAATCCAGAGAACCCGCCTGCCAATGAGGATTGACAAAAACCATAATCCGACTAGTGCTGGTAGTGTTTGAATTATATCCTTCCAGTGCCACGCCAATCACTCGGCCGGCTTGAGTCGCTTTGACAGCTATGCCCGGAGTGGAAGAAGCTGAAGTCAAATAATCACCGATAGCAATCGGCCCATTTTCAGCGGAAACCTTAACCGGCACCCGGCCGGTTAAAGCGATGGGGGCTTCGGTCCCGGCCTCAAATATTTCTGAAGATGCCGGTTGAGAACCCAGCTGAATGGATGAATCTCGCATGACCAAGCCGGGGGCAGTGGAAACAATGCCTATCATAGTATTGGAATTATTTGCCTTGCGAACGGAAAATGGCTGGCTAGAATCGAGCATTACCAGATCGCCGCGTTCAAGATTTTCCGAAGCTGGATATAATTCGGCAATATCAGAACAAGCGATATAGTCTCCGGTATCTGTCCAGGTGCTGGCGCACTTAAATCTGCCGGTGCCAGCCACATCCAGCTTGTATTCCGGCGTCGTCGTCCCGATGCCGACGTTGCCGACATTAACAATGAAATCAACATTATTGTCAGTGCCGATGACTCTGAATTTGTCAGCTAAGATGGCGCCGTTGGCGTTTGTGCCCCGCAGATAGTGAGCCCGAACTTCATCGGCCGATAAAGCCCTGTTGTAAATGCGGACTTCGTCAACGTTGCCGTTGAAATAATCTGCTGGTGTCGGTTCAGCAACGCGTCCCAAGTTCAATGTATCTATATTGGATATGTCTCCAATCCAGTCTCCATTATTTGAACCAGTGGCTATTGTTATTGTTCGGGACACACCGTTAAGATAAATAGTGATTGCAGTTCCAGAGCTTACAAATGCAACATGATACCATGTGCTGGTTAGAATATCTGGATCAAGGATTCTCAATTCTTGAGTTGTCACGCCTGCCAGAAAAGTTCTGATTTGAATGAACCCGCCGAAAGCAGGATTGATGGCAACACGCAATACGTCTGTGGAATCCGTATCCTTGTCAGAGAATGCGAGAACAACATCGTCTCCGCCCAGATAACTGGCAACATTAAACCAGAACTCTATGGTTCCTTGTGTCGGAGAAGTTAAACTAGAGGTTACAGGTATATCTATATAATCATTGCTACCGTCGAAGACCACACAGCCGGGGACTTTGCATTTAGCAGTGGTGGTTGCCCAGCCCGACTCTCCCGAGGTGGCGTTTCTGGCAGGCATGGGCATATTGGTGGCCGTGCCGTCATTGCCAAAAGGCGAGCGGTCGTAAGCAATATTGGCCGAGGAAGAAGTCATGCCTTCGGAAAAAGGAAGGTATAAGACCAAACCATCATCCGACCCCCAGATGGGCTGGTAAATGCTGGTTTGAGCTAAAATTGCCTGGTCGCCAGAATCAATAGCAAAAAGAGGAGTGGCTGTGGTGGTGGTGCCGATTGACAAGTTCCCGGTAAAAGTGGAGGAGGCTTGAGAAATAATTCCTCCAGCAAAAGTGGAAACTCCGCTGGAAAGCGTGGTGGTGGCGGTGCCATTAGTGGTTACGACCATATTGCCGCCTGATACGGTTAATTTAGAACTTGGCCTTGTGTTCCCAATGCCGACATTGCCTGTTGAACTAATAAACATACTTGAAGTTGCTTGTGCCAAACCTGCCCCATCACCAATTATGAAATATCCTTTAGTTAATGAGATGTCTGAAATGGCATTGTAAAAAGACGCACAGGTTAAATTGCCTGAAGCGTCTATTTGGTAAGCGGCAGTTTCAGAAGAAGCGCAATCGGTAGGATTAGTTTTGAAAGCATCGGCCGTAGAAGCATTGCCCGTGAATCCTCCACCAGCCGTAACATAGCCAGTAAAAGTGGAAGAGGCCGAGACAATGATGCCCACGGTTGAGGTCGGCCTGATGGCGTTGGGGCCGGCGTACTGCCAGGAGTTGGGCGCGAGCGTGGCCAAAGATTGCCAAGAGCCAATGCCCGTGCTGTTGGAAGTTAAAACATAATTGCTGGCCGGACCTGTGCTCATTTTAAAGCCTGTGGTTTCGATGGGGTGGCTGAAGGTCGAGGAAGTATTGCCTGTGCCGTATAGAATAAGATTGCCTGAGCCGATGAGATTGCCCTGCACGGCCAGCGTGGCTGAAGGCGTGGATGTGCCGATGCCCACGTAGCCGTTGTTGGTGATGACCAAATTGGGAGTGGTCGTGCCCACGGTCAATAAGTTGGTTGATAAGGTGGTGGTGCCGATGCCCACTTGCGGGCCGCTGCCGGTCTTGACTAAGAAGGCCGGCACGATGGAGTTGCTGGTGGTGGCTGTGCTCGTGCCCACGCTAAAGTTGCCCCAGACATCTAAGGTGTATCTGGGAGAGGTGGTGGCAATGCCAAAACTATAACCGGTATTAAAATATGAGCTGGCCGAACTATTGATTTGAAGATTAACATTATTGTCAGTGCCGATGACTCTGAATTTGTCAGCTAAGATGGCGCCGTTGGCGTTTGTGCCCCGCAGATAGTGAGCCCGAACTTCATCGGCCGATAAAGCCCTGTTG
>Ga0209541_10002568_pt1 | contig 34225 bp, 36 predicted proteins | sample RifCSPlowO2_01_FD_184027 | JGI IMG/M metagenome (GOLD analysis project Ga0209541, IMG submission 184027) | Groundwater microbial communities from Rifle, Colorado - Rifle CSP2_plank lowO2_0.1 (SPAdes) (version 2) | ecosystem: Environmental > Aquatic > Deep subsurface > Groundwater | place...
TTTCCGCATGTTGAAGACGACGTCAACTTCCTTGAATCGCTCTACGAGCGCTTCGCCATCGCCGGCGTGGACGTGCTTGAGGGCGGGATGCTTGAGGACGCCGCCGACGAATATCTCGCCACGCGCAATATTAAAGACCGCCATTCCACCGGCTACGATTCCATCCAGATCTATCTCCGCGAGATCGGCCAGTACCCCCTTCTCACTGCCGCCGAGGAGCGCGAGCTCGCGAAGCGGATTGAAAAGGGCGACGCCGAGGCGCGCAATATCCTCGCACGGAGCAACCTGCGCCTCGTAGTCTCTATCGCGAAGAAATATGTCGGCCGCAGTCCCGACCTCACCCTTCTAGACCTGATTCAAGAAGGGAATCTGGGACTCTTCCGCGCGGTAGACAAGTTTGATTGGAAGAAGGGGTATAAATTTTCAACCTACGCGACGTGGTGGATCCGCCAAGCGATTACCCGCGCCCTAGCCGACCAGTCGCGCACCATCCGCATTCCCGTGCACATGGTAGAGACCATCGCCAAATATAAGCAGGTCTCCCGACGCCTTTCCCAAGCGCTCGGCCGCGACCCACAGGCAGAGGAGATTGCGGTAGAGATGGGCGTGGAGCCGGAAAAGATTTATCAAATAGAGAAGATTAATCAGGATACGCTCTCCCTAGAGAACCCGGTCGGCTCCGACGACGATGAGAAGTCTACGCTCGGCGACTTCATCCCCGACGACAAGATTCCCTCACCGGTGCAGGAATCCTCGGAGCGCATTCTCTCGGAGCAGGTCCGCGGTATTTTAAACGACCTCTCGCCCAAGGAGCGCAAGATTCTGGAGATGCGCCACGGGCTTATGGACGGCATCTACCACACGCTTGAGGAAGTGGGGAGAGAATTCGGCGTGACCCGCGAGCGCATCCGTCAAATTGAGGCAAAGGCGCTGGAAAAAATCCGCACCCATGATAGAGCAAGACATCTCAAGAGTTACTAGCTCTATCAGGACTTCTTGTTTTCTAATTCGTTAGGTCGTGCCTCGGCACTTCCAATTTCCAATCGCTTCGCTCAGGAAATTTAGGTCGCTCATAAGAAAACAATGTCGCCCACGACCGCGCCCGCCACTTGAAGTCGTACTAGTTTGTGTATAAAAATTAAAAAGCGCGGTGACTTTCGTCTCCCGCGCGTTTGCGTATGGCCATCGATGCGCCCAATCAGCACATTCTTCCGCCTTGGATTTGATGTATTCCTCTGATTATGCCGTCTTGGTCGTGAATCTCTTCTCTCGCACCGAAGAATATTCCATCGAATCGATGTTCACCTTCCTCGATCCAGTTGTGGTAGGTGAATCCTTATTCATAGTGCAATTGATTCTCGAGAAACTCGAGTGGCAGGGAATCCTGCCGGTACTTCAACCTGTCGCTATTTAACCACCATTGCTATATTTTGTACAGGTATCCACAGTTAACTCCTATAGGCCCTAATTTTTGATACCTGTGATTTATACTGGAAACGTGGGAATGTTGGAACAAAAATCAAGAAGAAACCGCCGCTTGGGCGCATATCAAGCCGCTCTCCTCGCGGCAGTTGCACTCGGTGTTGTTGTCTTCATTGCGGCGACGGCGCCAAATGCGGCCCAGCTTTTACGATATTTCCCGGGATACAAGAAAGGGGCAAAGTTCAATTATCAAGTCAAATCGACACTTTCGCGGCTTGCGACGAAAGGGCTTATAACGTTTGTTGAAAAAGGTGGAAAGAAATATGCGCGGATTACTCCAGAAGGGAAACGGACTCTCAATCTGGAAACCGAGCGGATAAAAGCGATAAGGAAAAGGAAATGGGACCGACACTGGCGCCTCGTCATTTTTGATATCCCTGAACGCCGCCGTTCAGTACGCACTCGTTTACGAAAATTTATGAGCTCGTGCGGCTTCTATAGGTTACAAGATAGCGTGTGGGTGTATCCGCATGACTGCGAGGACCTCATCGCGCTTGTGAAAGCCGAGTTTCGTATCGGCGCGGATGCGCTATATCTTATTGTTGAACAAATAGAGCGTGATACTCATCTCCGCGAGCATTTTCACTTACCCCTTATCTGACGAACTATCAAAAATAAAGACCTATAGGAGCTAATATTTGATAGTACGGATACTTGTGATGCTACAGATAATTGGTAATTCGCACGCACGATCGCGCCCGCCACCCGAAGTCGTATTAGGTATACTTGGCCCATGGCCAAGAAGAAGCGTAAGAAACTGCCGATTAAGCACTGGAGCCATTCGAGCTTGATGGCATTTTTGAGGAACCCGCTCGCGTGGTACAAGCGGTATGTGGAGGAGATATACGATACGCCGACGACGCCTGCGGCAGTCGTCGGCAAGGCCGGGCATCAGGCGCTTGAGCACTTTTATTCGGGGGCGGCGAAGGACGTTGCAATAAAGTTGGGGCTAGAGTACATGCGCGGGGTTGGAGATTTTGAGATTAACTTCGGCACGGCGAAATCTGGAAAGGCGCGGCGCGCGAAGCGCGCCCATATGGAGCGCGAATATCTGCAGGTTATCAATTATTACTTGAAACGGCCGCCGAAGCACAAAGTCTTGGGTGTTGAAGTGAAGGGCATCGTGGAGGTAGAAGGATTGCCCATTCCCATTAAGGCCATTTCGGATTTGGTGGTGGCCTCAAAGGCGCAGAAAGGAGCCGTGGATATCGTGGACCACAAGTTCGTCGCCTCATTCTCTAAGGGAGGCGCGGCGAAGTCGCTTTTCATCATCCAGGCCATATTCAATTACTACACGGTGCGCGAGATGTTCGGGAAGCCGGTGCGGCGGTTCATCGTGTATGAATGCAAGAAGACGAAGAACGCCGACGGGAAGTCGCAGATGCGGCGGTATGAAATTGACTTCCACAAGTGCAAAGAAGATTTCAAGGTCTTCCACCGCCTTATCAACGACGCAACGAAAGAAATTGCGCGGCGGCGCATCTATCTCCCGAACCCTTCCGATATGTTTGAAGGCGACAACTCGTTTGACATCTACCGGCTGGGATTAGTAGATGAGAATGATTGACGCGTTCGCCGAGAGGCCAGAAACTGGGCACGCTCCGGGCCGCTAGGCCAAGTCTTATCCCCAATTTCTGGCCTCTCGGCTCGCGCTAATTCGCGAGCGCGTGGTTGATGAGTTTTTGTATCTCGTCGTAGGGATAGGCGCCGGCCATCACGATGGGCGGCGAGCCCGCGACGAGGATGAGAGAATACGGCGTGCCGCTCGCGCCTGCATCAAGGGCGTTCTGCCTGTCTGCCATAATGCGCGCATCAAGCGCCGCGGTGGCGTTCGCGTAACAAGTCGCGAAAGCGTCTCCCGAGATACCGACGCTCGCGGCGAGCGCGCCGTAAGTTGCGGGATTAACCGGCTGGTTCGCGAAGAGCGCTTGCGAAAACTTCCAGAATGCGTCATTCCCCGCGACAGCCGCGGCGCACTCGGCCGCGCGCGCGTGCGAGAGAGCATTCGGGTGGAGCTCGGTAAGCGGAAACTGGCGATAGACCCACGCGACCTTCCCGTCCACCCCCTCATGGGCGATGACTTGGTGAAGCGTGTCGTTAAGGTCCTTGCAGAATTCACAGTCAAAGTCGGAATATTCAACGATGACCACCGGTGCCGCCGGATTCCCGAGAATGTGGTCGCTCGCACCCACTGGGCGCACCAAGGCAGGATTGCCGGCGTCCGCCCCCGGAGTCTTGGGCATAGAAATGTACACTGCCGCCGCGACGATGAGTCCTCCGGCAACAATCGCGATAGGGACAGTATACGAAGATTTCATAGCGGGAGTGCGTGGGTCATCGCGGGCGCCATAGCCGCCGCACCGTTCCAGTGCGACGTGTCAATTTTAATATCGCGGATGTCGCGGAGGTCCTTATACTTGAGTATGCCGTGCGTAAGCGCGTAGTCGTAGAGCTCGCGTGTCAGCCGGACGTCCTCTATGCAGTAGTCGGCCACCTCCTTCTTCTTCCCCTCCTTCCACCATTCGCTGGCCTTCATCCCATCGCCCGACTTGCCCCGGCCGAGGGTCGCCTGCGCGAGCGACTCCAGCCGGATGCGTCGGCCGAGCACCTTCTGCACCTCGGCAAGCAGGTCCAAAGAGCGCATATGCGAGAGGTCGCCCGGATAGTAGCGATTCAGGAGCGGGATATCAAACGTGTCTGAATTGAAGCCGATGAGCATATCGGCTCGCTCCAGTATCGGCCAGAGCTTATGGAGCTCATCTCGGAGATATGACGAATAGTCGTCCGTGTCCGAATCGTGGATGGCGACGACCGTGAGCTCTTGCTCGTTCACATCTATGTGTCCGCGCACGAAAGAATCGGAAATGGATTCAATGTCAAAAGTGATAGCACGCATAACATCAGGCTCCAGGGCGAAGACGCTTCGGAAGATCAGAAATCGGAAGGACGACCTCCTCACTGGTCGCGAGAATCTTCAGTCTCACGGTTTCATTTTTAACTTCGTCCGCCCCGTAGGCGGCGAAGAAGGGAATGCCGCGCTTCACCGCATCTTTTATCTGGTCGCCGAGCGCTCGGTCGGTCAGGTTGACGAAGACGCGGCAGTCCTGCGCGCGGAGCGTGTCGGCGAAGGCCTGTGCGGAGGGGATGTCGCTTGGCGAGGGCGTGCCGAGATAGAGTTGCGACGTCCCCGAGCCGGTTTTTAGCGTGAGGCTATGCGTTTCAAGAAAATCGCCGAGCGTGACATCGCCGAGCGCGAAGCCGACTGCCGGAACGGCCTCGCCGCCTCCGCCGGAGAAGAGAGAAATGAGGTTGTCGTAGCGCCCGCCGCCGAAGAGGGCTCGGGGGTTTGCCGGGTTCGTATCAAACACTTCAAAGACCATGCCGGTGTAGTAATCAAAGCCACGAGTGATGCCGGGGTCAAAGACGACGTTCTCCACGCCGCGCTTCTTAAGAGTTTTGGCGAGCTCCTCCATAGACGTTGAGTCAATGAGAGAAAGCGGGTCCTTCTTGGATATTGACTCGGACACGAGTTTAAACTTTTCTGGGCGCATCTTGGACTTTTTATCCAAGAGGCGCAGATATCGCCGGACGGCTTCGCCCTTGAGCCCCGCCGCGGCGCACGCGGCGTTGAGGAGCGCGCGAGAATTCATGCGGATGATGAAATCTTTTTCAGTCGCACCAAATGCTTTCAGAATCTCGCTCGCGAGCCGGATAATTTCAATATCCGCTTCTCCCTCCGGCAGGCCGATAAGGTCGATATCCGCCTGATAGAATTCGCGCAGACGGCCCTTCTGCGGCCGTTCGTAGCGGAAGCGGTTGCCGATAGAGAACCAGCGCAAGGGGAGCGCGAGCTCGCGCCGCTTGCCGGCGACCATCCGCGCGAGAGTCGGCGTCATCTCGGGGCGAAGTGTCACCTTACGGTCCCCGCGGTCGGTGAAGGTGTAGGTCTGTTCGTTGACTATCTCTTCAGACGTTTTCGCTTCGTAGAGTTCGGCGCGCTCCAAGGGCGAGGCATTATATTCTTCATAACCCCACGTCGCGAGCGTCTCGCGGACGCGCGCGAAGAGCGCTTCCATCATAGCCCAGTCGGCGGGATAGAAGTCGCGGACACCCTTGTAGGGGTCGGTAGAAAGCGGTTCGGACATTTCTTGATTTTATCATGTACCGCAGATAGGTGCATAACCAATTGACAAACATCCTGCGTGCGACAGTATTGGGATAGGTAGATGAAGAAGTTGGTGCCCGTATTGAGGAGACAAACATGCTTCATAAACTTGGTTTGATGTTGTTCTGGTTACGCCGAGACATCCAGCGCTGGTGGAGGGAAATGTCTAGACGTCCTTTCGAAAGGAGGTGATCCAATATCGCACAGCAAAAAGGGGTCTGCATGCAGGCCCTTTTATACGCCAGCAGTTTTTTGGTCTTCTTCGGGAACGTACTTCAGGATGAGGTCGCGCATCATCTCGGGGCGGGGGATGCCGTGCATGACGAATTCAACGTCCTCGGCCGCAGTTTGCGCCTTAATATTGCCGATGCCGAGCAGGGAGGGAAGGATGCCCGAGACATCGGTCGTCACGTCTTGTATCCGCGAGAGAAAGAGACTGGAGACCTCGCGGGAGAAGAATCGCCGCTGTTTAATATTCACGATGCGCTGGCTGGTGAGCACCCACGCGTTGAGGAAATATTTGGTAAATGCGCCCCATGCGCCGGTCCACACAACGAGGAGCCAGACGCCGAGCGCGGCGCGGGCGACCGGCGTTGAAAAGGCGAAGGATTCGGCATACGGCGCGAGCGGCGGCACGAGAGGGAGAAGTTTGGGGAGGGCGAAGGGGATTACCGCCAGGATAGCGTAGGGGAGGAGCTCAATGAAAAAGAGGAACCAATGCTTCCTCACTTGGAGCACGACGTGTTCTCCCGGCTCAAGTTCAAATTCTTTCATACCGTTAGAGATAGGAAGCGCTTTATCCGGTTTTTTAGATACCGCTTGCCCATGCCCGTTTTAAGATAACGTTCGCGACTGAAGGCATCGCCCTCATTGCGCGATGCCTCGTAATATATAAGGGCAAGCGAGCCACGACCTTTTGTAGACGTTGTTTTGCCGGTCTGGTGTTGTTCTAAGCGCTTCCGTAAATCACGAGTAAAACCGGTATAAAACTTACCGTCTTTCTTACTTTGAAGAACGTATACATATGCAAAACCTTCGTTATCTCTAACGGTATTCATACAATAATGAGGGTACCAGAGAGGGAGTAAGCTATCAGCGCGAACGATACGAAGAGATGGAGCGCAATCGCTGGAAAGGCGACCCACGATGCGTGCGAATACTTCAGCCAATGGTAGATGGCGACGAGCGTGTAGAGCGCCCAGAAGGCGAAGACGATATAGAGGACCCACTGCACCATAGCGCCGGATGAGACGCCGCTCGGCAGATACGAGAACAGGAAGGTGGGCGGGGAGAACGCTTGGAGCGGCTGGTCGGGCATTAGGGAAAAGATATCACGAGAAAGCGTGGCCTGTCGTACTGGTCGGTGCGTATCTCGGCGTTAAAGCCCTGTGCAGTGAAGAGTCCTGATGCCGTTTCGGCAGAAGGACTGTCGCACTCAATCCACGCCTCGCCGTCTGCGGCGAGGCGCCGGGGGAGCTCCGTCGCGATGCGACGGATGACATCTAAACCGTCTTTGCCGGCGAGAAGAGCGAGCGATGGCTCGTAGTCGGCGACGCTTGGCGGGAGCGCGCGGTCGCTGGGGACGTAGGGCGGGTTCGCCGCGATGATGTCAAAGCGCGTATCGGAGAATGGCTGGAATAAGTCGCCGATACGGATGTGGGCACGGGATTCGTCCAGATGGTTCTCGCGGATATTCTTCAAAATGGTGACCTCGTGCGTAGGGTCAATCTCGCCGAAGTACACCTGTGCGTTCGGCAACCTCGCGAGCGCCGCACAGCCGATGGCGCCCGACCCGGCGCACAAATCTAAAAACTTTAATGTCGGGACGTACGACGTCCCGACATGGGTGAGCAGGCGTTCCGTCCACCACTCTGTCTCGGGGCGGGGAATGAGCGGATGCGAGTCAAGATATATTTTCAGGCCGAGAAACGGTTGCCAGCCGATGACATAGGCCTCGGGCTCGTCCTTGGTCATGCGAGAACGCTACCACATATTCGTGCTTTATACCGGATATACAGCGATATGCACAGCTTTTACACCGTTTTATCCGCAGAATTCGCTTGACAACCAGAACATCGGCATCAGACTATATAGAGTTCACTCTTCACTTTGGGAAGAACCTTAACAATTTTCAGGTCCAACACATGCGAACTACAATTGTCGCTACCTAGGACCACCTATAAAATAGAGGCTACCTTCCCATCAAGAGGGTGAACGGGGCAAAAAAGCAAAATCCCGCGTGAGCGGGATTTTGCTTTTGCGATGCTAATGAGGAATTAGTATCCCCCGCGGCCGTAACCGCCATTGCCGGCACCGTAACCACCGCCGCTCCCGTAGCCGCCTTCGCGGCGCGGAGGACGGTCACCTTGCGGGCGAGCGAAGGAGACCGAGAGCGTGCGCCCATCCATCTCTTTGCCGTCCCAACGGTCAATCGCCGCCTGCGCCTCTGCTTCGGAGGCCATCTCCACGAAGCCGAAGCCGCGCGAGCGGCCCGTCATGCGGTCGCTGATAATGCTTGCGGACACGACCGTGCCGGCCTCGCCAAAGACCTTTTTCAAGTCATCTTCCGTTGAGCGATAGGGGATGCCTCCCACGTAGAGCTTATTCCCCTGCACTGACGCACCTCCTGCTGGACTATCCATGTGTATTGGATTTACTGATTAACCTCGCCGAAACTGAATACCTGCGGTCTTGTGGACACTGCGAAGCTCTAATACTCTGCGAGTTGCTCGCAAGTATGACAGAAATGCCGGAAGAGCGCAACCTCGTATAAAAAAGCTGTGGATAGCCGCCCCGTATCGGATAGAAGCCCCATTGCCTGTCTGCGTAGCTTTTAAAATATCCTTATCAACCGACGGTCGTCAAAGATAGGGATATTTGAAGTAGAATAAAAAGAATGGGGGGAAGGCAACTTTCCCAAAACGCACAATCCCGCCTTTTTGGCGGGATTGTGGTATAATCCGAGTGTCATGAGTCTTCTGACCTACCTAAAGAGGCATAAGAAGGACGACGACCGCCCCTACGCCATCGGCGGGCTGGCGGGTCTCTTCGCTGTCCTCATCATCGGCGTCTTCGGTCTCTCGCTTGTTGACCATTACCTCCTGCGCTCGGGGTCGTTTGCCGCCGTCATCTCCTCCGTGCTTGTAGACCTCACCAACGGGGACCGTGGCGCGGGCTCGCTCGGCGGCCTCGCCATAAGTCCCGTGCTCACTGTCGCCGCACAGGCGAAGGCCGACGATATGGCGGCCAAGGGCTACTTCGCGCATGTGTCGCCAGAGGGCAAGGACCCATGGTACTGGTTCAGACAACAGGGATACACCTTCCTCTACGCGGGCGAGAATCTCGCCGTGGACTTCTCCGACTCTATTGACGTTGAGCGCGCGTGGATGAATTCTCCCACGCATCGCGCCAACATCTTGAACGGGAACTTCACCCAGATAGGCATCGCGACCGCCCGGGGCGTATATCAGGGCCGAGCGACGACCTTTGTCGTGCAGATGTTCGGCACTCCCGGCACCAAATCTGATTTGGTGCCGGGCAAGCCCGTTTCCGTTCAGACCATTGTTTCGCCAGAGGAGCCAACCACTCTCGCGCTCGCGACTACCGAGGCAGTTCTCGGTACCGAGGCCGACTCTATTACCGCGCCTGTTGCCAGCCCCGTTAGAAATCTGATTTCTAACGGGGCCAGCTGGTGGCAGCTCCTCCTCGCGTCGCCCAAGTCAATGCTCCGTTATGCGTACTACGCGCTCGCCGCGGTCGTCCTCGTCCTGCTCGCCTACGTGACCGAGCTTGAATTCCACCGGAGCCATATGCACCATCTCACGGCCGCCCTGCTTCTCTTCGTGCTGATGGCCGGCCTCTTCACGCTCGCCAATTTCATATTCTTCACACAACCGGTCATCATCGCGACAGCCGGCTCGTAAGAAGGCCGCCACCGCCTCGTCTCATCCTATGAAGGACGAATCTTTGGAAATGTTGCTACTCACAGCCTACGATGCCCATATTGTTCACAAGCAAAGTATCAAGGCAGAAGAGAGCGTCTTGGAGGAAGATACACAGCGCGAGAATATCAACAATGGCGAGGAGAGGGGCAACTCGGAGCGCGCCCTGGAGGGCGTGCGGGAGAAGCATAAAGATATTCTTGAAAAACTGGAGCTCAACTTGGAGTCAGCGCGTGAACAGAGTAAGGGCAGGGAAGAAGAGCCCGACCATCCCGAGCGCGAGTAGAGCGACGATAATAATAGCAAACGCGCGTTTCATCCCGTTAGAAATAGGACACGGACCCGATATGCGTAGCCGTGGTGCCTATGTGATTATTGTTTATAAAAACGACCTCCCGTGTTTCTGTCATTTCGTGTCCGTGATTTCTAACGGGATTCATAGCCCCATTGTACCACAGTATATGTTATATAATTGACCCATGAAAGTTAATCTTCCCATAGTCGTTGGAATTATCATAATCGTCGTTGCCATAACGGCATTCTTCTTGCTGCGGGGTGAGGAAGCGGTCACAGAGTCGGCGGTTGTAAACGTCTCGCCCGCGCTCGCCACCACACTTGCTCCGGATATGACTCTCATCACGACGAATAATTCGAAGCCGCAAACGGTAGGAAGCAGTACGCCAATCTATGTAGGCGATACGCTCGCGACTTCGCGTACCGGTCGCGGGCTCCTCCAGTGGACGAACGGCACCACGGCCCTCCTTGACTATGACACGAAGTTAACGCTTGAAGAAAACGACCGTACGGGCACGCATGTACGCGGCTCTCTCGGCGCAGGCACGATATGGACGCGCGTGGAAAAAGTATTCGGTAAAGGCGAATACTACGAGATTAAGACCCAGAACGCGGTTGCAGTTGTGCGCGGGACATCTTTCGGCATTTCGTATAAAGGCGGCATCACCGCACTCCACGTGGCTACCGGCACCGTCAATCTTATTCCCGTGGACCCTTCTACGGGCGAGTCGCTCGAGGACAAGGGAGTACTCGTTTCGGGAGGGAATAAAGCGACCTTGGATGATTCGGGTCTCGTGCGCGTTTCTCCCCTCACGGCCGCCGATGAGCAGGCGCCATGGCAACTCTACGATGTTCCCGAGTTTAAGGCGCACGCGCCAGCACCAGACACTTCTCAAACAACACTTCTTCCCTCTCCTCCGCAAACCGCTCCTCAAATCAAATCGGTCCCTCCAGAAGCGATTGCGCCAACAACGTCTCCTGTGAGTGCGGTGAACGAGGAGAACGCCTGTGCTTCTTTTTCAGAATTCCAAGGCTCCGCGACGGGAAGTGCACTAAGACTCACTTCAGTATCGCCTCTTTCCGTTAGTCAGAGCGGTCAGAACACGGTGACTCTTACCGGGGAAGGATTCATATGCGTTACGACCATCACCATCGGCGAAAAAACTCTTTCAGGAGAGAGCGACTTCGTCGTAGCCAGCAATTCAAGCATTACTCTTTCTTCGGGCCTCTTACCGGTCGGCATCTTTGATATCGTTATGAACGATTCTCTGGGAAGTACAGTAACTCTCCTTCAAGCCATCACCATCACCCGATAAACCATGTCTCAAACAATTAAGCGCTACAGGGCGGTCGCCGTTCTCGCGTTCCTCGCCGCGCTTATCGCCGGTGCCTGCTATTATTTCGGCCTTCTTACGTCGTGGCAGGAACTGGTTTTTGACCGATTTTTTACGACACAAACAGCGCCCTCCGGCATTGTCATTATTGGCATTGACGACCAAAGTATTTCCGCGCTTGGCGGTTGGCCGCTCGCACGCACAAGTTTCGCCACCGTACTTGAAAATCTCGGAGAGCCGCGGGAAGTCGGCATTGATGTCGCCTTCGTCGATTCATCCGCTCGCGGTTTGGCAGACGATGCTTTGTTGGCGTCAGCGCTTGCAAGAAGCATTGCGCCGGTCGTGCTCGCGACCCAATATGACGACCGCGGCGGCAAACTTCTTCGACCGTTACCCTCATTCGCGTCAAACGCGCAGGAGGGCTACGCCAACGTGCTCGTTGATGCTGACGGCATCGTGCGGACCTTCGCACCCATGCGAGGGAACACGGTGAGTCTCTCGGCGGCGCTTACAGCACATGCGCGAGGAGTTGCGCCCCCAAAGGTGGTGCGAATCGGTTGGCGAGGGCCTGCCGGCACCTTTCTCACTATTCCATTTATAGATGTGTACCGGGGCACTGCGCCGGTAAGCGTATTTGCCGAGAAGACGGTGCTTGTTGGCGCGACCGCGAAAGACCTGCACGATACGCTCGCGACGCCGGTGGGTTCTATGGCCGGCGTCGAGGCGCACGCGAACGCGCTTGCTACACTTGAGTCGGGCCGTTTCTTCAATGACATACCAATGCTGTTCATGCTCGCGTGTATCCTGTTCGTCGCGTACCTTGCCGCCGGTACCATCCTCGCTGTGCCGCAACTCGTGCCGCTTATCCTTCTGCTCGCTACAGAGTTTCTCGCGGTTAATCTCGTGAGTGTCGCGCTCTTTTCTGCGCATGTGCGGTTCCCGACACTCTCGCTCTCATTTGCATTTCTGCTATCGGCTGGGTTCACATTTATATATCAATACTTGAGCGAATCGCGAGAAAAGCGCCACATCCGAAAAATGTTCCAGTATTACCTTATGCCCGAAGTCATTGAGGAGCTCGCTAATCATCCCGAACGACTCTCGCTTGGCGGACAGGAAAAAACTCTCACTATGCTTTTCTGCGATATTCGCGGGTTCACAACGCTTTCGGAAGGCCTCTCACCATCTGAACTGACCGCGCTCATCAATGAATACTTGACGGCGATGACCGATGCCATTATGGAAGCAGGCGGACTAGTGGATAAATACATCGGCGACGCAGTAATGGCTTTTTGGGGTGCGCCTTTGCCGAATCCGTCGCAGGAGAACGCCGCCTGTCGCGGCGCCCTCGCGATGTTCCGAGCGCTCGACCGTCTCAACGCCGACCTAGAGAAGCGGGGCATTAAACCAATACGCATCGGTATCGGCATCTCAACTGGCGAAGTGGTCGTTGGCAATATGGGGTCTTCAAAACGCTTTAATTATACCGTCATGGGCGATGAGGTAAACTTCGCCTCGCGGCTTGAAGGGCTTACGAAGGCCTACGGTGTTTCTTGTATTGTTGGCGAGCGGACGGCTTCGGCGGCCGCTGGCGACCCAACTCTCACAGTGCGCGGGCTTGACCTCGTGATGGTCAAGGGTAAATCGGAGCCGCGCACCATCTATGAACTCGTCATCGAGCCGTTCGCCTCGACAGGCTCGGGACAGGCAAGCGCCATACAGAAAGAGCAATTCGTGCATTTCGCGAATGGCCGCGCGGCATATGTGAAAGGTAATTGGGGGGAAGCCATCACACATTTCAAGGCGGCGCTCTCTCTAGGGGAGGACGGTCCATCAAAGACCTTCCTCAAGCGCGTCGAACATCTCTCTATCGAAGCGCCTCAAGATTGGCGTGGCATCTGGGAGTTTACGACCAAATAGCAAACAAATCCTATATCTTCTCTCTAATCATATCCCGCTTGATGTCGGCGAAGGTGCCGCCCTGGCAGGGCAGGCTGACTTTTTTCCCGGGGTTGAAGATGTTGAGGGGGTCAAAAATATTTTTTGTCTTCTCAAAGAGCGCGACCATCTCACTGCCGAAGAGCATCGGCAGATACGGCGTGCGGATAATGCCGTCATTGTGCTCGCCGGTCGTCGTCCCGCCCTCCTTAATCACAAGCTCATATACTTTTGGCGCAAGGTCCAAAATGACTTGCCGATTCTCCTCTTTAGAGAGGTCCATAAGCGGGATGATGTGGAAGTTGCCGTTGCCGATGTGTCCCGCGATGGTGTAGATGAAGTGCGACGCATATTCGTCCAGGAGCGCGTTCAGCTTCGGCAGGAACTCTGGGTAACAAGAGGGCGGTACGACAAAGTCATCAATGAAGGGCGCGGTGTGGAGCCCGTGGAGATTCTTGCGCAGGAGGTTGAAGCTCTCGCGCCGCACTATCCAATACTTCTCCGACTCCTTTTCATTCTTCTCTATCTTCATTTTCAAATTCAGATTGGCAAGGGCGCCCCTTGCCATACATGCTTTGGCGTCGGCGGCTTCGATAGTGTCCTCGGCGAACTCAGCCATAAGGAGGAGCTTCGGCACGCCGCCGGTGGCGACGAGCTCTATCTCGGGGATGAAGTCTATGCCGAGCTTGGCCGCCTTGACGAAGCCCATCTGGGAGAGCATCTGGGGCATAAACTTCACCGCGAGCGTGAAGGTGTGGTCGTCAAATGATTCAAACGATTCGGGGTTCTGGGGCAGGACACGCTTCACGATTTCGGGCAGAATAGTGAGGTCGTAGAGGAAGATGACGAGCATCGCGCGATGCCCCTTGGGCGCGACGAGCGCCAACTTCGCCCTCGTCCAGAGCGCGAGCGTCCCTTGGGAGCCGCAGATAAGTTTCGCGAGATTGAATGTTCTTTCGCGCCCGCCGGAGGCGGGTCCGCCTCCGGTGGAGATGCTCCAGAGCGCGTAGCCGGCAGAGTTCTTAGACACCTTCGGCCGGTGCTCTTCAATGAGTGCGGCGTTCTCGGCGAGAAGCGCGTCCATTTCGCGGTAAATAGTTCCTTCCAGCGTCTGTAGCTTTTTCTTCTCCTCCAACTCGGAGGGCGTGAGCGCCTTGAAGAGCGCTTGTGAGCCGTCAGAGAGGACGACGTCCAGCTCCTCCACATATTTTTCTGTCTTGCCGTATTTAAGCGTGCGTTCGCCGCCGGCGTCGTTGCTCACGATGCCGCCCATCGCGGCGAGCTCGCGGCTGGCGGGATAAGAGGGGAGTATGAGGCCCTTTTCAAGAGTCGCTTTTTCAAAATCGCGATAATACACTCCCGGCTCCGTGACTGCGAATCCTGCCATACCTCGCTCTGCTTCGGTATCTTCGCTTCGCTCGACCTCGCCCATTGTGTTCATGTGCTTGGTAAACGAAACCACGACGCCGGTAGTCAGCGGTCCGCCCGACATATCGGTGCCCGCTGAACGAGCAGTAACCGACAAGTCTGCTCGTTCACCCTGAGCTTGTCGAAGGGCGCTAATTGTTTTCACCACCGCACCCACGTCGTCAGCGTCTTCGGGATACACTACGAGCTCGGGCATCCGCTCAAAGAGGGAAGTGTCGCGGCTCGCGGCTGTGAGTACGGCGGCATCGTCGCTCACCTCCCCTCGCATCGCACCCTTGAGAGCCGCCTTTAATTCCGCAGTCGTCATTGCGTCTAAGTATACCGCGCGCGACCTTCTACAAAAATAGAAACCGCCCGAGTAGAAGACTCCTGGGAGTCTTCTACTCGGGCGTTGTTGCTGGTCTACATCCGCGCGAGGTCGGCCAATGGCCGGCTGAAATGTCGAGCCAGAGGCGAGAGTGGGCGCAACTTCACCCACTCCTGTCCGCGGCGCGCGAAGGTGCGAACATAGATTGCCCGCCTCATCGCGCCATTCGGGCGCTTCGACTTCACGGGGATGAGGACCGCGTCTCCCGGCTCTATGTCCCTGGACGGGTCCCAATACGCCGGCGCCTCCTCCTCCAAGAACGACCTCGGCGGAGCTTTGGTAAGCGCCTCTTGCTCGTCCTTCTTGTAGGGAACGGACTGGGGCACAGGTTTCTCCGGGCGGCTGGCCGAACTGGTCTTCCGCCAGGCGGTAAAAGCGACGAACAACAAGACGGCAACGGCAACGGCGAGTATCGCGAGCGTGACCATGCACTTCTCCTTTCAGGAAATAACGCCAAGTTATATAATACACCTCCCAACCATATTGTCAATACCGTGTTTGACAACCCAGGGCTCCATCCGTACTTCCGGACGCCGACTGGAAATGCCCAAGCCAGCGCCTGGGGAGGACAGGAAATCCACTTTTATCGGCGGAATCACGGACCGATAAGCACGGACGTCGCATTCCAAGTGTCACAGGATTGACGACCAAAAGCCGAAACCGGGAGACCGTGACTCGGCTTTCTTCTTTGCCTCTCCTCTCCTAATTCCCTCCTTCGCCCGAGGCTACGGACGGGCACGGCGCGCGAACAAGCGAAGGAGGGAATAAGCGAATAGTGGATACTCGCTTTGCATATGTTGGCGCTATGGACTATAGTGCTCGCTAATGCCCGTCCGTAGGCTTATAACACTCCCGTTCGCCATTGTGGCGGGCGGGTTCCTCTTCTTCTCGGCCGTTTCGCAGACCCATGCGGCCGTTCCCGAGCCGTTCATTTACCGCGCAGACTTTATCGGGACCCTCGCCATTCCAAATGCTCCATATAATACGCGCCAAACGGCATTTAAGGCCGGTGATGACTTCGTCTTTCGAGTATTGGTGCACAGCGATTACAATCCGCCGCCGGAACTCTTGGCTGACCTCTCGTCGCTTGGTTACTCTGATGCCGCCACGACAACTGCACGCTGGGCAGGATATGACGCCAGATACCCTGCGACGTATTGGTACAATTTCGGTTTTCTTACGATTGGCGCCGATATTTCTGACGGAGTAAAAGAAATCCCATTGATTGCAACCGATACCCCAGGAAACATCCATGCATCGACCACCAAAATCATCGTTGACAACGTATTACCAACGGTCACGCTCAACAATCTCACGTTCCCGGACGCACCGAACGACCTTGTGAACCTCACCATTTCCGGGAGTGTGGACGGGACCGGTTCGGTTGTCCGTGCAGGGAAGCTCGCCATAGAACTCTTTGATGCGCTTGGTCGCTTTATCGGTGCCGGCTATACGAGTATTCGCTATCGTCCGGATATTGCAACGCTCAACACAGTATTCGACACACCAGGTACGTTCACCGACATCCCACTCCTATATTTCGGCACCACTAATTTAAGCGACCCAAATATCGCCCTCCTCAAATTCACCCTTTATGTCTACGACCAGGCCGGGAACACGACCTCTTCAAGCATTACCGTCCCCGTCCCGCGCGAACTGCCAGACCCCTGTGCCACGCCCGGCGCCGCCTGCGCTTCCAACGTCCTCTTCCTCCCCGGGCTGGAGGCATCGCGGCTCTATCGGCCCGACTGGCAGGGTGGCGAAGAGAAACTCTGGGAGCCGGGCGGCGATGCTGATGCGTTGCAGATAGCAATGACGACGACCGGGTCTAGTGCACGAAGCGATATTTATACGCGCGATGTGATTGATAATGCCTACTATACGCCAGTCAAGGGCGACGTCTACAAATCGTTTCTTGAGCAGTTGGAGACGATGAAGAGCGATGACACTATCGCGGATTATGCCGTAACCCCGTACGACTGGCGGCTCACCCTGGATGAAATTCTGGATAACGGAGCACAGCTTTCTGGAGGCAGGCTCTATTACTCCGGCCCGCTCGGCGCGACCTCAACGCCCTACATCATCCAGGAGCTACGCCGGCTCGCCAGAAATTCAAAAACAGGCAAAGTTACTATCGTCGCACACAGCAACGGCGGACTGCTCGCAAAAGCCCTGACCGACAAGCTTGGTGCCGAAGCCTCACCGCTCATAGATAAGATTATATTCGTGGCGGTGCCGCAGGCAGGGACGCCGCAAGCAGTCGGCGCAATTCTCCACGGCTTTGAGCAATCGCTCCCCGTCAAGCCGCTGTCGCTCTTCGGTATGACTGAAGCGACCGCTCGCGAGCTCGCGCGGAATATGCCGAGCGTGTACAACCTGCTCCCCTCGGCGAATTACTTTACCTACGTTGACGACCCCGTTATTACCATCAGCGCCGACCCGCTTCTCGCCCCGTGGCGTACTGCATATGGCGGAGTGATTCATTCTGGAGAGAGTCTGCATGCATTTCTTGTTGACCAATCGCGCGTGACACTGCCCGTTTCAGACCCGCTCGTTTCTCCCACCGTCGGCAACGAGACGTTGCTGAATGATTCGGAGACCTTGCACAATACGCAAGATTCGTGGATGCCGCCGGCCGGCATCGCACTCACAGAAATCGCCGGATGGGGGATGGAGACCCTCAAGACGATAAAATATTATCAAGGCATCAAGAGTACCTGCACTCTTCACAACTCGAGTGATGGGAAATGCCTTTCTATGGTGTCTATACCGATACTCCAGTATAAGCCAGAAACCATTCTTGATGGCGATGGCACGGTCGTTGTGCCGAGTGCTCTTTGGACTCCTGGGGTTCAGAAATACTGGATAGACTTACTGGATTACGATTCGCTCGTCACTATTGAAAGAAAACACGCAGATATTCTTGAGGTTCCACAGCTTCGTACTCTTATCCAAAATATCATCACCAATATCGACACTGGTTCCTTGCCCAAATTTATCTATACAACGACTCCACCAACCGAAACTGATGGTACCCGTCTCCGCTTTACTCTCCATTCACCCCTTACGCTCAATCTCTACGATGACCTCGGCAATCATACCGGCTTCTCTACCACCACGAATTCTCTAGAAGAGAACATCCCCGGCAGTACGTACCTCTCATTTGGCGAAGTACAGTACATCAGCGTTCCAGCATCCACGAATTCGCATCTCATTATGGACGGTTACGAGGACGGTTCCTTCACGTTTGATATAGAAGAAACACAGGGAGACACGGTCCTCGCAACGACGGTATTTTCAGGCATTCCGTCATTTGAGAATACAAAAGTGACGATGGACATCCCACAAGATGGCGGGATAGAAGGTGCTTCAGACCTCCGTATGGATGTCCAAGGCGATGGGACGGTGGATGTCAAGTTGGAGCCGAAGCCGGGCGGTGTTGTCGTTCTTCTTATGCCGCTCACTGTTACCGCCGAAGATAAGAAAATCACTCTCGGGGAGCCGACTCCTCCGCTCACGTTCTCTATCACCGATGCTCTACACAATGCTGTAGCAGACGGCGATACTACAGGCGCGCCAGACTGTACCACTACAGCTACAGTAACAAGTCCGGCGGGGAAGTATCCGATAACATGCTCTGTCGGGACGCTCTCATCTGAAAGGTATGAGTTTACAGAATTCGTCTCCGGCACACTCGTTGTCAACTATCGCTGGGACGGCTTCCTTCAGCCCATTAACGACACCGCGCACCAAGTGGAGCAGAGTATGAGTATCTTCAAAGCCGGCAGTACCGTGCCGGTTAAATTTCAATTGAAAGATGTAAACGGTACGCCGGTACAGGCGGCCACTGCTCCGCTCTGGCTCGCGCCACAAACCGGTATGAGCGACGGAGTGTATAAGTGGGACAGCGCCGCACAGCAATATGTGTATAATTGGAATACGAAAGGGTTCGCCGTAGGGTCTTGGTATAAAATTTCTGCACAACTTGATGACGGTAACATTTATTCCGTAACTATTGGCCTAAGATGAATCTTTCTAACATCATAACCAAAAAGTCCGTTTTTCTCACGGCAGTGTTAGGGGTTGGTCTTGCATTGTTAATCCAATTTCTATACAAGCAGTCGGTTTTATCAAGAAGTGTGTTCAAGAGCGTAGCTGAACCTTTGTTTGTCATAGCGCTCTCACTTCTTTTTGTCTCTTTTTTTCTCTTCCTCGTTCGGGAAGGAGTCTTTCGTGCATGGCTCCGCTTCGCCTATTGGTGGATACCGGTCTCTCTCGTCTTTATCTATCTCGCCGGAGGGTGGAGCGGCGGCGGCTTCGGCATCCCGAACGTCCTTGACCAAGAATTCGTCGCCGTCATCTTCTCCGGCCTTTTCGCCATAATTTCCCTCCTCATTATCGTCTGGAAGTACTTCTCCACGCGCCGTTCTGGACTATCCTAACTTGTCAAGTTCTCTGACATACTTTTGTCTGTTATAATGTCGTAAATGACCGTAATCCAGACATCACGTCTATACCCTCCAATTCTTCAAACGGTAGAAGATACGGTCGTATTTAAATATGGGGAGCTTTTTTCTGGACCCGGGGGACTTGCCTTGGGCGCAAATAAAGCAAGAGTACAGAAAAATGGAGTGAAATATCAGATAACTCATGCGTGGGCGGCAGATTACGACGATGATAGTTGTGAGACATGCAGAAAAAATATAGCACCTGAAAATCCCGAGTCAGTAATATGTCAGGATGTTAAAAATCTCGATATAGAAGCACTAGGCCCTATTGATGCGTTCGCGTATGGATTCCCATGCAACGACTTCAGTATAGTTGGTGAGCAGAAAGGTTTCGATGGAAGTTTTGGTCCTTTATATACGTACGGCTTGAAAGTAATTAACCGTTACAGACCCAAATTTTTTGTTGCAGAAAATGTGAGTGGTCTTGCGTCAGCCAATGATGGCAACGCCTTTGAAACGATTCTGCGCGATCTAGCTAGTAGCGGAAATGGATATGAAATCACTGCCCATCGGTATAAAGCTGAAGAATATGGTGTGCCACAGACGAGACACCGCATAATCATTGTTGGAATTGATAAAAGCTTTAACCTCCAGTTTAAAGTTCCTGCACCGACACATCGCGGTAAGTATGTGTCCGCACGAGAAGCTCTTGAAAATCCAAAAATTATGTATAATGCACCTAATCATGAATTCAAACGGCAATCGCCTATTGTAGTAGAACGTTTGAAGATGACATTACCTGGAGAAAACGCCTGGACTGCAAATCTTCCCGATCATCTCAAACTGAATGTTAAATCAGCCAGAATGAGCCAGATATACCGTCGGCTACACCCTGATAAACCCTCTTACACTATTACTGCCAGTGGAGGAGGAGGAACTCATGGGTATCATTATGCAGAACCACGTGCTTTGACTAATCGAGAACGCGCGCGCATTCAGACATTTCCAGACGATTTTGTATTTTCCGGCTCAATCGAGAGCGTTCGGAAACAGATAGGCATGGCGGTACCCCCTTTGTTATCGGAGATAATATTCACTTCAATTTTGAAGACATTTGCAAATGTTGAGTATGATGCTATGGAGGCAAATCTCTTTACAAACACGAATACGAAACTCCTATGAATGCCGAGAAAATCGCATCTGAAATCTCGAAACGTCTTTCAGTTGAGGAAGCAGAAGCATCAATGATAGTCGCTAAAGCAATAACTGGCGGGGAGGCTTCGGAAGTGAATATTTCTGATTGGTACGAACAGAGATTTCTTCCGAATCTAGTACTTATCGATGAAGACGGCTACTCTCGTATGTGTATAGATGCTCTGAAAATTCTCGACAAGACTGCGGCCACAGACTATGGAGGTAGTCGGCAGAGAGATATGGGTCAATTATGGGCTGATATGACGAGAGGGTATCTAGGCGAGTTTGCTTTTCAACTCTTTCTCAGGAGTAAAGGAATAGAAATTACACTTGGGCACGAAAAAGGCGAATTAAGCGATTATCTCGTAGGTGATATACGAGAAGTGAGGAAATCGGGAGAAGACTCGAGACCACCAAAACTACAGATTGGAATCAAGACAACTAAGTGGAATGGTATATGGTTCGATCTTCCTGGGGATCAATTCAACCATTCTGCCGCACATACTTTTATAAAAGTTGGAACCGGTCGTAATCATCTTTTCGCATTCTTCAAGAAGATTAGTGTCTTCAAAGATAAGGTCCTTAAAGTCGGTCAAGATATTGGCTTACTCACGGCAGATGAATCCACAGATCTATACAACCTACTTCCTACTTTCAAGCCGGTACCAGCTTATATAAGCGGTTTTGTATTGCGTGAGCCCGGATACCCCAAAAGCTCGTACGGTGGCCGCAAGGGCAGGTTACATTACAAGATTAATAGTTGGTCAGGTCCTATAAGTGCCTTGGATCTACAGAACATAAAGGAGAAGGAGAATATTACAGGGAGAGTGGAGTTCGAAGGAATAGGAAAATTCTCGCATGACCGTGGATATTTGTTCAATGCAGGTAGCTTGCTTTGGAAACAAGAGGACTGGAAAAGACTTATCGAAAAAATGTAACCAAACAAGGCGACAGCTCACAAGAGTCAATTAAGAAATTTATTTTGTAAATTTGAAGATAACAATTAAGCCATCGGGAATGCCTACTTTGGCCAAATTGTTACCTTGAACCTTGAGGGCGAAATATGCTCTCGGATCTTTCTTGTCTGCTTCAGTTAGTTGTCGAGCAATCAATGTGCCAATGATTGGGACTTTTATAAATTTTTGTTTCCCCATTTCTTCAATAGATAAGCCCTTTACAGGGTTATTTGATTTTGAAAGATAGCCTTTTTTCTTTAGAGAAACTAGATGTTCGTGGATTGTGGAGACGGCCTTGAGCTTTAAACCTTTCCGTACCTCTTCAATCGTAGGGGAGATGTCATGTGTAAGAATGTAATCATTTACAAAATCAAAAACCCGTTTCTGCTTCTTAGTTAATGTCTCCATAGAATCTAATTATAACCGAATGAATACCGAAAATAAACCGAAAGTTATCCACAGGACAGAATTCGCGAGGCAACGCCTTGCGGGGTGAAGATTGGAAATGAATGTAGGACAGGTATCCACAATAAGGTGCGGTCGTCCTCTATTTTGGATAGTGTCCACAACTTGTCGCTATAGTTACAAGTCTTTGATAGGGCGAGTGCTTTTAGCAAAAAGAATGATAATATAGCGGGCATGACGAGGAGCTATAGAAACACCATTTTGCCGGAGATAGAGCTGAAATATTTCAAAAGGCCGGATACTAATTCTCCTGATTATCCGAGGACCAATTATATTTGTTACGATTGTCACTTAATAAATATTCCGATAGTCGGTGCTGTGCGCGATGGCTATTCTAATAATCCAAAATATTACTGTGAGGACTGCGCAATCAGTAATTATATGATTGAATTTGATTTTGAGTCACGCGAAGCTGCTGCGTCGTGGCGACGGAGGATTTTCGACGTTGGTTATTTATTTTATGAGCTTTTAATTGACCGCTATCTGAAAGAAAATAATAAAACATATGAAGCATTAAGCGAGAAGGAAAGTGATATATTGCTTAATTTATACCGCGATTTTTACAATAATAAAGTTTCGAAAAATAAAAAAGAGGATTTAGAGTCAATAATAGAGCAGGAGGATTTGGAAAAAGAATTGCAAAAGTATTGTAAGAAAGTGAAATTCTAATATGGCGGATAAGTACAGCGCGGTGTGGGTGTCGCATTCGTCCATGGGGGACTTTTTGAAATGTCCGCGACTGTATTTTCTGCACAACGTGTATAAAAATCCGGACACGGGGCGCAAGATTACGATAGTGAACCCCGCGCTCTCGCTCGGGAGCGCGGTGCACGCGACCTTGGAGGCGCTCAAGGCACTGCCGGTTGAGGAGCGCCTGCACCGTGACTTGCTCGCCGATTTTGAGCAGGAGTGGGCGGCAAACGCGTCTGGCAAGAAGGGCGGCTTCACTAGTAGCGGAGAAGAGGCGGACGCGAAGGCGCGCGGCCGCTTGATGATTGAACGGGTTGTGAAGAATCCGGGACCGCTCGCGAAGAAGACGGTGAAGCTGAAGGAGTCGGAGAACAGTATGCCGCCGAACTTTGTTCTAGACGAAGATGAGAATATTGTACTCTGCGGACTCATTGACTGGCTTGAATACGTGGAGGCAGACGACAGCATCCGTATTATTGATTTCAAAACAGGGAAGAATGAAGAAGATGGCGACTCGCTCCAACTGCCCATTTATCTTCTGCTCCTTCAGGTGCTCCAGAAGCGCCGCGTGAGCGGCGCGGCGTATTGGTACCTGGAGAAGAACGGCACTCCGACTGACGTATTGTTGCCGGATGCGGATGAAGCGAGGGAGAAGGTGCTCGCGCTCGCGCGAAAGGTGAAAGACGCTCGTGAAAATCGCGCATATGAGTGTCCGCGATCTGGCCGATCAAGCGGCCCCGCGGGCTGTTTCGCCTGCGAGCCATATGAAGCGATTCTCGCAGGCGAGGCAGAATATCTCGGCGTCGCCGGCTACGGCCAAGACGCGTATCTGGTCTAACTATCCATAACTTGTCGCTATAGGTACAAGTCGTGGATAGTGTATAAAAAACGAGAAAAGGGGAAGAGAAGGGGAAAAATGATACAATGCAAGCATATGGCGACGAATCCACCGCCGGAGGCGGGACGCAAGGGAGAGGTGAAAAAGCGCGACCAGGTCTACAGCCCGCAGAACAAGCGTTGGACGAAGCGCAGAGCCGATAAGAAATTCATGGACCAGATGGCGTGCAAGGCGACGAAATTCAAGGGCGTGCGTAGGATAAAGAAATGAAATAGTGCGCGTTGACAGAGGGGCATTTTCGTTATAGCTTATTGACGGAATATGAGTTTCGATATTCACATTACCGATTGACTTAAGTGAGGAGGTGTACCTTGTCACTATCACCGGAAAGACAGAAGGCAACGCTGGTAGAACTGGCTCGCAGAGTGCTTCTGGCGGGCTCACGTGTTGCGGTGTTGTGGATGGGAGACCATCGCCACGATCCAGAGTTCGCGAAACTGCCGGTCGGGAGATTCTCTCTTTACAAATCCATACCCAAGAGCGGCGTCCGTGCGGGAACCGGCGTCGTCTTTCGCACAAGACTCATGAAAGGCCATTATACCGACACGAAAGGAAGCAAAGCGATATTCTACGGGCGCCGTGTCGGGTTTGAGGTAATCAAAGAAGTCATTCTTGAATCCTGTAAGGGTCTCCCCAATCCGCCGCGGAAGGCCGCACCGGACCGCGAAGTACTGCAGTTCAAGGCAATCTCTCATAAGAAGAACGGGGCAAACAGCATGGAAGTGTATGCAGGTGCGGAACGGCGTATTGCCCAAAAGAGGGGGTTACTCGTAGAGAAAGCAAAGCTCGTAAAAGAGCTGGAAGCAATCAATGGGGAGCTCGCCGAAATTGCGATTTTGGAAAACGCTCGTGCGGTACTCGTCGCCGCTACGCCAAAGACGTAATTCGCGACCCGCGCCGATGGAGAGACCCGTCTCTTCGCTGGGACGGGTTTTTTTATTTTTATCTGTTATGCTCAAGGGATGAGGAGATATGTCATAGCCCTCGGGGCGATGGCTCTAGCAATCGCTATGGCGCTCTGGGCGGTGAATGTGCGTACAGCGAAGGCGCCGGGCGACGGGCAGGCGTGTACCACGGAGGCGAAGATTTATCTTGATGGCTCCGCCGTCGGGCGTGTCGGCCCGAACTGCGAGTTCGCTCCGTGTCCGGAGGTGGTCGCGACAAGCACCACGGGAGGCGGAGGTAGCGGGGGCGGCAGTATCTTGCCGTATACCTCTGGCGTGCGCGGGACCGTACTGCTCGGACCCACCTGTCCGGTGGTGCGAGACCCGCCCGACCCCGGGTGCGCGAACAGGCCGTATGCGACGGCGATAGCGATATATCGCGCCAACTCCGCATCGCCCTTCATCATAGGGAACTCGGACATAGACGGCACGTTTGAATTCTCGCTCCCGCCCGGCTCCTATACGCTTGCCGCTTCAAGTGGTTCAACATTCCCGCGCTGTAGCGAGATAAACGTAACTGTCTCGCCGGACGCATATGCCATAGCAGTCATTCTTTGCGACACCGGCATCCGCTAAAGTACGCTACAAGCGAGTTGTGCACCAGCCGCCGCCCTGCGGAGCAGGGCGGCGGTATAATCAAAGCATTAGCCATAATGCTATCGGCATGAATCAACATTTAAATCCTGGGAAGACGGGGCTCGCGCTCGGCAAGCTCTTGGCTTTGCTACACCTTATTTGGGCCATCCTTGTCGCCCTTGGGTGGGCGCAGGCGCTCGTCAACTTCAGCCAATGGGCGCATATGGTCAGTATACCGGTCGTCGTAAAGGCATTTGACCTCTCTGCGGCTATCACGGTCATCGTCGTCGCCTTTGTCGTCGGTTGTGTCATCGGCTACGCCTTCGCAAAAATCTGGAACTGGTTACACCGCTAGAGCCATCTGGTAGAATGCGCGGATGACCCAAGGCGAGGCGCTCGCAGTATTGAAGACGGGTGCGAATGTGTACCTCACCGGCGAGCCCGGGAGCGGGAAGACGCATACGATAAACGAGTTCGTTGCGTGGTTGCGCGCCTCGGGTATTGAGCCGTCGGTCACGGCGGCGACTGGTATTGCCGCAACGCACGTTGGCGGGCTCACGCTCCACTCCTGGAGCGGTATCGGCATCGCGGAGTCGCTCTCTCGCGCCGATGTGGACCGCATCGCGGGCAAGGAGCACATCGCGAAGCGCATCATGAAGGCGAAGGTGCTTATCATTGAGGAAATCTCAATGCTCTCCTCGGCGACGTTTGAGATGGCGGACGCGGTCTGCCGAGAAGTGCGCCGCGTTGACAAGCCCTTTGGCGGGCTCACGGTAGTTCTCGTCGGCGACTTCTTCCAACTCCCGCCTGTGGCCCGCCGAAGCTTCAGCGAAGGGGGACGGTCTCGCGAAGTCCAATTTGCCTACGTGTCGCCAACATGGCGCGACCTGAACCTGATTACCTGCTACCTCACCGAGCAGTATCGGCAGGACGACATCGACTTTCTACAAGTGCTCTCGGCGATACGTTCGGGAGAGGTTGAAGAGATGCATCACGAACGGCTTATGGCGCGCAGTGCGGGAGTGTCGGAACTCCCGTTAGATACACCGAAACTTTTTTCGCATAATGCCGATGTTGACCGCATCAACGCCGACGAGCTTGCAAGGCTCCCGGGCAAGGCAAAAAGATTTCATATGACGTCAAGAGGGAAGGATTCGCTCGTGCAGGGGCTCATACGCGGATGCCTCTCGCCGGAGGTCTTGGAGCTGAAGGAGGGCGCCGCGGTGATGTTCACTAAAAACTCTTTCCCGCCTGCCGGCGCAGGCAGGCAGGGGAGGTTCGTCAACGGCACGCTCGGGCTCGTGACCGGCTTTGGGGCAGACGGGATGCCGATTGTGAAGACGAAGGACGGGCTAAAGATAACTGCGGAGCCGATGGAGTGGCAGTTGGAGGAGCAGGGGAAAGTGAAGGCGAGCATTAGCCAGATACCGCTCCGGCTCGCCTACGCGATGACGGTGCACAAGAGCCAGGGGATGAGTATGGACGCCGCGATTATGGATTTATCAAAAGCATTTGAGTATGGGCAGGGATACGTCGCGCTCTCGCGGGTGCGGCGGCTCTCGGGAGTACACCTCACTGGCCTCAATGCTCGGGCGCTTGAAGTGCATCCAGAAATTCTGAAGAAGGACAGAGACTTCCGCGCCGCCTCGGAGGCGGCGCGCGAGGCGTTCGCCCCTCGACCAGACTCGGGGCAGGCAGGAATGTCCGAAGCAGAAATAATCGCAATGCAGAAGAAGTTTGTGAAGGCGATGGGAGGAGCAATTATTACAGAAAGCACGAAGCACGAAGCACGAAATCCGAAACGCACCATGACATTACCAGGCCGACTTGCAGAAACGCTGTCCACAGTGCGCGAAGCAAAAACGCTTAAAAACGCAGTGATTCTTCGCGGACTTACCGCGAGCACTATCGTGCATCACTTAGAGGAACTTTCAGAAATAGGGAAGCTGGTACGCGCCGACTTCGCACATCTCGTGCCGCTCCGAATAGTAGACGAGGTACACGAGGCGCTCGCAACCGCCGGGAGCGAGCGCCTCTCACCCGCCTTCCACGCCCTTGGCGGCCGCCACTCGTTTGAGGTCATCCGCCTCGTGCGTCTTATGAAGCAGTGAGGAGGGATTCAATCAGGCGTTCGGTGTCGGTGGGGGTAGCGACGGCTTTTGTTTGGACAGAAGTTTTATAGACAGCCTCGTCGTTGCCGCCGCTCTCCAGCTCGTCGCCGACGTAGAGCGCGTCGGACTCGTTGATGTTGAGGCGCTCGCAGAGCTTACGGATGCCGTACGCTTTATCTACACCGCGTTTTGTGACATCAATTGAAGTTACTCCGCCGATGCCGGCCGAGAACTCGGGCAGGCGCTCCGCAATATTCGCTTGGAGCTTATGGCGCTTCGCATGCGTGGGGTCCCACGCTTTTTTCAGCGCGAGCGGCGCTTGTTGGCCGAGCGTAGAGAGCGTCACCTGGCCGCCGCGATATTCAATGCGCTCGCCCCATGACTGTTCTCTAAAGTTGATGAGGCCGGTCTCTTCTGCCGCCGCGCGCATCGCGGCTTCAATAGTATGCGCCTCCTTTTCTGAAAGGCGTTCTTCATAAATCTTATTCCAAGCGTCTGCGCTTGTCCCGAGCGAAGTCGAGGGACTGTTGTGTTCATAGAGCGCCGCGCCCGAGGTGGGCAGGAGGTAGAGATTCGCGAGGTCCGCAGATTTCGGCAGTTGGGCGACCACCTGCTTGAGAAACTGTGGCAGGGCGCCGCCGGAGATGACGGCGACGCGGGTGATGGCGAGAAGCCGCGCGAGGTATGCCGCCATCTCTACGGTGAGCGGCTGCTTACTCTCTGCGAGCGTGCCGTCAAGGTCAAAAATGATGAGTTTAGTCATAATTAGAAACTCATTTCAAAACCCGCTCGCCAGCAAACCAGAAAATGGTCGCGCTCCGGGCCGCTAGGCCAAGTCTTACTACCATTTTCCGGTCTGCCGACTCGCTGGTATGTTTTGAAATTAGTTTTTAGCTTCATGTGAGCGCGTCAACGACGTGTTTAAGCGAGGCAATCGCGACGCCGATGACTTTGTCGGCGGCGCCATAGTAGAGAAATAGTTTGTCGTCTCTGACGACGGCGCCGCAGGAGAAGACAACGTTCGCGACCTCGCCCTCCTTCTCATACTTCTCCAGCGGTTCAAAGATGGGGTCGGCCGTGCGTGCAAGCAGGGTGGTGCCGTCAGACGCGAGGAGCGCGGCGCCGAGGCGGTACGTAGCGTGACGCGAGACGCCGTGGTAGACCATCAGCCAGTTTCCGCCCGCGACCTTTATGAGCGGCGCCGCGCTCCCCACCTTCGCTCCGTCCCACATCCCGTGCCGCGGAGCCATAATTTCTATACAACGGCTTACACGCTTGCCAGAAGAGAGGTCGGGCAGGATGTCGGCGCAGATACGGTTATTAATACGATGGTAGAGCAAATAATTCCCGTTCACCCCGTTAGAAACGAAGTTTCTAACGGGGTTCATCTTTTCAGGTAGGAGGACAAGGTCCTTATCGTCAACGCCTTCGGGCGTCAGGATGAAGGGAGTGCCCCAGTTCTGCCACCTGCGCGCGAGGAAGTCTTCTACCGAGATTGACGAGACCGCGCCGGAGGGCACGTGTACGCCGTCGTACGCGGTGTAGGTCATATAGAGCGTTCCGTCAATTTCTACAATGCGCGGGTCTTCACAGCCGGAATTGCCGGTCGGGCTCCCTTTTTTCTGCTCAAAGTCGGCGCGCGGTACGTAGATAGGCTCGCTAAGGCGTTCGTCTATCGTGACGCCGTCGCGAGAGATGGCGAGCCCGATGGTAGAAGTATTCGCTCTGTCCATCGCGCGATAGAGAATATAGATGGAGCCGTTGAGCTCAATCGCCGCCGGATTGAGGACGTTGCGGCTCTCAAAGCCCTCGCCCCGTGGCGCGAGAATCGGATTCGCTCCTGCGCGAGTGAAGGTGCGCGCCGGCCGCTCCGGGTCCAGAGCGCGCAGGAGACCATCAAGCTTCACGCTCGCCTTAGCGCAGACGGTGTCTGCGGCGCCATACCAGATATCCAGAGTGCCGCCATCGCCGAGAGTCGCGCCCGAAGGGAAGACGACGTTCGGTACTAGGCCGTACTGTTCGTAGAATTCTTGCGGTACGAAAATGGATTCCGTGCGCGAGACGAGCGTCGCTGGATTATCGCGCTCTAGCATCGCCGCTTCAATTGAGAAGATGCGCTTACTCTCGTCGTAATAATCTTGGATGTACGCATAGATAAGCAGCCAGCCGTGCGGCGTCAGAAGAGGCGTCGCACCGACCTCAATATGGTCGGTATCGTTCCGACGCAGTTCGGGGAGCGCGTGGTCGCCGAGGTGCGCGTGCCACTCGTCCCAGTATGCCTGGCCAAAGAAGTCTTCAATCCGCTTCGCGCGCGCGAGCGCGATGGTCGGCCGCGGATGCTCGCTTGTCCAGTCGGTATGCGCAGTGAGGAGCAGGACGACATCGCCATCAATGCGTTCGGGGAAGAGCGTTGCCGCCTTGGCGTTAAAGGGTGTGAGCAGGTGCCGCTCGGTGAAGGTGTCGGGTGCGTCTCCGATGGCGAGCGCCACCTTAATATTGCCGGGACCAAACGGATAGCCGCCGAGCGCGGTGTAGAAGCAATACCAGCGGCCTTCAAAGAAGGTGACACGCGGGTCTTCACAGCCGAAGGCGTCCCACGATTCCAAGGGCGCGATGACTTGTTGCCTTGATTGGAAGTGGGCGCCGTCTTCGGCAAAGGCGGTCCCGATGCTTGAAAGTCCGGCCGTCGGTGTCTGGAGCGCGTCTGGAGAACCGAGCGCGCGATAGAAAAGCCGCACGCCATCTTTAGTACCTGCCTGCGCAGGCAGGCGTACCGCCGAAGGATTGTACGTGGCAACCGACTCCCACGGGCGCTCCCTCTGTGGCGCGAGTATCGGATTATGCTGTTCTCGGCGGATGACGAACATATGTCAGGCGGTTTGGGCGGGGGACACTGATGCGAGCGAGGGCTGGTGGCCCCCGACAAGCACGTCAAGGAAGCTCTCAAGCGGAGCGGTCGCGACACAGACGACCTTGTCCGCACCGCCGTAGTAGACAAAGAGCGTTCCGTTACGTACGACCGCCCCCGCCGCATACACGATGCCCGGCTTGCCGTTATTCTCGTAGTATTCATCGGGAGTGAGGACTGGGGCGGCGGCACGGCACAGTATCTTCGTCGGGTCCGCGAGGTCAAGGAGCATTGCGCCGAGCTTGTATTTATATCCTTCCTTCGCATCGTTCGCGTGATAGAAGACGAGCCAGCCCTTGTCGGTTTTAATCGGCGGAGGGCCAGCGCTTCGCGTATGGACGTGCCACGCGATAGGCGTATCGGGCATCCCTTGCGGGTCGGGACTGACGAATCTTCTCTGGGCGAGTGTCGCGAGGTCGTCAACATATTCAACGCGCACCCGATATATATCATCGCCGATGATACTGTGCAGAACGGCGAATTGCCCGCCCTGGCCGGGCAGGCTAATTTTCTCCGGAAACAGGACCCAGTTTTTGTCCCGGTCGCCGTGTGAAAGTATAATAGGCCCCTCCCATCTATCAAAGCGTGCCGCGAGGAAGTCTGCCTCATCCATCATGATGACCGCGACGCGGAGCTTCCAATCTTCAAACATGTTGAACGTGACATACACACGTCCTTCTATGACGACCATGCGCGGGTCCTCGCACCCGCCCCAACTGCCGCCCGAGGGATACAGGACGGGGGAATAGCGCCGCAGGTGCAGGACCGGATTGTGAGGATTTCGCGCCGCATACGCAGGGTAGGGCAGTATCTGGTCAAAGGTAATGCCGTCTGCACTGCTCGCATAGCCGAGCCGCGAGCCGCCGTCCATCCCGATGGCGCGATAGATGAGGTGCGTGCGACCGCCGAGTTGCACGGCCGCCGGATTCAGCACCGCCTCGGCGGTCCACGGATTACTCCCCGGCACGAGAATCGGATTCAGCGCGGAGCGCGTCAGCCGTAGAATCCTCGCAAGTTTCTTACGGAGAGGCTTTGAAAAAAGAGCGCCGAGCAATACTCCTGCAATGAATAAAGAAAAGAGCAGTGCGAGGGCGTTCGCTAAAAAGATGAAATCCATACAGCGTGTCTCTCCACAATACCACTCGCGGGGCGCGTAGTGGCGAGATAATGCACAGAGCGGGTCTGTGCTACCATGCACATATGAAATCGTCCGCGCTCTACCTGCGTACCATCGTCTTCGGGATTAACGACAGCTTGGTCTCCACCGTCGGATTCCTTGCCGGCATCAGTGTCGCCGGCGTCCCGCGCTCCACCATCGTTCTTACCGGCGTCATCTACGCTCTCGTTGAGGCGTTCTCTATGGCGATGGGCGATTTTCTCTCTGAAGAATCAGCCGAAGAGTACGTGAGCCATGCCAATGTCAACGACCGCCCTTCGGTCATCTCGGCGATTCTCATGTTCATTTCTTGCGTACTCGCGTCTCTCATCCCGCTCATCCCGTACGTGATACTCGCTTCTCCCGCGGCGCTTGTCGTGTCCATCTGCCTCTCCGTCCTTTCGTTGTTCGTCGTGGGCGTGTTGAGCGCTCGTTTCTCCCGTCTCCCCGTATTGTGGCGCGGGATGCGCATGGCTCTGCTTGGCGGGGCGGCGATAGTGATGGGCGTCGCCATCGGCACGTTCATGCCGGTCAATTAATTAAGTGGGAGCTCGGGCAGGTTACTGCAACCTATTGACAAGATGTTGTCAATATGCTAGTATAGAAACAACGAGGTAGCTACTTGCTATTTCGCTACTTACATCACTATGACTGCTATTGGAGCCCTTATGGGGTTTTTGCTTTTGTCAGGCGCCGCCCTCGGCGCTCTGCCGGTGCGCGCGAATGCGCCGATGCTGTCGGCGTCGCCGAGCTACACCGTGACCCTCACGGCGTATAATGCCGTGCCGGAACAGACTGACGGCGACCCTTTTACGACCGCCTCTGGCGCGTACTCCAACCCAGAGGTCGTCGCGGCTCGTTCGCGCGACCTAGCTCGCGAACTGCCGTTCGGCACCATCATTGAGGTCGCCCAGGCACCCGACCAGCACAACAATTGCGGCTACGATGTCGTCGCTCCAATCATAGGATATCGCGTTATCGCCGACACGATGAACGCGCGGTACACCGACCGCATAGACATCCTTTTCAGTACAAAGTCCGATTATCTTATGAACGACGGCAGGATGAAGAATGCTGGCACGATACTCGGCGTCTGTAGCGGTGCCGCCGTCCGCGTCGTGGGGTATGTAGACCTCTCACGCCCAAGCCGTCTCCCGAAGACACAGATAGAGCTTGCGGCGCTCGTGAACGGCGATGCTTCACTTGCCCTAAAGTAAGCTATTCTTTGTAGGATGAATCCCATTAGAGACAAGAACTTTTCAAGTTCTGGCCAGCCTTCGGCTAGCGTCTCTAACGGGATGAAGCGTCTCTCTCGTCCCCAATCAGGGCTTACTTCAAGTGAGTATACACAGCTCGCGGCTCTTACCACTCCCGTCAAGATACAAGATTTTCTGGACACGCTCCCGATGAATTGGGAGAAGAGGGGCGATACTCATATGTCGCCGCGCCGCGTCCTGCGCGAGAGCAAAGCGCACTGCATTGAAGGCGCTTTGCTCGCTGCCGCTGCGCTTTGGCTCGCCGGCGAGCGGCCGCTCATTATGAATATCTCGCCGCGGCTCGGCAGGGGAGACGATGACCACGTGGTCGCGCTCTACAAGCGCGGGGGCTACTGGGGCGCCATCAGCAAGACCAATCACGCGAGTATCCGCTTCCGCGACCCGGTATATCGCACCCTGCGCGAACTCGCACTCTCCTATTTCCATGAATGGTTTATAAATTCAACAGGAGAGAAAGTGCTTGAGTGCTACAGCAGACCGCTCGACCTCCGGCGGTTCGGCGCCGGCTGGCTCACGGCTGAAAAGGACCTGTGGGAAGTCGCCGATGTCTTGAGCGAGCGAGAGCATTACTTCCTCGTGCCAAAAAGGAATTGGCGCTACGTGCGCCCTGCCGACCCGATGGAGCTCAAGGCCGGCAGACTTATTGAATGGCCCAAGTCCCACCCGCGGACATGATTTTCACGAGGTGACACCTTACGATTAAGACATCGCCCCGCGTGAGCGGGGCGATGCCTTTTGCCTGACCTACGTGTTAGATCTTGCTGACGCCGAGGGCGTTCGGGCCCTTCGGACTGTCTCCGATCGTGAAGGAGACCTTGTCCCCCTCCTGGAGCTCGTCAAACGAAATGTTCTGGAGCTCGTTGGAGTGGAAGAAGAGGTCCTTTGCGCCTTCCGGCGCACCGTCGACTTTGATGAAGCCGAAGCCCTTCTCGTTCTTCTTGATGACTGTGCCGTTTTGCATAGCTAAAGATAGATATTTGTGTGTGACTAAGGCCTGCCTACCGGTAGGCAGGTATCAAATCAGTAGCCGAAGTTGGAAGCTCGATCCCACTTCTCTGGACCCAGCGCTGGTTGATACCTCTAACATAGCATATACCCCAGGGGAATGCAAGCCGCCCTCTTCTCGCCACATGCGCTACTTCCCGTGGCCGTAGTACTTCTTTAAGAGCGCGACATGGCCGGCGTACGTGTCGGAACAGTGGAATCGGCCGACCGAATCATGGAAATAGAAGAGACACGAAGTGTTTCTCGGATTGAGGGCGGCCAACACGGAGGCGACCGACGGACTCGCGATGGGCGTCGGCGGTAGGCCCGCGTGCAGATACGTGTTGTAAGGCGATTTGCGGAGTCGGTCGGCGGGCACCACTCCTGGCCACCAACTCTTGGTCGCCACGGCGCTCGCCTTCGCATACTGGAGCGTTGCATCCACCTGGAGACTCATATTGACAAAAAGTCTGTTCCAGATAATGCCAGAAATAAGGCGACGGTCGTCAGACCCGCCCGCCTCGCGCTCAATAAGAGAGGCGATGGTGAGCGCCTGGATAAGCGGCACGATGTCAGCGGTCGTCGTCCCGTAGCGGGCGAGAATCTCTTTTGAGAAACGTTCGTTCACAAGCGCTTGCGCCATAAGCGGCGTAGTGCCTCTCGTGACGA
>Ga0209541_10002570_pt1 | contig 34221 bp, 33 predicted proteins | sample RifCSPlowO2_01_FD_184027 | JGI IMG/M metagenome (GOLD analysis project Ga0209541, IMG submission 184027) | Groundwater microbial communities from Rifle, Colorado - Rifle CSP2_plank lowO2_0.1 (SPAdes) (version 2) | ecosystem: Environmental > Aquatic > Deep subsurface > Groundwater | place...
TTTGCGGTAAGCCCTAAAAGGCCTTTCAGAAGCGCTTTGGCTGTTGAACCCACACAGTCGCTGGAAAAAGAATTCAAAAAAGCAGCCCGGGCCTACGAAGAGTTCCATCAGCATGCTGCCCGCCTGTATGAGTATGGCATCGAAACCTTTGAAGATTATTTTTCTACCGTGAAAAAGCTGCTGTCCGACGGAACGCTGGATGTTATCGTCCTGGCTGCTGCTGTCGGGGATTATGGGGGGATTGGCCGGGAAGGAAAAATAAGCTCTGATGACAATTTTCTTCGTTTAGAGCTGCCAAGAAACCCCAAGATTATCTCGTTGGTCAAGCAATGGAATCCCCACGTCTTTCAAGTGGGATTTAAATTGCTCTCCCGGTCCAGTCTTGACCAGCTCATCGCTGTTGCTTATGAGCAGGGCATAAAAAACCATTCCGACCTGACGGTGGCCAATACGCTAATCGACGGCGATTTCAAAAAAAGAGCCACTTTCTTTATCACTCCGGAAAAAGGCATCATTCCCGTTTCGCTGTCGGAGCTTGCTCCGCGATTAGTAGAGCTGGTGCAGCAGCGATTTTCTGAGAGCCATTATACGACAAAAGTAGAGCGGCACGTCTCGTATCAGGCGGGGCTTGCGGCAGAGATTGCTTCGCTGAGAACTGCGGTGCAAAAATGTTGGAACCTGAATCTCTTTGAGCCCTATCTGAATCATGCTGACATGCATTTCGGCTTTGTGGCTTCCCGGGTGCCCAGCAGTGGTTTTTTGATTACGGCGCGGGGCAGCAACAAGAAGGATCTTCCTCCCGAGGATGTGGTCTATGTCCCGCTTGTCGATTTTGACCGCCGAACGGTCTACGTCAATTCTTCTGGAAAAAAAGCATCGCTGAACGCCAATGTTGCCGCCAAAATATTTCAGGAGCGCCCCGACGTTAACCTCATTGTGCATGCGCACGTTTTTCTAGGAATAAAAAACAAAACAGCGATGGATTATGCTCCCGGGACGCAGGAGGATGTGGATGAAATCATGCCGCATTTACGGAACGGAGAAAAAATTGTTGAGCTGGTTAATCACGGGATCATTTCGGTGGGCACAACGGTTGATGATATTGTGGCAACGCTGGACATTGAGCCGGCATATAATAATTTTCCTGAACTGTACGATGCAATCTATCACCGATTTCAGGGTTCCACTGACTTTATCGACCTCGTCAGCCGTGTGGTAGACCCTCACGAAGAGGTCCTGGATCTGGCTGCAGGCACGGGTGAGCTGAGCAGGCAGCTGCAGGAGAAAGGCTATACGCAGCTTTCCCTTGCTGATAAGAGTGCAGGGATGGTGCAGGTTGCCCGAAGAAAAACTGGGATTTATCCGTTCACCGTTTCGATGGAGAAACTGTCCATTTGGAGGATGTATGATGCCATACTCGTGCGGCAGGCCATTACTTATCTGCGGGACTATGAAAGCCTAGTCAAAGGACTGAAAGAGATGCATATGCATCTGCGCACCGGGGGGCGGCTTATTTTTAACGCCCCTCCCTTCACTGGCGATGCCGAGTATGGTGAAAAATCTTTGGAATATCAATACGGCGATTATACCGTCAACGTAAACGAAATGAATCTGCAGAATGGTCGGATGCTGACGCACACGCAACGCTGTACGCTGCTGAAACATGATGGTTCCGAATTTAAAAAAGTGTACGACCTGAACAGCTTTGGCTTGTTCACCCCAAGCGAATTTGAAAGTGCTTTACAGGAAGCGGGATTTAGGTCTATTACTTTTCTCGGGAAAGGGCTCGAGGCATACACGCCTGATTCAAAAACGCTATATTGTGTGGCGAGAAAGTGAGTGGTATCCGAGAACAGATGATGTCTATCTGGTTTTCTCAAACCACACCCATACTTTCTCTTTCCTCACTGCGATTTCTTTCGCATGCAGATATTTCTTTTTCGCTGCGGCTGTTCCCAGACTGAACTCCACGGCGCCAACTTTCTCCTGCATTTCAGCGTAGTGTGCCCGGAGCATTTTTTCCAACTCTTTACCAACTTGCACGGCGAGGGAAATGCGATCTTTCTTCTCCATCCCCGCTTCTTTACGGAGCTGCTGGATGGCTCTCGATATTTCCCGGGCATAGCCTTCTGCTTCTAATGCGGGCGTTCTGGCGGTATCAATATAGACCACTCCGCCTCCACTGAGCTCAGTGGCAACCAGCTCTTTTGGGATGTTATTCTCGACGAGCACCATCTCCGGCGCGAGCACATACTCTTTTCCGGCAGCACGGAGCTTATACTCTTTCTTCCCCGCAAGTGCTGCATACACGTCTTCTTTCGGCGCTTTGGCAAATGCTGCTCTGACTGCTGGTGTGTCCTGCTTGAAGGCTGCACCGACTTTCCCTGGATTTAACGTCAGAGAGAAAGAGACGCCTTTCATCTTTTCCTGAATAGAGATCTGCTTCACGTTTACTTGGCGCTTGATTGATTCTTCAAATAAAGCCACCGCATCTCGTACTCGTTTCTCTCTGCTGACGACGGTGAGTTCTGCTATCGGCCAGCGGACGCCTAATTTTGCTGTCTCCCGCGCTGCCAAGGCTCCCTGCATGATCTCCTGTGCCACGCTCATGGCGTCTTCAACTGCTGGCAAAAGTAGCTTCTTCTGCACCGTTGGCCAGGTAAAGTGCGAGATGCTTTCTTCTTGCAAGCCAAATGCTTCTTTGAGATTCAGGTACATCGCTTCGCAGATGAATGGTGCAATGGAGCTAAACATCTTCAATACATCCAAGAGAATAGAATAGATTGTAAACACACAGACCACTTTCTCCGGCTGGCTTCCGGTTGAGCTCTTCTCGCGGATCATCTGGATGTACGTCCTGCTCAGCTCCAGGAACAGCTCTTCCAGTGGCGCAAGGCACTCGTCGAGGCGGTACTGCTCCAGCAGTTCCGTAACTTGTTGAGTAGTTCTCTGCAATTTAGAAAAAATGTACTTCTCCTCGGCACCGAAAGCGGCCTGCACGTCTTTCAGATGCAGTTTCGCCGGATTAATGTCCTGCTCTTTGGCTAGATCGATCAGGAGCTTGTGGATGTTCCAGAGAATGATCAGGTTCCGCTGTTTTACGGCGCACTCTTCCCAGCTGAAATTGCTGTCCTCGCCCGCATCTGTCTGGCACATGTAATACCGCAGCGCATCTGCACCGTGCTTGTTAATGACTTCATATGGCGAGATGATATTTCCGAGAGATTTCGACATCTTCTGCCCTTCAATGTCCGTCACAAAGCCGTGCATGTAGACGCTCTTAAACGATGGCTTTCCTAAAGCCAGGAAAGAAGCGACCAGCAGCAGATTGAACCAGCCGCGGATCTGGTCTTTTCCTTCAAGAATAAAATCAGCAGGGAAGAATTGCTTAAAGAGCTCTTCTTCCTGCGGATAGTTCAGGCAGTTCCATGAAGTGGTTCCGGCATCGATCCACACATCCAGCACGTCGGGAATTCTTCTGAATTTCTTGCCTTTTTTCTGAATAACGACTGTATCAATCTCTGGGATATGCATCCCTTTGGCTTTCTGCCCCGCAAGCTGTTCTAACTCTTTGACTGAACCGACAACGATATGCTCGCCATCGTCGGCTTGCCAGATGGGCACGGGCGTTCCCCAGTAGCGTTGCTTCGTTATAGAGTTGTCCCGCAAGTGCTCCAGCCAGGACTGGAAAGCATTTTTTGCTGCCGCCGGTTGCCAATATATTTTTTCGTTGGCTGCCAGCATCTTCTCCCGCAAATCTTCCACTTTGAAGAACCACTGTTTTGTCGTCCGGAAAATAACGGGCTCATGGCTGCGCTCGCCGTGCGGGTAATCATGCACGACAGTTTCTTTTGCTAGGAGCATGCCCGCATCGTCGATTACGGCAATGAACTTCTGATCGTCTGCCTTGGCGCGCAGCCCGGTAAATGGGCCAAAACTCTCAAACTGGCCCCGTTCATTGACACAGTTAAACGGCGGTATGCCATATTCATGGCCCACTTCATAATCTTCGGGGCCGCAGCCTGGTGCCACATGCACGATGCCGGTTCCCGTATCGGCCGTTACATATTCTGAACTGAGCAGGACGGTGAAGAGTTTGCTGTTCTTCTGTAATTCTGGAGGGAAGAGTTTTTGCACCTGCAGCGGATGGATGTAGCGCTCACTTTCCAGCTGCTTTCCGAGCATCTTTCTCTTGACCTGATATTTCTCTTGCCTGCATTTCTGCATCACGGCGGGCAAGAGCGCTTCTGCGAGGATCCACGTCTCTTTTTCCGTACTATCCTTTTCCGTGCTCTTTTCTCTTTCGACTGCCACTTCGACATACGACAATTCCGGATTGACCATCAGCGCCAAGTTCAGCGGGATCGTCCAGGGCGTGGTCGTCCAGACGAGAAAGAAGGTGTTTTTCTTCGTCGCATGCGGGAACCTGAGATAAATTGCCGTATCTTTGATCTCCCGATACTCCAGCTCGTGCTTGGCGACGGCAGATTGGGTAGCCACGTCCCAATGCATGGTCCGCAAGCCTTGATACAAGCGCTTTTGCTCCTCGGCTCGTTTAATCAGCCACCATTCAGCTTCCATGAACTGCTGCGTTATCGGCTGATAGGGATTGGAGAAATCAAGTGTTGCACCGAGCCGCAGAAAATCCTCGTTCATCTTCTGCATCATTTCCGTGCAGAACTGCTGGCACTCCTGCATGAACCTCTTGATGCCGAACTGTTGGATGTCTTCTTTGTATTTCAGGTTCAGCTTGGCCATCACTTTCTGTTCCGTCGGCAGGCCGTGCATATCATAGCCCATGCGGTCCCAGACGTTCAAGCCGCGGGAACGCTTGTACCGCAGCACCATATCTTTCAAAGCCATATTCCAGGCATGGCCCAGATGAATATGCCCGGACGTATACGGTGGCCCTTGCAGGAAATAGAACCTTTTGCCGTTTTTGTTCCGCTTGCGGAGCTTTTCTGTAATCTTGTTTTTCTGCCAGAATGAGAGAATATCTGGTTCTATTTTCTGGGGGTCGTAGGAGGGGAAGCGCATAAGAAAGAAGAGTGGTGCAGGGGTTTAAAAAGTTTTGTGGGGTCTTAGTGGAAGGTGATGTAGTTTCCATCGATAAAAACTACTCAACTACATAATTGTATGTAATTGAATAGCGAGAAATGGACTCTCTAAACTGTTGCTTTAAAGCATTGAGTTGTTCACCACATATCCTGAGAAACAGGGGATGTCGCAAAATACCTGTTAGTTTCAATTTTACTAAAAACCAAGCAGATCATTCAGTGATGGAGAAACAGCTACAGGGTATGTTTGAATATGATCTCCTCTATGATAAGTAAACTCTTTAGGTATTATTTGTCTAAAATATTTTAGCATTTCTTCAGGACAATTTTTCCCAATTGATGCGACTATAGTAAAACCATCAGGAGCTTGTATAAACGAATCTTTACCCAAAGAATATCCTTCCTCTTCAATTTTAGTATGATATTTATTCCATAATTCCATACAAGCTTCTTTGACTAATTTTCTATCCAAACTCATATCTTTTAGATATTCATGGGACTATTAAAACCTTTGGTTTTTAGAAAAACTCTGAAATTTTCTTTCGAAACGTTGCACTAAAATTCAGTCATAGCGGGGAATATAACAAGAGACGCCGTCCAACAATTCTTATTCAGAACATCAAATCGCCTTCGGCGACTTCGTTAAATTCCGAGGTTTTCCAGAATTTTTTAATACTCAGGAGAAGAACGTTCTTTCACGATGATAACTTTCTACATTCTACTCATTCAAACCGAAAAGTCCGAACATCATACTGGGCGTTTGCCAACACGACTTGCTCGTAGCGCTCGGCTTCTTCTCTTTCAGTAAAATAACAGACAATCATATTAGAGAATAGTGGGCCAGCAAGCATCCCTCCAACCATAAGCCCATACGTTCCTTTCTCCCGGAGGGAGAGAACACCTACATCTACCAATGCCCTAATGGTTGCATGGTATAACCCCCCATGGGGCGAGCCATCTCTCCCGCTCCTCAGCTTATTAATCTCCTCCCATCGCGGGATCACTCGACCGTTTTCTTTTTGGATTAGAGTATTAAACTCCTCTCGATAATGATCCGGCATCGCTTCTAGAACTTTTTCTAAAAGTTTATCAAGAGTTGAAGGCATACAGAGTACCTTCTTTCACTCCCATAAATATTTTTGTATCCTTCAGTCTCTATTTATGGGGTTCTTACAGAGAACTCTCCTTCACTACAATCACATTCCCCCTTCCCCTTTTAATCTTCTCAATTTTTCTTTTGTGCTCCAGTTCTGTCAGCAAGAGGCTGACTTTTGCTTCTGACAAGTGCAGCAGCTCTTTCCGCAATTCTTTCTGCGTCATTCTGCCGTCATGCTTGCGGAGAATGCTTAAGACGTGCTCAGGCAGGGTACTCCCGGTTTCTGAAGTGGAGAAATGTTCAAGATTTTTCGGACCTCCTTTCTCTTTCATAGTTTCTTCTTTTGTTGGTGCCTTTTCCCCTTTCTGTGCTCCTTCTTTCTCTCCAGCAGCTTTTCTTTTCTTTCTCCAGCGGAACAGCGACGGCAGCGGCCCATATTTCTTTCTGGCCACCCTAATTCTCCAGATCGCAAAAATCAGAATAACTGCTGCTACTCCATACCGCCAGGCAGCAGCCCAGAAACTCTTTTCCTCTTCAAACAACGGCTCTTCGCTCTCCTGCCACAGTTCGTCTTCATCCAGAAAATCAGGAAGGAGAAATAGGTCTAAGGTAAACGTTCCTTCTGCAGCAATATGTACCTCTTCAGTCACGGTGATGTCTCCTTTCCGCGCCTGCAGCATGTACGTGCCTTGTGGAACTGTAAAAGAGTACGTTCCATCGACAGCGAGCATTTTCTGCAGCGGCGTGGTGTTGATCTCGACGAGCACATCCGATGCAACATTCAGCTCTGCGTCATAGATGGTGCCTTGGAGTGTTGCTCCGGCGGCGGAAAACGCAGAAAGCAGAAACAGCAACGCCAGTACTCCACTGCCCGAAGAAAATTTATTCTGCATAGCTAGAAGTGAACACTTTGGAGATTAAAAATGTATCTTGATGCTGGAGCATTCTCAACTCACCCTCTTGGCCTAGGCGGCATTCCCCTCCGTTCCGCGAAAGATTTATAAATGAGCCTCGTCTCGAGGAGCAAACGGAAAATGTACGCTCAATTAATCTTGAGTGTGAAACAGGTAAACCAATTCCTACGATACAGCGACCAAACAATTGATAATTGTTCTTTCATTCCCGTTGATCCTGCGGGAGATTGCTGCTATGGGAGTTCGACTAAGCCATGCAAGTCCGAGGGCTGCCGCAAGGCAGCACAGGCGGAATGCTCAGTAACACGTCAATAATCTGCCCTGAAGTTGGGGATAGCCATGGGAAACTGTGGGTAAAACCCAATAGGCCAGAGCGGCTGGAATGCGCTTTGGCCCAAAGGTAACGCTTCAGGATGAGTTGGCGGCTGATTAGGCTGTTGGCAGTGTAATGGACTACCAAACCTATGATCAGTACGGGCCGTGAGAGCGGTAGCCCGGAGAAGGGTACTGAGACACTGACCCTAGCCCTACGGGGTGCAGCAGGCGCGGAACCTTTACAATGTACGCAAGTGCGATAAGGGGACTCCCAGTGCTCATGCTTTGCATGGGCTTTTGCCAAGTGAAAACAGCTTGGCGAATAAGGGGTGGGCAAGACGGGTGCCAGCCGCCGCGGTAACACCCGCGCCCCGAGTGGCAATCACAATTATTGGGCTTAAAGCGTTCGTAGCCGGATGGGCAAGTCTCGAGTGAAATCGTCGCGCTTAACAAGACGGCGTGCCCGAGATACTACCTTTCTTGAGACCGGGAGGCGTTAGGGGTATTCCCAAGGGAGCGGTAAAATGCAATAATCTTGGGAGGACCACCTGTGGCGAAGGCGCCTAACGAGAACGGTTCTGACGGTGAGGAACGAAAGCTAGGGGAGCAAACCGGATTAGATTCTGGGGCTTTTGATGTAGGTTATTTTTATTCGTTTGCTGAAAAATATACTGAATAAAAATTGACCCTGAAAAATCAAAAGCATACAACCCAGTTAAAGACCCGAGTAGTCCTAGCCGTAAACGCTGTGCACTAGATGATGCATATCCTACGGGGATATGCAGTGTCGGAGCGAAAGCGTTAAGTGCACCGCCTGGGAAGTACGGTCGCAAGGCTGAAATGCTCGAAAAGACCTCTTTTCGGCATCAGTAGACTTAAAGGAATTGGCGGGAGAGCACCACAAGGGGTGCGGCGTGCGGTTCAATCTAACTCAACGCAGAGAATCTCACCAGCAGCGCCGGCAGGATGAAGGTCAGGTTAAATGTCTTACCCAACGAGCCGAGAGGTAGTGCATGGCCGTCGTCAGCTCGTGCCGTAAGGTGTCCAGCTAAGTCTGGTAACGAGCGAGACCCATACCCATACTTGCTCTCGGGTGCTACGGCATGACCGAGCACAGTATGGGGACTGCCTGGGAAACCAGGAGGAAGGTGTGGGCTACGGTAGGTCTGTATGCTCCGAATCTGCTGGGCTACACGCGCGCAACAATGGCGGGAACAATGGGATGCAACGCCGAAAGGCGGAGCTAAACCTCGAAATCCCGTCTTAGTTTAGATTGAGGGCTGTAACTCGCCTTCATGACACCGGAATCCCTAGTAATCGGTCCTCATCACAGACCGGTGAATATGTCCCTGCTCTTTGCACACACCGCCCGTCAAACCAACCGAATTGGGCCTAGGTGAGATGCAGCTTTTAGTTGCCTCGAACCTGGGTTCGGTAAGGTGGGTTAAGTCGTCACAAGGTAGCCGTAGGGGAACCTACGGCTGGATCACCTCCTTTTTAATTTACAAGCTTGAAAGAGCTTACAATTAAAATCACGAGTGGAATTGGTTTACCTGCATTTTCCGTTTTTTTCTCTGAAAAAAAAGAGAGTTACAGCCCGAGCGCTCTTTAAAGATTTTTTTGCAGTCGGTGCTCCAGCCGTAGGACGAAAAACGTGCTTTCTTTCATTGTCTGATAAGATTTTTGTTAAGAAAGATTTAAAGATGATTCTCTCTCCCCATAAAAAATGCGCCAAAATTACAATGATCTTGAGATTTTCCGTCTCTCGTATCAGTTTGTGCTCTCTCTTTACCCCATTCTCAACTTGTTTCCTGAGAGCGAACATAAGAATCTGGTCTTGCAGATGAAACGTGCTGTTGTTTCCCTTCCCCTCAATATTGCAGAGGGAAGTTCGCGATCGGGCAGAAGAGAATTTTTAGCTTTTCTCACTTATGCATTTGGTTCTGGAAAAGAGCTGGAAGTTTCCTTGCGATTGTCGAAAGATTTAGGATTTGTTGACGATGCATCGTATGTGAAGCTCAATGAGGATTTGGCAAAGGTCATGGCTAAGTTGGCTTCACTCATACAATACCATGAAAAAGAATTACCTGCTTCGAAGATGACTGCAATGCTCAAAGCGGATCGTGGCGAGCCTTTCTTGAAATCGACGACGTAACTCACAGCAGGACATATTCACTCCGTCATCTGTGAAAATATTTTTTTTGGATTCCGTTGTCATGAGTTCTCCGGCAAAACCTTTATAATTCGCTCTCATTTCTCCAGAACCATGGGCCCGTAGCTCAGGGGTACTTTACGCAAGCAAAGGTTTGCGCGAAGCGCAAAAGAGCGCTCCCTTTGCAAGGGAGAGGCCTCGGGTTCAAAAACGATAAGGGAAAGATTTTTAAAGAGACCTCTCGTTTTATGGAAATCCCGACGGGTCCATTTCCGTCAGGAAAAACCGCTATCCATTCTGTGGATAGCAATCGCCTTCAGGAACGTAAGTTCTTGGCGGTGATGCGGTTGAAATTGATGGAGCGATTCTCTGAATCGCGATAGCACATCATGTTTATGAACCGTATGCAGGACGAGCACATTTTTGGTACGCTGCTAGAGGGATGACTCGGTTCGAAACGCCGAAGAAGGACGTGACAAGCAACGAAATGCTCCGGCGAGTCGCACGTAGGCTTTGAACCGGAGATGTCCGAATGAGTCTTCTCTTTGATGGGCCAGTCATGGCCAGGGAACGCAGGGAATTGAAGCGTCTTAGTACCTGTAGGAAACGAAACCAATTGGGATGCTGTGAGTATCAGCGAGAAAAAGCAGCACAGTTCAAACTGAATCCCCTGCAGTAATGCAGGGGAGATGTAGTGTGGCGGACTTTCCGTAGGGCCGTTTTCCTGATCTGAAGTCTGCTGGAACGCAGCACAGAACAGGGTGAAAGTCCCGTAAGAGACTGGAGAACGGTCTGGGGAAGTATCCCGAGTACTGCTCCTTGGAAATGGAGCGGGAAGCTGGGGGGCATTAACCTCCAAAACTAAATACGTTTCGAAACCGATAGCAAATGAGTACCGTGAGGGAACGTTGAAAAGCACCCCCAACCGGGAGTGCAAAGAACCTGAAATCTAGCAGCTTTAGTGGGGTAGGGCTCTTCGGAGTTCTACCGTGCGTTTTGGATAACGAGCCAGAGAGTGCATCTCGGTGGCGAGGATAATCTGTAAAAGAGCATCCGCAGCGAAAGCGAGACCCCGCAGCTTGCAAGGGGGAAGGTATGATAAGTGCCTTGAGTCACCGGGTTGTGACCTGAAATCGGTCGATCTATTCCTGGGTAAGGTGAAGCGGGGGTAAAACCTCGTGGAGGCCTGCAGAGGTTCTGCGGACAAACGTTCTTCTAACTTGGGAATAGGGGTGAAAAGCCAATCGAGACCGGCGATAGCAGGTTCCTGCCGAAATTGACCTTAGTCAAGTCTCGGACGAGATCGGTAGGGTTGTAGAGCAACGGATAGGGGGTTTAGGCGGGGAAACCTGTCGGTCCCTTGTCCAACTCCAAATGCCTTACCATCGCAGACTTCGGGAAACAGGGGATCTTGGGGTAAACTTGATCTCCGAGAGGGGAACAACCCAATCTATGGTTAAGGCCCCTAAACGCCAGCTCAGTGAGAAAGGGTAAACGGTGTTTATGACCTGAGACAGCAAGGAGGTTGGCTTAGAAGCAGCCATCCTTTAAAAAGTGCGTAACAGCTTACTTGTTGAGATCATAAGCCCGGAAGATTGACGGGTCTAAGCTGGTTGCCGATACCATAGACCACGAAAGTGGGGGTAGGCAGGTGTCCTTTTTGGGTGGAAGCTTTCTCTTAAGAGGAAGTGGACCGGAAAGGAATAATTATTCTGGCAGTAGTAGGAACTTAGCAGGGTGAGAATCCCTGTCATCGAAAGGGCAAGGGTTCCTTGGCAATGCCAATCAGCCAAGGGGTAGTCGGTCCTAACCTAACTCCTAACGGAGCTACGGGAAAGGGAAAGTGGTTAATATTCCACTACTCTTTCAGTATGTGCGGCAACGCAAGCTCTATTCTTGACGCTTTGGAAGAGGCCAACCCATCCCGTCGGGTGGGTCAATGCAGACAGGTCGCTGGAGTATCGTAATGATGAGAAAGCGACCAAACTGCAGACGAGCAGGCCTATGGTCTGTTTGGCTGGTTTCTGGAGCCCCTGAAAAGAGAATAGAGAAAAATCTGAAGGAACCGTACCCAGAACCAACACAGGTGCCCCTAGGTGAGAAGCCTAAGATGTGAGAGTGTAAACTCGTTCAGGGAACTCGGCAAATTAGTCCTGTACCTTCGGTAGAAGGGATCCCTGCGTTCGTATCCGTATGGGTGCGATTGCAGGGCGCAGTGACAAGGGCGGTCCGACTGTTTAACAAAAACACAACTTTCTGCTACGCCGTAAGGCTGTGTATAGAAGGTGATACCTGCCCAGTGCCAGTACTTCAAACTTCGTTTCAACGGAGCTAAGAGCTGGTAAACGGCGGGAGTAACTATAACTCTCTTAAGGTGAATACGTTGCCTTAAGCCCCAATGTTAAACGGACCCATTCAAGAAGCTGGGATAATAATCTGGCTATATGCTGGAACATCTTGATGAACGTTTCTAGTAACATTTTTTGGCGACAAAGAATGTATCTAAAAATGAAACAGGAAAGACCATCAGCAGGAAAGATTTCTCAAGTGAGAAAAATCCTCAGAGACTAATACGCCAGAACAAACGTAGTTTGTAAGATAGAGTCCGACCTTCTAGGCGACTAGAAGAGATCAGCAGAAATGCCTGATCCCATTCTTGAAAAAGAATGTGTAACAAAACGAGCGTAATACCTTGTCGGTTGAATGCCGACTTGCATGAATGGTATAACGAGATCGCCACTGTCCCGAGCGAGTGTCTCCCGAACACACCGTCCTGGTGTAAAGGCCAGGGTTCTCCAGTGGGAAGCGAAGACCCCGTGAAACTTTACTGTAGCCTGTCGCTGTGGTACGGTTCTGGTTGTATAGCGTAAGTAGGAGCCGTTTGAGGCCATCTCCGTCAGGGGGTGGTTTAGGCACCAATGTAACACTACTCTCTCAGAACTGTATCACTTACTCTGCAAAGAGGACACCGATTGGTGGACAGTTTGGCTGGGGTGGCACGCAGACGAAAAGATACGAGTACGAGCAAGCAACAATTTGCTCACTCGACTTGAGATCGTTTGCGCCCAAAGGTTGGCTCACCCGGTTTAGAAACAAGGATTGGTAGTTATTTTGCTATCAATCCTGCTAATGATCCGGGGAGGAGTGCAAGGGCATAAGCCAGCCTGATTGACCTTCGACCACAAAGATGTTCAAACGCGAAAGCGTGGCCTAGCGAACTCCCGTGCCTTCTTAATGAGGGCCGGGAATGACTGAAAAGTTACTCCGGGGATAACTGGGTTGTCGCGCCCGAGAGTTCTTATCGACGGCGCGGTTTGCTACTTCGATGTCGGCTCTTCCTATCCTGGCGGTGCAGAAGCCGCCAAGGGTGGGGGTGTTCACCCATTAAAAGGGATCGTGAGCTGGGTTCACAACGCTGTGAGGCAGTTGGTTTGATATCTACTGGAGATGCGTGGAGTCTGAAAGGAAGGATCCCTTAGTACGAGAGGAACGGGGGTTCGGAGCCTCTGGTCGACCGGTTATCTGACAAGGTATGCCGGGCAGCTACGCTCTAAGCGATAAGTGCTGAAAGCATCTAAGCACGAAGTGCTCCTTGAAAAGAGACTCCTTAGGGCACCGCAATAACAGCGGTTTGATAGAAGCGATGTGTACGCACCAAGCTTCGGCGAGGTGTTCAGCATGCGCTTACTAACGTCCGACCTTTGTGCTTATCCTGCATACGGTTTCATATTTTTTTCTTTGATTTTTAGAGGGAGTAGCGGGAGCGCTGTGGGTTGTTGGTTTCTTTATCTTTGTAAATACCTAGACTGACGGGGTACGCTTTAGAAACATTTATAGCATTTAGAAGAAAAAATAATTTATGGACTATAAAGAGAAAACAATTGAAGCCTATAACCAAAACGCAAAAGAATTTTCTGAGAAATTCAAACTATTAATGGACGACTTAAAAAAGAGAGATGAATTTCAAAGGTTTATCGATTTACTGAGAGGTAAAACAGTTTTAGATTTGGGATGTGGCTCTGGGGATCATTCTCTTTATTTTAAAGAACAAGGGTTAGATGTTACTGCCGTCGATTTATCTGAAGAAATGATCTTGTTGTGCAAAGAAAAAGGACTTAAAACTTTTCTTATGGATATTGAGAATTTGGAGTTTCAAGAGGTTTTTTTTGATGGGATCTGGGCCGTAACATCTTTATTACACCTCCCAAAACAAAAAGTAAGCAGCGTTATTAAAAAACTAAATCTGCTTCTTAAACCAGAGGGAATTCTTTATGTTTGTGTTAAAGAGGGGAAAGGAGAAAGTCTCGTTAAAGATGCAATTGGGAACACCAGCAGATTTTTTGCATTTTGGACAGAAGAAGAGATGAAGAGATTGTTTGAGGATTATTTTGTTCTGATTGAAAATAAAAAAGTGCAACTAAAAAACACTGCGTTCCTACAAGCATTTTTCAGAAAGCGAGTCTAGATTTTTGCCGGAATAATATCCACATAACATCCAGAAAGGTGCTTCCCGACTTAAAAAAATGGTTCTCCAACACTTTCCCCAAAGCAACATTTAAATAACTCTCAACTCTCTTTACTTCATGGACTTCCAGAAGCTCGTTGACGTGTATGAAGAGCTGGAAAAGACCTCTTCCGGTAACACGATGCGGGAGATTCTGGCAGATTTTTTTAAGACGGTTCCGAAAGAAAATATCGCTACCATTACATATCTCACCCTCGGCCAGATTGCATCAGATTATGAAAGCGTCGTTCTCGGCCTGGCTGAAAAATCCACCCTGAAAGCGATCAAAGCGGCGTCAGGAATGGAAGAAAAAAAAATTATCAGCGTATTGCACGAGACGGGCGACGTCGGCTTGACCGCCGAGCGCGCCTTGCAGAAAAAGCCCAGAACGCTGGTGCCCGTCGGTAAACTGACGGTGCAGGAACTGTTTGCCACGCTGCATAAGATCGCTGAAACCAGCGGCGCCGGCTCGCAGGAGCAGAAGACCAACCTGCTGGTTTCCCTGCTGCAGAAAGCTTCTCCAAAAGGCGCAAAATACTTGACTCGAATTGTTCTCAGCACGCTGCGCATGGGCGTGGGAGACATGACGGTGCTGGATGCTTTGGCCATCGCCTATACCGGCGAAAAGAAGAACAAAGAACAGCTGGAAAGTGCGTATAACATCTGTCCGGACGTCGGCATTATTGCGGAAACGCTGGCTAAAAAAGGCTTGTCAGGAGTTGAAAAAATGGGCATCTCTGTGGGCAGGCCGATTAAGATGATGCTCGCGCAGCGCATTGAAACGCTGGACGAGCTGCCGAAGAAGATGCCCGGAAAAGTGTCCGTCGAAGGCAAGTACGACGGTGAACGGGTGCAGGCACATCGGAAAAAGAATGGGGAAATTATTCTCTTCTCCCGACGCATGGAGAATATCACCGAGCAGTTCCCGGACTTGATTACGTATCTGAATAAGCAGCTCTCCGGAAAGGAATATGTGGTCGAAGGGGAGATTCTTGCGATTGATGAGAAAGGGAACCCTCTGCCGTTTCAGACCCTCATGCAGCGGCGCCGGAAATACGATGTTGCGGAATACGTGAAAAAAATTCCCATCCAGGCAAAGCTGTTTGATGTGCTCTTTTTCAATGGAGAATCGTATCTCCATGAGCCCTATGAAAAACGCGTGCAGGCCCTTAAAAAAATGACGCAGGAAGGAAAGCATGTCCGGCTTGCCGAACGTTTGGAGACTGATGATGTGCAGAATCTGAGCACCTTCTTCAAAGAGATGCTGAAGAAAGGCTATGAAGGCATCATGATCAAATCTTTGTCTGGCGAATACCAGGCAGGAACGCGAGGCTGGAACTGGATCAAATGGAAAAAAGAGTATGAGAAAGAGCTGGCGGATACTTTTGACCTCGTCGTTGTCGGAGCGTTCTATGGGCGAGGGCGGCGCAAAGGGGTGTATGGCGCGTTGCTCTGTGCCGTATATAATCATGAAAAAGACGCTTTTGAGACCGTAACAAAAGTCGGGACGGGCTTGACGGACGAGCAGCTTGCAGCCTTGCCGAAGCAGTTAGCAAAATACCAGACGGACAAGAAGCCCGCGCGGGTTATCGTCGAAAAAGAGATGGTTCCGGACGTGTGGTTCGAGCCGAAAGGGGTTTTGGAAGTAAAGGCTGCAGAGATCACCCAGAGCCCGTTTCATTCCTTGGGATTTGCGTTGCGCTTCCCGCGCTTTGTGCGCTTCCGTGACGATAAAACAGCGGAGCAGGCGACGACCAGCAAAGAGATCAAGCAGATGGCGAGGAAGTAAGTTTGGGGGTAGGCATATCAAGATGGCGGAGGATGGCTTTGTGGCAGAGACAGATTTTGTCTTTCTTCGTTTTGATGCCTATCCGCACGTGAGCTATGATGAATTGACTACTGCCATCCAGAACGTGCTTCCCGATGCGGTCTTTTACGGGGGATATGTACAAAGTGCAGAGACGCATTCTATCTACGTTGCCATAGATGGCAGTTCTTTTGCTAACGCCTTAGATGTCATTATGATCTGGAAAGAACAAGCTAAGCGATGGGAAAACTACGAACTGATTGTTATGCCCAAAGCATTGGACGATCTGCTTATGCAGACAGTCTATGATGTGCCAAAGCCAGTGATACCCAAGAGATAGGAAAATGATTTCTGTTTCAACACTGCTGATTATTCTGGGAGGGGTGCTGGTTGCCCTTGGCGTTCTCTGGATGTTCGTGGGGCAATTTCTGCCCCTCGGCAGGATTCCGGGTGATATTGCTGTCGAGAGAGAGAATGTAAAATTCTACTTTCCGTTCGCTACGTCAATAATCATAAGTGTCGTACTCAGTTTGCTGCTCTGGATTTTTGCTGTTTTTAGACGATAAGAGAACGCTTTCTCACGCCATGAAAAAGTGTAGGACTATTTTTAAAGAACCACGTTTTTTAAACTCATGAGAGTTTTAACCGGTATCAATGGGAGGAGATAACATGAGCTTAGAGAATGATTTGCAATTATTTTGGAATTCTTATAAACCTCTTTTAGAATGCGTTAGGGATAGTGCAACTTATCTCTCTGAAGCTGAGTTAGCGCTAATGTACGAAAGATTATATCTTCCTGATGGATGGCAGGCAGTTTCCATGAAGCCATTTGTAGACGGATTAAATCAAGCAAGAGAGTTACGTGAAGAGGATGGCGAGGGACCCCTTGCTCTAGCTTTTCAACGTAAAAAAGCAAATGAAAGAACAGCCTGGATGCAAGAGATTCAAAGACAACACGGGTTAATTATTATTGGTGAATGTTCTTCTCAAGACGGTTATTTGATTAGTTATGTTTCAATTCCTCTGGGAGAACAAAATATAAAATTTATTCCTAGAGATGATGGTGAAAAAGGAGTCTTTATTTTTGACCAGCCAATTACCCGCGAATGGGCGGATAAAGGGTTTCTTGTCAATTCTTTTGTTGATGCTTCGCCTCACGGAAGACTAATTGGACACTTTGGCGATATGGATGGATCATTTTCTTCTGCTCAACTTTGGGAGAGAATGAATGCTGAATGTGAAGAGCTATTTTCTGAGGATCTTGAACCCGCAGTTACCATGAAGCTGGCACACGTTCCAAAAAATAAGCCAGGAATAAAGATGATTTTTTTTGATCTTGAGCGTTTAGAAGAGGGAGAAGTTGATAGTTTTCTGAGACATGTTGGGTATGTGGCTTAAATGATTCTGATAGCTTTCAGCAAATAGGCAAACGACGGCTCTAAAGGCAGCTTCTTTATCTCATTCGGTGTAAACCAGCCGAAAGATTTCACTTCTCGGGTGTTCGTCGTAATGGTGCCAGAAATCGTACAAGAATAAATGTACCAATAATGAACGCCGATGCCCCGGCTGCAAGTAACCCCATCGATCTCTTTTTCCAAGAGCAGTTTATATTTCTCTACCGTAACCCCTGCTTCTTCCTGTACTTCGCGGCACAACGCCTCTTCCGGAAGCTCCTTTTCATCAACATGTCCGGCAATGCCGGCAAAGCCGTAAGGAGTAATAGCCCGGTCGATAAGCAGAAACTTGCCTTCTCGTTCGATAACTGCGCCAACCGCATAGTGCAGGGGCTGACCGTTTTTTGCAACACCTTGTTGTGGGAAAGGCATGGAAAAGAAAAAAGAGAACTATTGATAAATATTCCGATGCTCTTTTTTTAACCGCTCCCTAAACGTTTTTAAACCATCCCCCCTTTCTCTTTGCTATGTCATCTAAAGAACTGGGCTTGCGCTGCGGCATCGAAATCCACCAGCAACTGGAAGGGAAGAAACTATTCTGCAGCTGTCCGACACGCCTTCGGGAAGAAGAGCCAGATTTCACCATTAAACGGCAGCTGCGGGCGGTCGCCGGAGAAGCGGGAGAAGTAGACATTGCAGCTCAGCAAGAGCAGCGCAAAGGAAAAACGTTCATCTACGAGGGCTATGCCGATACCACCTGCCTCGTCGAAACCGATGAAGAGCCCCCGCATGCCATAAATCAAGAAGCATTAAAGACAGCACTGCAATTCTGCAAGATCGTTCAGGCCAATGTCCCTTCCGTCGTACAAGTCATGCGCAAAACTGTTGTAGATGGCTCCAATACGTCCGGTTTCCAAAGAACCGCATTGCTGGGGCGCCATGGCGCCATTACAACGAGCGCAGGAACCATCGCTATTGAAAATATTTCTCTCGAAGAAGATGCCTGCCGCAATATCCGCGAGACGGCGACAGAACGAGTCTTCCGCCTGGACCGCCTGGGCATTCCGCTCATCGAGATTGGCACGGCTCCAGACATTATGACACCAGAGCAATGCCTGGAAGCGGCAAAGAAGATCGGCCTGCTGTTACGCTCCTTGTCCGGCGTGAAGCGCGGCCTGGGCACCATCCGCCAGGACGTGAACATTTCCATCAAAAGCGGAAATCGCATCGAGATTAAAGGGGCACAGGATCTTCATTTATTACCTCTGCTTGTCGAGCTGGAAGTGAAACGGCAGGAAACCTTGCTGGAGATCAAGAAAGCACTCGAGGGAACATCGTTAGGAAGGCTAGAAATTAACGATACCACTGCTCTTCTCAAAAATTCTTCGTCGGGGATTATCAAGGCAACCCTGCAGAAAAAAGGCAAAATTCTTGGCTTGAAGCTGCGGGGATTTGCGGGATTTGTCGGCAAAGAAGTGCAGCCCGGCCGAAGATTAGGCACGGAATTTTCTGATCGGGCAAAAATCCTTGCCGGCGTTTCCGGCATTTTTCATTCCGATGAATTGCCGAAATATGGCATCACTGGTGAAGAAGTGGAAGCAGTAAAGAAAGCGCTGCAGTGTGCGAAGAAAGATGCTTTTATTCTCGTTGCAGATGAGGAGCAGAGAGCCAGAAATGCTCTAGAAGCCGTGTATGCCCGAGCGGAAGAAGCGCTGCGGGGCGTACCCAAAGAAGTGCGGAAAGCGAATCCCGATGGCACTACGTCGTATTTGCGGTCCATGCCCGGGGCAGCCCGGATGTATCCGGAAACGGACGTGCCGCTAGTACTGCCTGACCTCCCCTCAATTACCCTTCCGGAATTGCTCGACGAGAAAATCATTCGCTATCAGCAGAAACTGGACCTGAGTAAAGACTTGGCAGAGCACATCGCCTTGTCGGACAAGATGCCCCTCTTTGAAGAGCTTGTCCAGCGTTACCAAAAAATAAAGCCGGCTTTTATTGCGGAAACACTCACGTCGACGCTGCTGGACATCAAGCGGCAGTATGAGCAGGATCCCGAGAAACTGCAGGATGACGATTTCCGTAAGCTCTTCCAGTATCTTGCAGACGATAAAATCCATAAAGATATTGTGTTAGACGTGCTGATCGATATGATTACCGGCAAGTTTAATCTGACACGCTATGCCACACTGGGAACGGAAGAGATCCATCGGGTGATTAAAGAAGTTGTAGCAAAAAATCCAGGTGCGCCCTTTTCTGCGCTCATGGGCCAGTGCATGAAGCAATTGGCAGGGAAAGCATCGGGCAAGTTTATTGCGGAAGAGCTGGAGAAAGTGCTGAAAGGGAAGCATGCGTAGGGATTGTTCTCGGGGAGTTTTTTTGATAAGGGAAAGAGTTTTATATCACTCCTTTTTATCTATTAAAGATGTCTAAAACAAAGGTGACAAAAGAGTTTATTCAGGAAACAGCAGCTCTTGTCTCACGACTTCATGATACCATCATAGAGCAGAGTGGGGGAACAAAAGGAGTACGAGACGAAGGTGGCCTCTATCATTCTGTCTACAAAATAGTGCTCTACCAAGAAGAATATTCTGAAGACCCTGCTTCTGTTGGAGCATTAGTCTATGAAGAGTTTGCAAGGAAGCATCATTTCAATGATGGGAACAAGCGTACCGCCCATGCCGTTGCTAAGCTTATCCTTTTCTTAATAAACTATCATCTAAAAATAGAATATAAAAACGCTGTTTCGTTTATTATTGAAATTGCAAAATATCAAAGTGCCGTTTCTACGAGTGAGATCAAAGAATGGATTAAGAATAACTTGATCCCCACAACCGAAAAAAACGTAGAAAGTTATTTAAAGGAGATTGTCATTGATATCACTCGTCATGAGAATTAAACAAAAAGGAAAATTAACACCGGAAGAGCAAAGGAAGCTTCGGGTAATGGAACTTGCAGTAAAAGTTATCCTCAAAGAAGACCGGAAACTGTTCGAAGAACTGGCTAAGTACTAATTTTATTTTTCTCCAAATAGTTTACTCCCTATCCGTACCATCGTGCTCCCTTCTTCCACGGCAATCTGGTAATCATTGCTCATACCCAGGGAAAGGACGTGCAGCGCCGGAAACTCTCTTTTCAGTTTTTGAAAGAGCTGTGCCAACGAGCAGAATTCCTGCCGGATAATTGCCGTATCATCCGTATTCGTCGCCATGCCCATCAAGCCGGTGATGTGAACGTGTTGGAAGCGGACAGCTTCGTTGAGGGCCACTTCCGCTTCGGGAAAAGAGAGCCCAAACTTGGTCTCTTCTTGGGCGATTTTCACTTGCAGCAAACAATCAATTATCTTTCCTTCTTCTGCAGCCCGCTTCTCAATCTCCTGCAGCAAAGGAAAACTATCGACGGACTGGATCAGCTGCACGAATGGAATGATTGACCGCACCTTATTCCGCTGCAGATGACCGATGAAATGCCAGGCAATGTCTTTGGGAAGCGCTGCATATTTTTGCAGCAGTTCCGGCACGCGATTCTCCCCGAAGATCCGCTGGCCGGCAGCGTATGCTTCTTTGATTCTTTCGATGGGCTGGCTCTTGGAGACGGCGACGAGGGTGACGTGTGGCGGAAGTTCAGCATTCAAAGCAAAAAGATTCCGGGAAATCGACATATTCCCTATGGGGGAGAATTCCTATAAACGGTTTTCGGTGGGAAAGAAAAAAAAGAAAATTATTTCCCACAGAATACACTAGATAGAGCTACTTGAGTGTACGAATCACTCGCCCCCGGCTCGGTTGCAACTACCACCGGTTCTTCCCCAACACTTTCCTCTACAGGAACAGGGCCTGGTCCGGAACACCTCTTAAAAGGCTTTTCATCACAGGGAGCTAATCTAAATATGCTGCGGGCTTCTTGTGCACCCTCGCTACAGGACCCATCAGTACTATCATAACGGGTACTGAATGTATGTGTTTCACTCGCAAGGCACTTCCTGTACCCCATATCTTTACAAACTTGGGCGCCAGTTTTCATCTCACTCCAAGAAAAATCCCTCGTCGGATAGAATGAAGCTATATCACTACCACTTAAGTAGACGATACTTGAAATACCAGGTAACGTTCTCGTCGCCTCCCCCGCCACCGCCTCTTCTGACGAAGGCCGAGCATTTAGAACTAACACCACAACCGCCACTACTGCCACCAGCACCACGATGGCCAGATAGGGCATATGACTTTTTTCTGCCATGATAAACACCTCTTTTCTCTGTTTTTAGGGAATGATGACCCTGAAGAGCCTCATTCCCGTTAAAGCAAGTAATTTTTCTATGTTTATAAGCGTTTATGTTTTCACCCCCCCCCAGTTAATATTGTTGTCGCTGCCTCTTGTGAAAAACCTCTGCGAAAGATATTTAAAGAGAATAACCGTAAAGCATCGCATGGCAATCGCAATGGAGCAGGTCTTAGAAAAATTGGACCATGTACAATTGGACTTGGAGTACATAAAAAAGCATCTCTCTGACCTTGATCTTGTTCTTACGGACGAGGATGTCGAGGCATTGCAAAGAGCGGAGACAGATTTAGCGATGGGCAGGACGAAGAGGCTGGTTTAGGGTGTATGAAGTACATCTTTCTGAGCATGCGGATATTTTTCTTCGAAAATTAGACAAGCATCTGAGTGAAAGAATAACCAGCAGATTAAAGCGGCTAGCAGAAACACCGATCCCAACGGATGCAAAATTCATAATGAGAGAAGGTTCTGACAAGATTTTCCGCTATCGGATTGGCGATTATCGAGCGCTGTACAAAGTGAAAGACAACGAAAAAATTGTTCTTATTGCTAAGATCGATAAAAGGCCCCGAGTGTATCAGCGGTGAGTTCTTAAAGAAGACAAGTTGCCGCAAAGCCACTGGACAACTGGACACCTGCGGATAGAGTTTATATAGGGGTGCTTCGACTGAAATATTAAGCTCGTAACATGAGGTGAAGCTGCATGGAAAAAGATCAAGCGTTAGTGGTTTTTCAGGACCAAAAAATTAGAAGAATGTGGCATAATAATGAATGGCATTTCTCCATTGTTGATGTTGTAGAAGCTCTTACTGACAGCAATAATCCAAGGAATTATTGGAATATGCTTAAAGCAAGGGAAGCAGAACTGGGGATTGAACTGTACACAATTTGTGTACAATTGAAACTTATAGCAGAAGATGGCAAATTACGAGAAACAGACTGCGCTAACACAAAGTCATTGTTTCGTATAATCCAGTCCATTCCCTCCAAAAAAGCCGAACCATTCAAGCGCTGGCTTGCCAAAGTAGGCTACGAAAGAGTGCAAGAAATAGAAAATCCCGAACTGGCTCAAAATAGGGTGAAAGAATACTATGAGCTGAAAGGCTATCCCAAAGCATGGATCGATAAACGGATCAGAGGAATAGCCATCAGGCAGGAATTAACAGATGAATGGAAATCCAGAGGTGTTCAGGAAGAGAGAGATTTTGCCTTTCTAACTAATGAGATCACAAAAGCAACGTTCGGAAAAACTGTCAGCGAATACAAGCAGTTTAAGGGGTTGAACAAAATAAACCAGAACTTACGCGACCATATGACCGACTGGGAGCTGATTCTGACGATGGTTGGAGAGAAAGCCACGAATGACATCACTCTTGCCAAAGATGCCCAAGAGTTCCCAGAGTTACAACAAACGGCAAAAGAAGGCGGAGACATCGCGCAAAACACCCGAAAAGAGCTGGAGCAGAAGATTGGGAAATCTCTGCTGTCAAAAGAAAACGCTTTGTATTTGACGGCAAAGAAGAAAGAAACGGGGGCCCTTGAATGACTCGATTTGGATGCGCTTGTTTTCGGTAATCCTCACCCCATGAACAAAAACACCAGCATCATCGTCCTTTTTTGCACTTTATTGCCTTTATTCCTCGTCTTATTTTCCTACAAAGCCGTGCTCTTTTTCACGCCACTCACCGAATCACAGGAAGAAACGCTGCAATTTCTGGATGGAGATCTCGCGGAAGTTCCGTATCCGCTCACTCCTGAAGAGCGTTCGCATTTGGCAGACGTAGAAAGAGTTATGACAGGCATCAATGCTGTTTTTTATGCGCTCTTACTCGCGCTCACTCTCCTCCTGACATATACGTGGAAACAGCCGCAATTTCAGAAAAAGCTCTTCCGCTTCGGCGGCATAACAACTTTAGCTTTTGGCATCATTCTGCTATTCTTCATTCTCTTCTCTTTTACCTCCTCATTCACTCTATTCCACCAGCTTTTCTTCCCGCAGGGAAACTGGCTGTTTCCGGAAAGTTCCTTCCTGATACAAATGTTCCCCATTCATTTTTTCACTGCTGCAGCGAGGAACATCTTTCTCGTCCTGCTCGGCTTGGGAAGCCTTTTTATACTTCTCTCCCTTCTCTGGAAGCATGATAGTCCGAGCTGAAGGGCTGAAGGCATGGCTGCTTATTTTAGTGGTCTTCTTAGGAGTTCTCGTCTTGCTGGTCATCATCTTTCAGGTTCTGATATTCCTCCTGCCCCTTATGCTGGTGCTCCTGCTCATGGCCTACCTGTTCCGCAAGCTGAACACTGCGAAGAAAAGCGGCAAGAAAAAAGACTTCATTGATATTGTATTCAACGTGAAAAAGTGAGATGAATCATGGGAAAACCGCTTATCCTCATCAACTTCAAGACATATCCGGAAGCGCTGGGAAATAACGGAATATTGTTCGCAAGAAAACTCGCTGCGGTGCGCACGAAGAGATATGAGGTTGCTCTCTCACCCTCGCTTTTAACGCTTCCGTTTCTCTCCAGACAGCTTTCATTTCCGCTCTTCGCCCAGCATGCGGATCCTTTCCTCCCCGGAGCACATACGGGAAGCATTTCCCTCGAAGAGCTCAAAGGTCTTGGCATCCGGGGAACGATATTAAATCATTCTGAAAAGAAAGTTCCGTTTTCGACGCTGAAAAAGACCGTTCTTCGCTGTAAAAAGCTCGGGCTGATTGTAGTTCTCTGCGCTGCAACAGTTTCAGAAACGAAGAAGCTCCTTCTTCTGAAACCAGACTATCTTGCCTATGAGCCGAAGGGGCTTATCAGCGGAAACATTTCCGTAACAAAAGCGCGGCCAGCCATCATTACTGCGGTTGTAGAACTCTCCCAAAAAATAAGCCCCAAAACAAAAGTCCTTTGTGGCGCTGGTGTTCATTCTCGAAGGGATGTGCAGCGTGCGTTAGAGCTCGGCTGCCAGGGAGTTTTGATCAGCCATAGTATCGTCCGAGAAAAGAATCCCCAGAAAGTGTTGCAAAGATTACTTCTTTAATCTCTATCGTCGATAATTTTACTCTTCTTCTCTCTTCCCCATATCCGACCAAGCCGCTTCTCGAACCATCGCTGCTCTTTCTTCTGCAGTAATGATCTCCTGGGAATACAACTCGTTCGCATAGTGTGCCACGCAGCGGACGTACATACCATGCGTCCGCCAGCCACCGATGCCGTTGCCGCACTCTTCGGGGCGTGTCGTCTCGCCAGGAAGGCAGGGCACAGGGCAAATCAGCAGGCCATCGCAATCTTCATCTGCAAAATTTCCGGGAAGGTCATATGCTGCACAAGCCTCGGGCGGAAAGCCATCAGAAGTGCTGCCATCGCCTTCGGGCGGGAAGTATGCATCGTGTTGATCAGAATTTCCATCAATCCCGTTTCCTGCATCATACGCGGGAGGAACGTATCCTTCCGGAGGAAAGTTAGAAGGTGGAGACGGATTATCATGCTCAGCTAGAGCATCTACTCCGAGAGCTGCATCGGTTTCAGGCAGTTCAGCATAATCCCTTTCTTCGGCAGGATGAGCTTGATCGTACGGTGTGGCAACCACATCCAAAAACGGTGGCACATCGGAAAAATGAGGGAGTTCAGGAATGCGAAAATCCCATGCGACATCAATAGACACTCGTTCTTCCTGCCCGGCATCCACCGCTTCCTGATGGCGTATGCCTGGATAATACCCTTGGATCGGCTCCTGGCAAGCTGCCAAAAGAGCACACAGCCCGGCTGGTGAAAAGAGGGTATATAGGGATGGTACCATTTTTTTCAAAAGCTGGGGGCGCATTATAAAACTTATGAAACGTCTCATTTTACCTTTTGCAACATCACCTTTCCGCAAGAGAAATCTATTTAAACGAACCACCTCGACCAGCTTACCATTTATCGCCCATCGAGGGAACATCCATTTCTGATGGATGGGCCCTCTTCTTTCTTTTTTTCATATGTCAAAAATATACCACCGGTCTATTTGACCGGTGGACAATGTCTACTCTACGAGATTCTAGGCGGTATATTTTTGAGCATGATCAAAAGGTCGGCAGGGTGAGCGAAGCGAACATGCCTCCAGTCTTTGACTGGTGGTCCCTGCCGACTTTTGACAATCAAAAGGAAAATTTGCTTCTTTTCTGGCAAAAAAGCGAAGATAAAGCGTTATAAAGCGTGAAAACGGAAAATTAGCGGTCTTTGTAAGGGTTCTGGAAAGTGTCTTTTTAAAGTTCTTTGTTTGGATTCTCTGCAGCATGGTGGCGAAAAGCCATGGCGAAATATGATCAACACAACAACAGGGAGGATGCAAATGGCAATGAAAAAACTCATTTCGGTGGTGGTGTTTATACTGTTCTTGCTGAGCGTATTGCCCAGCGGATTGGCTGCAGAAGCAGATGGAGCAGAGAGCAGCGAACGAAAAGTGCTCCGAGCAGAAGCTTTGGAGAACGTTGCTCGTGCCCAAGAGCGAGCGGAGGAATTTCGAGTGAAGGCAGCAGCTCGTTTAGAACAGGTCGAGAAGCAGGCAGAAGAGCAGCTTGCAGAACGGGCCGAGAAAGCCACGGTTCGAGCTGAAAAAGCCAAAGAGCGGATAGCTGATCTGCAGGAGAAAGCAGCGGAACGCCGCGAAGCAGCGCAGGAGAAGCTCGCTACAGCAAAAGAAAGATATCACGAAGCGAAAGAACGCTTTGATGAGCAGAAGCAGCGGGTTTCGGAGCTAAAAAACAAGTTCCAAAGATGTACGAAAGCTAACGAAACGGCCAACGTTTCTGATGGCTGCAAAACCGCAGAAGATACTCTCAAAGAGGGTGCACAAAAGCACCTGCTGAATATCTTGATCGTGATGGACCGCACGCTGGAGCGCGTAGAGGAACGCGTCCTGAATACGACCGGCATTGCTGACGAAGATCGTGCTGCGGCTTTGGAAAGCATTGCTGGTTTGCAGCAGCGCGTTGCTGACCAGAGAGCTGCTGTTGAAAATGGTACTATTTCTCAAAAAGAAGCCGTGAAAGCAGCAAAAGAGCTCTGGAATGACATCAAGCGCGAGCAGAAAGCGATCGTGGCCTTGCTCGTACAGGATAAGTCCGCACATCTCGTCGAAAAGCATCGCGGATTAGAACGGAGCATGGAAGCGAGGATCGCCAGCATTGAGCGTGCTGGGGGAGATGCAACAGAATTGCAAGAGATTCTGGAGCGCTTCCGGACACAAACGGCAGAGCTTGAAGAAGCCTATGCAGATGCTAAAGCACGCTGGCAGCTGGCTCGCGGCTCAGAAAAGCACGAAGCCTGGGAAGCCTGGCGGGCTGCCCAGAAAGAGTTCCGTGACGGGCTGAAAGAATCACGGGAGATTCTGCGGGAATTTGTGCGGAAGTTTGTCGAGCTGAAGAAAGAACTGGGCACGGACGAAGTCGGTGAAAGCAATGAGACGGAAGAAACCGGCACTGAACAAGGCACCAACCAGAGTGATGAAAATGCTGGAAATGAGACAGATGATGGCGCTGAAACCGATGAAGCTGCAGAAAATGAAACGAGCGACGGCAATACTGCAGCAGGAAATGAGACCGGAAACGGATTAGGAGGAGAGGGAAATGAGACTGCTGTATAAATCGGTGCTGGCGGTACTTTCCCTTTTCTTCATTTTTTTCCTGTTCGGCTGTGCACGGGAAGTGCCGGAAGAGACCGTAGAGGGCGCGGTGGACAGTTTAGGAGACGATATGCAAGACCTTGAAGAATTTGATGACTTAGCGCAGGAGCTTGATGATGACGTGTTGAAAGAGTTGGAAGAGCTGGAGGGGTTGGGGTGAAAAAGAAGTTTTCGCAATGCAGTTACTTCTCTGGGTTGCTCAAGCTTAAAGCACCTTCGTCATAACTCATTGATAAAGCGCCTTCTAAACCTCCTTTGTACAGAGAAAGAGCGCCAGGAATTGCGACCCAATCAACCCAGAAATGATTATCCCTCCCAAAAAGAGGCGCGTGTAAAGTTCCTTTGAAACTGAGCGGAAAGTCTTTTACTACTGCTTCTTCTAATAATTTTATCGTAGAAACACGTTCATTATTAAGATAAATAAACGTGAATAAAACTTGCTCTTCATGCCTTCCTTTCTCTACAAATCGAAAACTCGGTTGGGAAGCCGTCGGATCATGGTAACCAATCCTTCCTTCTAGTTCTACATAAGTAAATGAGCGGCGCCAACTATTTGGATGAAGATTGAGATGCTCAGTTCTTTTACGCGTGTCTTCACACGCTTGTTCTATTGTCATTCTTCGATATTTGACCATTTTTCTTTTTCTAAGCTCCTCTGTGTTTTTAGAATTGTCTCCTATAGTTCCTAGGAAACTGGAAAAATGCTTGTTCGCCATCACTTTTTAAAAAAGGGATTCTATACTTCCCAAACTCATTTTCCACCCGGTCTTTCAGGGGAAACGGAACTTCTACCGGTTTAACGAGTCCTTCTCCCAGAGCATCTAATTCTACCCGTCCATGGCTACCCAGATCAATAGTTTTCATTCGGTATACATCTCCTTGTTTCTCATACTGAAATTCTGCAAACAGCCGTGAACCCTCTGAAATATCAACACCGAGGAAATAGGTTTTCCCTCTTCGATCCGGACGGATTATATCCATCGTTAACCGACAATCTTGTGCCACACCGCCATCATAATCGACAACGAGTGTGGTATCATTCACCAAAAGGGGTTGCGCTGATCTTTCCTGCGCTTCTGGATATACACCCCGATGCTTAAAGATCCATCTATGTTCTGTATCACTGAACAGAATCATTTTAAGCTGCGCACCCGTATCTAATTGGAGCTTAATTACATATTCGGGTGGTTGATTCTCTGTTGACATGGCAAGCCCCATAGCTGTTTACTCCCTAAAAACCCAGTCATTATCCTGCCAGTAAACGACCGCTCCTCTATACTCCTCGCCCTCATGCCAAAGAGGCGATTGGTTGGCTTGGTTGAGGATGTCCGCAACTTCATTTGCCGTTGCTTTATTTGTTGCCTGCGGATAGGTTGCTTGAAGCACATAGCGCATCCCCTGTTGTCCAGCATCTTGAGCAAGAGTGACTACCTGAGGATTCCCTTGGACGTTCTCCATTCCTTCAGTTAATGAAAGCTCTAGCGCTGACGGCGTTTGAGCACATTCTCTTAAAGTAGGTATTTCTGCCTCAATCTCTTCTCTAGGAGCAGCACAGTAGAAAAAAGCATAGGCAGTTCCAACGTTTTGAGTAGTGTCTGTCATTTTAACCTCTCCGCTTTTAAGGTGTAAGCTCACCATATTTTTATCACTTATGCAGTAATAAATGCCCCCAATATATAAATGTTTCGTTTATTTTCTCACTTTTTAGTAACAACCAAACCGCAGGAAAACAGCTTCCCCCCGACTCCTCTTTTCCTGAAACGGAAGCCACAACTTTGACCAAAATGTCCCACTTCTCACCGAAACCATTAAATTTATAAAAGATCACTATACTCCAATCATTATATTATTGTGACACTAATGGCCAAGAAAACTCAGCAAAAGTCCCTGCAGCCCAAAAGCATCGAAGTGGGCTTGCCTCCGCTGCCCGGATCGCAGCCTCAGCTGCCGCCGGAGCTTGAGAAGAAGCTGAAAGCCCTGAAGACCAAGCTGGACACGTTCAAAAAGAAAGTTCTTGATAAATTCGGAGATTATATCGTCGGCATCGCCGTCCTGCCACCGGAAAAGCCCCTCAGCCCAGAGGAAAAAGAAGCATTAGCTGCGCAGGAAGTCCGCAAAGAGGGAGAAGCCAAAGAAGAGAAGAAAGAGGAGAAAAAAGAGGAACAGATCAACCTGCTGGTCGTCGTGGACGATACCACATCCCAGAAGATGACTAAGGACGAGCTGCATTACAAATTCTCGACGATCATCAAGCAGATGGGAGAAGAGGTAGACAAACAGCTGGCCCCCAAAAGCATTCTCCTGACCGATCTCTGGCAGAACTGCTATGATGCAAAATATGACCTCAATCGCTTAATCTCCCTGAGCATGCCGTTGCACGATACCGGGATGCTGGCGGCCATTAAGATTGCGGAAATCCACAAAAGCATGGTGCTGAAGAAGTTCGACAAATACATCCTCAGTTATGTCTTAGCCGGCTCGTTAACCCAAGGGAAAGCCACGCCGACGTCAGACATCGACGTCTGGATTGTCATTGATGATACCGATGTCAAGAAGATGACCCGCTTTGAGCTGAAAGACAAGTTGCGTGCCATCATTATTGGGATGGGTGCCGAAGCGGGCGAAAGAACTGGCATCAAAAACAAGCTGAATATCCAAGTATACATCTTAACGGATTTCTGGGAATCGCTGAAAGAAGCCAATCCAATTATTTTCACCTTGTTGCGGGATGGCGTGCCGTTCTACGACCGCGGCATTTTCATGCCTTGGAAACAGTTGCTGAAAATGGGCCACATCAAGCCCAGCCGGGAAGCTATTGATTTGTTCATGAGCACCGGCGAGCAGAGCTTAAAACGGGTCCAAAGAACGCTGAACGCCATGGGCATGGAGGATACGTACTATGCTATCTTAACACCCAGCCAGGCCGCTTTAATGTTATACGGCGTTCCGCCGCCCACGCCGCGGGAAACGCCCGACGTCATGGAAGAGATCTTTGTCAAAAAAGAAAAGATGCTCGAGCCGGAATATGTGAAAATCCTGAAAGACAATGTCAAGCTGCGGAAGGAGATTGAACACGGCGAGAAAAAAGAACTGTCCGGCACGGAACTGGATACCTATGTGAAGAACGCCGAGAAATTCCTGAAGCGGATCAGCGAGCTGTTTAAAGAGATTGAGGCGAAGCACGATGAGAAAGGCATCTCTTTACTGTATGAAGATGTAACCACGATCCTTCGCGACGTGCTCCGTGCTGAGGGCTTGGAGAAAGTTCCGGAAGGGGAATTGGTCAAGCGGTTTGAAGATGCGCTCATTACCCCTGGAAAATTGCCGGCGCAGCTGTTGCGGGACGTGCAGGATGTCTTGGCAGCGAAGAAGCAGTTTGAGCAGAAAAAATTAGCGAGAGCGGATAGTGAGAAAGCACGGAAAAGCGGCACGGTCCTTATCAAGTTCCTGGTCGAATACCTGCAGCGCAAGCGCGGCCGGGAGCTGGAGCGGGCCAAAATCCGCGTCAAGCACGGCAGCAAATATGGCGAAGTGACTCTGCTTGATAATGTTGCTTTTGTCAATCATGACCTGGATGCCAAAGAGCAGCGGATTGAGAAAGCTCCTCTGCGGGAAAATGGCAGCCTGGGAACCTTGGAGGCGAGCAATCTGGAAGAATATGAAAAAGCCCTGGCGCAGACCAAGCTTCCGCGAAGAGCCTTTATCAAAGAGCCCATCTTTGAAGACCTGAAGCGAATCTTTGGGCGGGATGTGGAAGTATTGGTGTATGGATAAAGTGCTTCTGGTGGTTTACACGAATTTTCCGCAGGATACCTTTTTATTGTAGGCATTGATTTCTCCCTGCAAGCTCCCGTAGTATAGCTTGGATGCTTTTTGATAAAAAAGCCAAAGAGTATACGGCCCTCCGGAGGAGGAGAAGAAAGGCTGTGACCGGCGTTCAAATCGCCGCGGGAGCGTTTGTTAATCAATCAAAGCTAGTTGCTCTTCTCTTCTTGCATAATTTTATAAAAAAGAGCTTTATTTACCAGAGAGATGGGCTCGTGGTCTTCGCGCAACGTTTTGAGCTCGCTGCGCTCGTCAAAACCTTGACCAAAATTCTGTCATGGGGAACATCCTTCGCTCTGCTCAGGAGTTCCCCCGAGCAAAAATGAGAGAGAAATCTATTTAAAACACTCCCCTCTTAGCAACCTAAAGGGCTCGTGGTCTAGCGGCTACACACTTAAATGTGCCGTACAGGACGTCGCCTTCACACAATCTTTTTGGCTCACTGCGTTCGCAAAAAGATTGGACCAAAATCCACTCAAGTAGGATTTCGCTTTGCTCAATCCTACGATATGCGGATGTCGAGTAAAGTCATGCCAATACAGGTCTGAGAACGGCGGAGATCAAGGGTTCGAATCCCTTCGGGCCCATCATTCAAATAATGGGACTCCAAGAACTGCTGCAGGAATTGAAAGCCCTTCGATTACCGGTGGAGGACTATGCAATATTTGGCAGTGGCCCTCTGGCTGTTCGAGGCATCCGCGACTGTAACGATCTGGATACTGTAGTCAGTGCCCGCCTCTGGGAAGAGCTCTCTTCACGGTATGCTCCGACGGGAAAAAAAATAGAGATCGGAAACCTAGAATTCTGGCGTGATTGGATGCCTTGGTTTTCGCCAGCGGAAGTCGATGGATTAATAGCGGGTGCTGAGATTATCGACGGAATTCCTTTCGTGAAGCTGCGATACGTCATTGAGCTCAAAAAGAAGATGGGGCGGGAAAAAGACAAACGGGATTTGGTACTCATTGACAACTATCTTAAAACTCATCCAGATGAAATGCCATGAGCAATTCGTAAAATTAATATGGTTTCAGTTTTCTCCCCTCATATGCTTTCTTTACAACAGCTCCGCAGCGAATACCAGAACTGTCAGCGCTGCGGCTTGTGCAAGAACCGAACGCAAGTAGTCTTTGGCTCCGGCAATGAAAATGCGGAAATTCTGCTGGTCGGGGAAGCGCCGGGGGCAGAGGAAGATAAGCAAGGCGTTCCTTTCTGCGGCATGTCCGGGAAAGTCCTGGATCAGCTCTTAGCAGGTGCAGGCTTGCAGAGAGAAGATGTTTTCATTACGAATACGGTGCTCTGCCGGCCGCCGAACAACCGCAATCCTGAAAAAGAAGAAATTGAGCAGTGCCGCGCACGGTTAGACCAGCTCATAGCCATTCTGCAGCCGAAAGTCATTGTCACCGTCGGCAATTTTGCGACGCAAAGAATTCTGGGGAAAACCGGCATCACCTCCCTGCGGGGAAAAGTCTTTCAGAAAGTGCTTGGGAATCGAGAAGTCACCATCGTTCCGACTATCCATCCGGCGAACTATCTCTATTCCGGCAGGAATCCAGATCTCTTTGCGAAAATGCAGCAGGACTTTCGGATGGTTGTGGAACAAGTGAAGAAAGCTGCTGAGCAGAAAGGGTTAAAAGATTTTGAAGCTTGGTGAGGAAAACAGCTCATAGCAAGTCTTCAATCAAAATGGGGCTGCCGCATCTCATCAAGAAGAACAAGAACTTTGCTCTGGCATGCTTCTGAACCGTATATTCGAGCCATTTTTTCGTACCACCGTATGTTTTCAGTACTGCTCATTCCTCCATGAGTATAATTATTGACCAGCCTAAGAATCTCTTCATCATTCAGGGAGCGGTCATAAAATTCTTTGGCGAGCACTGTAGCAAGTTCAGCTTCATGAGGGATATTGCTGGCTAAAATGTGTTGAAAAATTTCGTCTTTGAGGGCAGCTGATGTTGAATAGGTTCTGGTAAGGTCACAAGCGAGATAAAAATACTCTTGATGTGCAGCTGTTTTAATAAAATCCCCCGACGGAACTTTTTCAAGGCACCAGGCACTTATTTCATTGATGAGCTCTTCGGGAATTTCTCTTCCCCCGTACTCCAGCACTTTTTTGAGCATAAAACAGAGGGATTTTCTTTCATCGAGAATCCTGTGGAATTCCCACTCACTTCCAGTCTGATTCCAATCTAGTTTTATTTGCTCTCTTTTTTTCTCTACAGTTTTTATGTCTGAGAAAATCTCCTGAACAAGGCCAGTGAGCCCTTTTGGTTCAGCCATTGCTTTTTATTCTGCTAATATGCTTTTTATTCTTTTCTGTACTGTGGGCTACAGAATAACACCAGTGAAGAAAAAGCATTTAAATCCGCCGGTATTTCATGTTGAAAGTAAAGAAAGAGGTTTGATCATGCGCAAAAGATATTTCACGTTATTTTTTCTGCTTGCTCTTCTCTTCTTGGTAGGTTGTGCCTCAAAAACGGAACAAGCAGTTCTCGATGAAAACAGTTCTCTCCCCGCTGATCAAGAAGCGCCTCTTCTGAACGAAACAGAAGAAGAGCAAATGCCGGCTTCCCTTCCTTCCGGCGCTTGTACTCCGGGCTGGACGTGCATCAGCGGGCAACTCAAAGCGTATCGGACAGAGAATTGCACGTTTATCGAGCGACGGGAATGCCCATTAGGCTGCCAGAATGATACCTGCCGTGCTTCATCCGTCTGCGAGCAGGGGTTTAAGTGCCTTGACGAGCGGCGAGTGGGCTATCAAACTTTGGTCTGCACGTGGGATCATGTTAAAGAGTGCCCGGCGGGCTGCGCGAACGGCGATTGCTTGCCGGAAAATGCGACGGTGCAAAATGCTTCAACGGAAGCAGCTCCGCAAACCGAAGAGGCACCCGCACCTCCACCAGATACCAGTAAATCGTTGCGGCCGGGAGAGCAGGCACTTCTGGAGAATAATGGGGGAGAATATATCCTGGAAATTTATGTTTTAGAAGAATCTCAAGTGCGTCTCTCTCTCGATGGGGCAAAGAGTGACTGGCTGGAAGAGGGCGATAGCTTCACTGCCCGGAGTATTACGATAACGGTCAAAGAAATTCTCTTCCAGTCATATGGGGGCGGCACCCGGGAGATACGCTATACAATTGGCTAATAATAAGATCCCCTGAAAAATCCTCCACGATTTTCGATTATCCCTCTTAAAGGGTAAGAAATGTTTTAATACTTTGCTGTTTTC
>Ga0209541_10002572_pt1 | contig 34208 bp, 34 predicted proteins | sample RifCSPlowO2_01_FD_184027 | JGI IMG/M metagenome (GOLD analysis project Ga0209541, IMG submission 184027) | Groundwater microbial communities from Rifle, Colorado - Rifle CSP2_plank lowO2_0.1 (SPAdes) (version 2) | ecosystem: Environmental > Aquatic > Deep subsurface > Groundwater | place...
TTCCTTTGGCCCAAAAACAAAAGCGCGGTGAGGGTCAACAATTTCCAGGTCTCCGCCCATTTTACGCAATTCTTGCACATACCCAAGCCGGTTTTCATACAACGGATCATGGATCAGTGATTTGCCTTGGGCTTTTACCAATAATGGAATAATAATAGGCAATAAATCAGTAGGAAAACCCGGATGCGGCAAGGCCTGCACTTTCAAGGGTTTTATAAACGGAGAATAAAAAACGGTAATCTGGTTTTCGCCGCGGTCAAAATTAACCCCCATTTCTTCCAGTTTATACAAAAACATATCCAGGTATTCAAAATTGATATTTTTTACCACCACCCGGCCCGGGGTCAGCGCTCCAATAACAATAAATGTGCCGGCTTCCAGGTGATCGCTCTCCACCGAATGTTCGCATCCATGCAACGCCTCAACTCCTTCAATTTCAATAGTATGGCTGCCTTTCCAGGTAATATTAGCCCCCATATTCACCAGCATTTTTGAAAGGTCTTGGACTGAAAGTTCAGAAGCCGCCCCTTTTATCACCGTTTTTCCCTTTGCCAGCACTGCCGCCAACATCAACGCCTCAGTAGCCGTGGGACTGAATTCCCCTAAAATAATTTCTTTACCCAATAATTCATCGCGCCATATATGGTAGACATTTCCTTCCCGTTCAATGTGCGCACCGATTTTTTCCAGGGCCTTTAATTGTATGGTAATGGGCCGCAAACCAATAACATCGCCACCCGGAGAAGAAATTTTAAATTCTTTTACCCTGCCCAAAAGCGATCCAAACAGCACCACCGACATCCTGGTCTTTGACACTTTTTCCAAATTCATATTTTCGGGGTTTACTTGAGCCGCCTGCAATTTTAATTTTCGGTCGCCCAGCCATTCCGTGGCAACCCCCATACTTTCCAGTACCGCAATGGTGGCCTTAATATCTTCAATTAATGGCAAATTATCAATAATGCATGGCTCCTGGGTAAGCAAAACGGCCGCAAGGCAAGGCCCTGCAGCATTTTTTGATCCGCGCACTTCAATTTCTCCAGCCAATTCCCTATTGCCATTGATGATGAAGGTATCCGGCACCGAAATTTTCAATTATCAATTTTCAATTTTCAATAAATTATCAATAGAGTGAATTTTCAATGACGAAAATACGAATTTGATAATTTAGTAATTTAATACTTAATTGATACTTGATAATTGATACTTGATAATTAGAAAAACATGTTTCATTCTAGTCCTTTTTATCACTAATGTCAACCCTCTATAACACGGCTTTAGCGGCGGATTTTTTGCGAAAAATCCGCCGCTAAATCCTCCGCTAAATTTGACATTCAACTAATAAAATGTTAATGTTTCGCTAGGTTTTGGAAATGTTCCAAAACAGTACTTTTCAATCGCCCAGAGGAGATTCTCATGAAAAAGCAGTATGATCTCGTGATCCAGCTCGGCTCACAGGTGATGTGCAAAGAGGAATTAATCGACATGGACGGTACGCGCATCACCACCTACTTCCTGGCACCTCACACGCGAATGCGAACAGATGCGTCGGCTATCGTCATTAGAAAGGGCATCGCTCCCCGCCTGATGATCTCCGGTGGCTCCAACTTCGGCGTCCGCTACGACGACAAAAAGATCTTCAACGCAGAGCACCCGACCCAGAATAAAGCTGCCTTCACTTTCGAAGCATTCGCAGACGCGGACTACCACCGCAAATCGGAGGCCGCCGTCATTAAGGACATGCTCGTCAAGGAGTTAGGGGTCCCGTCCACCAAGGTGTTCGCCGAAACGCTCTCGGCCACCACGGAGGAGAATGCGGAATTCGTGAAGATCATGCTCAAGCGCCGACCCATGTTCACGGGCAATGAGAAGCTCGCCATCCTAACGCTCCTGTACCACATGTCAGACAGCATCGTCAAAGCTCCTGAGGGAGACAAAAGAAAGCCCGGAGCACTCGCGGTCTTTCGCAGCGCTGGTCTCAATGTCGATCCCCTATTCGCCGAGAACGTCCTGGCCGATAGTGGCAGTAGGGAGATCGAGAGGGTCTGCGAATACTACAAAACACCGAAGGGTGGCAAGCAGTACGACGTGGATCGCATGCGGGACCTGCTCACCGAGGGCAAGAGCTTGACCGAAATGATGGACTAAAATATTATAAGCCCATCCGCGTTTTCCAAAACGCGGATGGGCTTCTTTTTTTATATAAATGAATCTTTTATATAACGCTTGTATAAAAAATCCGTCGCTTTCTGCAACGGACTTACATGTTCTTTTTGGTGGCACTATCATCTTGCGGCACCCAGCCCAGAGGATTTGACCAATCATGTATTCTGGCAGTATTATTAGAAACGCCATAAAAGAGCGAAAAATTCCATGGAACCCGTGGCGCTTCTAAGCAACATCGGATCAGATTGGCGCAATCCCTCCGACTAAGCCAGATTTTCTCAAAGCCGTCTTCTTTTCGAAATTGGTCATCGGGGCTGACCCCGCCAAAACGCACACAGATAACTTCAAGGCCTCGGCTGGCATACATTTTCCCCAACGTTTCTATGTACACCTTAGTGCAACCATAAAAACTTAGAGGATCTGGCTCCATGTCGCAAGTCAGCTTAAACGTTGAGTCCAGGCATTCCTGGAAATTATCAGCGTGAATGGAACTTGCCATAATCACCCGGGGCACTCCGGCTTTTACGGCAGCGCTGTAGACATTTTCCGCCATTTTTTTATTTTCCGAAACCACAATGTTTGACTTCCAATTTTCACCACTGTTCCAGGCCAAATGAATGATTGCGTCCATGCCCCGACAGGCCTGTTCCAGCTCTGTATAATCATTGGCTACGTGGATTTGCAAAGCGTCGGTTTCTTCATTCCTGGATTGGCAATCCACTAGCTTGAAAACAAATTCTTCTCGAAGATCCTGGGAAATAATAGTACCGATTCTCCCTTTGCCGCCCGTAACCAATACTCGCTTTTTCATGACGTCTCCTTATTGCAAGTGAAAAGAACCTCTTATATACTAATATTAAATTAATAAATATGCAAAATAATATATTGGTATCAATTACGGGGGACACCGAAAACGATTGGCAGGAAAAATTACAAGAAATTGAAAAACTGGGCATTAAAGAAGTGGCTTTGTTTTTGGAAATGTACAACAAAGCAGAAAAGCAAAAAATATATGATGCGTTATTGACATCCGGTATTACTAGTATTCCCTTAGTACATATCCGCCACGATATGGCACGCGATGAATTGGAATTTTTGAAAAAAAACTTTGGCACCCAATATTTTACCTGCCACGAAGAAAATTTCGCCCACCACGATATAGAAAAGTGGCGTGGGTTTTATAACCACATTTACCTTGAAATGAATTTCGACAATTTTGTCTCTAAAAAAGTAAATGTGGAAAAAATCGGCGGGTTTTGCATTGACCTGGCTCACTTTAAATGCGGTTTGGAAAAATTGAGCCGGGACTTTGAATACGTATTTGAACACAGGGATAAAAAATTATTTATGTGTAATCACCTTAATGGCTGGGAAGCGAAAAAAAATGTTGATATGCATACCATAAAAAACTTGAGCGACTTTGATTACCTAAAAACCCTGCCCAAATTTGTATTCGGAAAAATCATCGCCCTGGAAATGACCAATTCTATTAAAGAACAGCTGGAATTTAAAAGATATTTAACCCGATTGTTATCTGAAGGATTTGAAAAAAAATAACCCGAGCTCACTGAAGAGTCGGGTTTTCGATAATATCATACTGAGGTTTCTGCTATTTCTTTGTTTTTGAAAGGACCATGAAGAATAAGCCCTAAACAAAGATTATCGGGCAAATTTGTGGCAGTTTGCTGAATTTTTGCGTCAGCAATTTTATCGGTCTGGCCGTCACCGGTAATCCGACCGAAGGTTATGCCAATCCCCTCCTCACGCGCCTTTACAGTCCGGTAGTACCACATAGACAATCCTTTCTTGTGTTGCGCAGAGCATTCCTATTAAGCTCTACTCAAGCAACGAATTCGGCCTTGGGCGCAAAAAAAGAATCGTAGTACTTGTTTAATTCTTCGAAAGTATTAAAGGGACCGTAAATTATATAGCCCAGGTAAAACTCTTCGCTACATTGAGCCGACCTTTTGTCAATCTCTGCACCCGCTTCCTGGCCACACGAAACATTAGCGACCAGTTTGCCGACAGTATAGCCATCAATTCGGCGCTTGACCGGCACGAAAAACCACATGACTGACTCCTTTTGCTAGACATTTTCTTGCCAGGCACCAATACCCCCTCAAAGAACCGACCTAACTATAACACATATAGATAAAACATTCCAGAATCGCCCTTGGAATCGCCAGAAAAATTGATGCATCGGGGTGTTTTGGAGCTTAAAAAACCAAAGATGCAGCCGTAGCTGCATCGAGAATTTTTTAAGGGAAAAACATCCCCGAGGCGCAATTTTTATAGGTTATCAGGGCGATTCTGGAATGTTTTATCTATAGTCATCATTGAAAAAAGGGCTATTTTTGATAGAATACGGCTTATAGATAAAACATTCCAGAATCGGACTCCAAGAACCTGCCCATTTGCCAATCTTGACTGTCTTTCCCAAAAAATTTACTCGCCGTAGCTTCGGCTACGCCTCGTAAATTTTTTGGAGACGGGGCGAATTTGTTGCGACACATTACCCTCGCGTCTTGACTCCAAGACAACCAATATTGCCAAATGTTCTAGGTCTTAGGCCTCGTCCGTAAATAACATACACTTTTTCATCCAATCTGCCCGCCATCTTGGCTCCAAAAAATGCTCGGCATAACTTTATTATGCCTCACATTTTTTTGAGCCAAGGCGACAGACATCTTGGCGAAAAACTTGTATGTTATTTACGGACGAGGCCTTAAGTCCGATTCTGGAATATTCTATCTATTATGACAAGAAAAACCCGATTTATTGTATTTTTGATTTGTCTGGCATTATTTGTGGTTATTGCGCCCTACATTATACTCTATTCGCTGGGATACCGCATTGACATACGACGGTTTAACATAACGGCCACGGGCGGAATGTATGTACGGGCCTTGCCCCAGGGAGCAACCATTACCATTGATTCGCTTGCCAGCCAAACTACAGGACTGTTTTCTCCTTCTGTTTTTCGGCAAAATCTTCTTCCCGGACCGCATACCGTAACCATAAAAAAAGACGGTTATTTTGACTACCAAAAAAACTTAGAAGTCCTGGACCAATCGGTTACCAAACTAGAAAACGTAATATTAATGAAACAGCAACCGCGCTTTACTTTATTGCAAAATAACGTTCAAGAATTTTATCCCTCGCCCGATGAAAAAAACATCTTACTTAAAATCGTAATCGGACAAAAAATCAATTATCAATTAGTGCATCTTGAAAATAATCAAACAGAAGACCTGCTTTTTGGCGCCACTGGCAACATTTCCAGCGTAGCGTGGTCGGGCGATTCAAGCCGCACATTAGTGCGACTGGGGAGCAATTATTTTTTGGTAACATCGGTTTCGCAAAACCCAAAAATTACTGTGCTTGCCTTGCTAACTAAGGCGGAGGACGCTTCTTTTAATCCGGAAAATCCTAATGAAATATTTTTTGTTAAAAACAAAAATCTGTATTCCAATCAACAAACGCTTCCTTTAATAAAAAATATTGCCGCCTGGCACGTGGCAAATAATAGTATTAGCTGGTTATCGCAGGATGGATTTTTATATACCTCAACCACCAGGGGCATAGTAATAAATACCTTAACCAAAAAACCCTTCCCCATTAAAACCGAGGCGGCTTATAAAATATTGAGGCGAGCCGATATGACTTTTTTGCAGGAAAACCAGTCGCTATTTTTACTGGATAGTGAATCGGAAGCATTTAAAAACTTTTACAGCTCCGTTCATGAAATAATAACTTCGCCCGATGGCCAAAAAATTCTATACCAAAACGACCATGAAATATTACTGTCAAAGACACATATGCAAAACCCAGCGGCAGTATTTTTAAATAGATTTTCCGACACTATTAACGAAGCTCAGTGGCTGGGAAACGATTACGTTATTTTTACCCTAAGAGACGCTATTGTTATTTCTGAAATCGACACCCGCGGAAACGTAAATACCGTAACGTTGCCGCAAAAAGCATTGCTGACAGATGAGAATTTAATTGACATAAAAAGCCCTGACATCTTTTTTAATCAGCAGGATAAAAAGTTATACCTGTTAAGCGAAGGCGGTTTACTGGTTTCGGAAAGATTGGTGCCGTAAAATATTGATAATTGTTTAGCGCTAATATACACTTAATAGTAGTACCTTTCACATTCCTGCTTTTCTTTTTAAGGAGTGGTTTCATGTACGAAAACTTCACTGACCGCGCATGCAGGGTTATGGCCTGGGCCGAACATGAAGCAAAACGCTTTAACCATCAATATATTGGAAGCGAACATGTTTTGCTGGGCCTGGCCAAAGAAGGATCAGGGGTTGGCGCTAATGCACTTAAAAATATTGGTGTTGATCTTCACAGAATTCGCCTTGAAGTTGAAAAAATCGTCCAAATTGGTCCGGACGGACCATCCATAGGAAAGTTAACTAACACACCAACCACCAAAAGAATTCTTGACTTTTCCTACTTGGAGGCCAGGGGACTCGGCCACCGTCGCGTTGGCACTGAACATCTGCTTCTTGCAATTTTGCGCGATCAAGAAAGCATCGCATGCAAGATTTTAATGAATTTAGGAGTAAAATTGGAAGAGGTAAGACAGGAAGTTAATTTCCTTTTGGGAAATGAACCGTTGCCAAAATTAGAGCTGCAAACGGTAACAATTCTGGAATTCAATGATTCTACCCTTGAACAAATAATGCAGTTTCTCCGTGATATGAAAGAAGGAGAATCCATTGTCATAAAGAAAGTGTAAATTTTTTTGAACCAAACAAGTCGTATCGGAGGCCCCGAAACGACTTTTTTATTCATACCGTGAATTACGAAATGCCCGCTTGAGAATGACTTTTCGGGTCTTTTCCCCAAATTTTGGCTGCAAATGTGCAATAATTCTTCGACAGAGCCCTTGGCTATGCCTCAGAATTCTATCACATTTTCGCTCAAAATTTGGAAAAAATCCCTCGAAAGCATTTCGTAATTCACGGTTATATTTGAATTTGAACACCAAAAAAACCGCCATTGGCGGTTTCTTGGTGTAATCTTGGAGGATTTCTTTATCGTTTGGCCCACTGATGAGGAGTGGTTACCCACCCTCACTGAAGCGAGAAACAATATCGGGGATATAAACTGGCAATCACTAATTTAGCTAATTATATAACAATGGTTCCTGGAGTCAAGTTTAACACAGTATGTGAGGGTATATTTTTTATGTTATTTCGCAATATAATGATTCTTTTAAGATGTTATTTCTTTTTCTTAAATAATAAATAAATCTACTTGAAAGAATTGTGCCCTGAAGCTGAGTTTGTTTTGTTATGTATTTCAAAAATATTGCGTTTAATCCATTGATTTCCGAACTGTACTTAACTTTTCCGTTTTCTGATATTCTCAAAATGTTTACATCGAGTAATTTATGGTGATTTTGACAAAGCCAAAGACCATTTTCTCCATCGAGAGCGAAAGCCAATTTTTTATCTTTAGATAAAGTTTTATCCTTTTTTATGTCAGTTACAGGCCAAATGTGTGCACCATGAATGATCTGAGGAATTTCACAACCACAAAAAGCACATTTTTTCCCACCTAGTTTTTCTAAAAGATTATATACATACTCGATGGAGCGCAAACTATCATTTTCTTCAAAGTCTATTTTTTCAATTTTTTTGTTGGAGGTATAGATTTTAACAACCCCAAGTGATTCAATAGCATCTTTTGCTGTTTGCGGCAACTCTGTTAGACCACCGTCTCCAATTTGAAATAATTGAACTTTTGAGTCGGCGATTTCTGATAAAGCCAAACAAAGGATGGTTGTTTCGTACTTATTAGCTCCATACGTTTTTCCGTAAATTTGTAACTCGTTATTAGGGCCTCTTGTGATATATGTTGATCTATTTCCTCTATTTTTAGTTCTAAGCTGCTCTTTACTCGCAATAATATCTGCTGCTGTTGTAAAATGAACCACTGGATGGCTCAAATATTTTGTCTCATTTAGAAATCTAATCTTTGCAGTTTTCATTAGACGGTACATAAAAATAAAATAAGGTGTCTCGTAGTTACCGGTAATTGAAGGGTAAAAGTAAAAAGATATCTCCTTATTTGGATTTTTATCAAGAATATATCTCGATAGGGCGCTAGGAAGACTCTGAAAGCTAGAATTTCTGCTTCTAATGTCTGTTTCTGATATAGAAACATAGTGTTTTTTATTTTGATATTCAAGCACTACAAGTCTACCTATATTATATCCGGTATTATCAAAATCATATGTATAATCAGGACGATTCGTAACTTTCAAGCAAATATCAGATAGTATTTCTGGAGTTAATAAATCTTGATACAAGATACCCCCTTTTTGAAAATTATTTTTAATTGTAAAATGTGGTTTATTCATATTTAGCTATAATTTAATATAAGAACCTCGTTCCTTGGAATACTAGAATTTTGATCTATATTTATAAGGCGATAGTTGTTTAATCTAATCCAATTTTTTATTTCCATATTGGTCCTTCCCTTATACTCTATAACATATGATATCATAAAACGTATTGATTTATGATTTAATGAATCAGCGAACTCGAGTAATTTCCTTTCATCATCATGTCCCCATCCATTAAATCCTCTTTTCCCGTCATTATATGATCCCCTCGTTAAACGATATGGTGGATCCATATAAACAAATGAGTTCTTTTCTATTTTGTCCAAAAAATTTGGAAACTCAACACTTGAAAAAGTGATGTTTTTTTCTTTGATCGCCTTTGAAAAGCTAATCTTTTTTTCGAGCACCTTATCATTGAACCATCGCATGCCAACTGGATTGTTAAAATCATGATTTCCATTAAATCTGATCTGCTGGTTAAATCCATATAAGATAATCGCGTAGAGGAGTTTTGGATTCCGCTTTTCGATTGGTAGTGAATTGTAGTATTTTCTTATTTTCAAATAACTTTCTGTATCTTCCTCTTTCAAATTATATTTTTTAATCAGTCTTTTTACATAAAGAAGGTACTGGTAAGTGTCGCTTGTTTTAAATGACTCTACTAAATCTTTAACAAAATGGTTAACATCGTTGTAAATAATGTGATTTGCTTCAGAATTTATTCCAACATTAAAACCACCACCAAAAATATCAAAAAATGTACTTATGTTTTTAGGTAAATACTTTTTAATTTCTAGTATCATTTTTGCCTTACTTCCGATATAGTTTAATGGAGATTCATAATGAATGTCGGCAGAATCTTTTTTCTCAATAAAAAATAAGTACTCAAAGTGTTCTTTTTTGCCTTTTGATTTAAAATTTGTATATTTATTGTAAGAAATTTTTTTACATTTATAAGACTTTGTCTTCCCATATCTTTTTAAACTAGCTTCTATAAAGCTTTTAGACATAAATCCATCTGTACTATAGCTTAAAATAATATATTTGGCCTTTGTTTTGGAAATAATTTCATCGAATAAAATATGTGCTCTATACATTACGGACCAGTCGGATCTCATTGGAGAAACTGGCCTAGACCCAGTTATTTTACTTACGCTTGGATTGTCATCTAGTACTAATGTTTCAAGTAAGTGATATTGTGTGCCATATTGATTTTGGGTATACGGTGGATCAAGGTATAGAATGTCGCAATTAATTTTATCTATTATCTTTTCTATTTTATCGTTGTAAAATTGAACATTAAAATATCCAGAATTACTTGATTTGACTCTTTGAAGAATAATTAATTTCTTTGAACGAGGATCCCAGTGCTTCAAAAATGCTCCGTAAACACCGGCTGTATTAGATACGAAAGATATAGACTCAATAATGCTTGCCAATAAATATGAGTATTCATTATCGTTTATCAAATAATCTAATTTCCATCTTTCGATTGTATATCTAAAATAATCAATTCTACCTGCATTTTCGGGGCTGAAATACATTCTTTTTGAACCACCAGGTGAGTAGTTTTTATAGAAAAAACCTTTTCTTATTTGTGCGTTTGAATTTAAAAATTCAAAAGGGTCAAATCCTAGTTTTTCAAATGTACAATCTTTTACCACTATTCTTCCTTTAGTATAAATGACACACCATTTCAACATGTCATTAACTATTAAATCAAATGAATCTTTAAGTGAATCAGAAACAGCTCCTGTACCACAAAAAGCATCAAATAATTTTAACCTGCGCTTGTTATTTAAAAGCCCTCTTTCTTTCAAAAGATTCTTTATTTCATCAATTATCAGTTCTTTGTTTCCTATAAATCTCATAAATAATAATTTATCTAATTTTACCTTTTTCACGTTTCAATTTCAACATTCTTCGTAAAACACAAAACCACTCTAAAAAGAGTGGTTTTGTGTCAAAATTTAATTTGATAATCGTTTTCTGACGGGTTCTATTACCGCTTCGCCCACTGGGGTGCTTTGCGGGCGCGTTTGAGTCCGAATTTCTTACGTTCTCTCATTCTTGGGTCGCGGGTTAAGTAACCTGCTTTTCTTAATCGTTTTCTAAAATTATTATTAAAATCAACTAATACGCGGGCAGTTCCATGACGCACCGCTTCGGCTTGGGAATTTCTTCCTCCACCCTTTACCATTACGGTTACCTTAAATTTATCCAAACACTTCATTTTTTTCATAGAAGCCACCGAAGTTTCTTGATCTCCCTTTAAAGAGAAATATTCCTGATAGCTTTTGCCATTAACTAAAAATTGCTTATCGCCTCGAGTAAAAAGCCGCACGCGTGCCACAGCGGTTTTGCGCCGGCCAATGGCTTCAAAATACCGGTCCGGCTTTGAGGCGAGCTCCTTTTCGGTTGGAAAATCTTCCGGCATAATATCATCTAATTGAATATCCACGCCAACTTTTGGCGTAACCGTCATTACTTCTTCTGCTTTTTTTACCCGTGGCTTTTCCTTTATGGGAGAAGTAACTTTTTTTATTTTAGTTTTTTCTGTAACCATCATTTTTACTTTGTAAAAATCGCGGATATTCGCAGATGTTACGCGGATTTACGCGGATACGTTACGTGATCTGCGTTAATCTGCGTTTTATCAGCGTGAATCTGCGAAATTTTATTGCTTTGCAATAAAATTGAATTATTTTTGGAATCTTAATCGTTTAATTTGTTTTGCCCTTAATTTATTTTTAGTTAACATTCCCATGACCGCTTTTCTGAATATCTCTTCGGGCCCCTTTTTTAAATACACCTCTTTCATGGTGGCCTGTTTTAATCCTCCTAAATACAAGGTATGGTGATAGTAAATTTTATCTTGGAATTTCTTACCCGTATATTTTAATCCGTTAACGTTTTTTACCGTTACAAAATCGCCAATATCTTTATAGGGTGCAAACCCCACTTTATTTTTACCGCGCAATAAAACTGCCACTTCGGTAGCTAATCGGCCCAAGGGCCTATCAGTTGCATCCACAATATGATTGTCTCGTTTTATTACTTCCATAGCTTTTGCTTCGCAAAAGAAATTCTAAATTCTAATTTCTAAATTCTAAAATGGTTTAGAGTTTAGGATTTAGAGTTTAGGATTTCACACCTATTTCACTAATTCTATAATTGTCATCCTAGCCCCATCGGATTTTCGTGGCCCCAGTTTCATTATCCGGGTATAGCCACCTTGGCGATCTTTAAAGGTTGGCGCAATTTCATCCACTAATTTTTTTACGGTAAACGAAGATAATGATTTTGCCAATAATCGCCTATTTGAAACCGTATTATCTTTGGCCCGGGTAATGAATTTTTCCGCAACCACCCTTAATTCTTTTGCCTTGGCTTCCGTAGTTTTAATTTTTCCACCCAAAAACAAGCTGGTCGCCAGGGTTTTTAGCAACGCTTCTCGTTGGTTTTTCGGCCTTGATAATATTCTCCCTTTGTTTAACTTTCGCATCGCTTCGCTCAATGCGATTCTAATATACTAATTCATACTAATTATACGAATAACGTTTCCGTATTGGTATTATTAGTATGCATTCGCATATTGGCATCGCATCTACTTACTTCTTGCTTTTCTTTTTTGGCTTTACTTCTTTCTTTTTAGGTTTTTCTTTAGGTGTTTGATCAGCATTATTGGCACCTTCTCCGTCAATCAAAGATGAATCTTTTCCTGAAACTAAGGTAAAGTGGGATAACAATATGTCACATGCCTGGGAAAATGCTTCTTGCGGAGTCAACGTACCATCAGTTTCTATTTCAAGGCGAAGTTTATCAAAATCAGTCCTTTCCCCTACTCGCATATTTTCTACTTGGAAATTCACATTTTTAATGGGGGTAAAAATAGCATCTAGAGCAATGGCCCCTATTTCCGCTTTTTCTTGAATGCCCGCCCCCGCTTTTTTTATTTTTCGATGATCTTTCGGCTCGTATCCAATGCCTTTTTCTATGGTAAGTTCTATATCAAGTTCCGTTTTTTTATCAGTAATGGTGGCAATAGGTAGCTCAGGGTTTGCCAATTCAATTTGGGGAAACATTTTAAAGTCCCCTCCTGTTACTTTTCTCTCTCCCTTTACATGAAGCTGTACTTTTTGCATAGTCCCTTCATGAATTTTGAATCTTAAATTTTTTAGATTCAAGAGAATCATAATAACATCCTCCAACACCCCGGGGATGGTGGAAAATTCATGGGGCGCTCCCTTTATTTTAACTTCAGTAACGGCAACTCCTTGAAGAGATGATAACAAAACCCGTCGCAATGAATTCCCGATGGTAACCCCATACCCCGGATAGAGGCCGTCTATTTCAAAGGTTGCTTGATGGGAATCCTTTTTTATCACCTTAGCAGGTAATGGAAGTGGAATCATTTTTATGAAACATGAAACATGAAACATGAAACATAACCTACGGTTAATTGTTCCATGCTATCTGTTCCATGCAATTAATATTATCTAGAGTAGAACTCAAACACCAACGATATTTCAACGGGCGGGTTAACTTCTGCCAAACTTGGCTCACCTGTAACCGTTGATTCAAATTTTTCTTTATTTAAATTCAACCATACTGGTGTCTCTATTTTTTTTAGTGTTTCTGATAAATCCTTGAACATCGGCTTTTTTTTCTTGGTCTCTTTCATGGCAATAACATCTCCCTTTTTTACTTGAAATGATGGAATATTAACCGATTTTCCATTTACCAAAAAATAGGCATGGTTTACCATTTGCCGCGATTGGGAGCGAGATTTTGAAAATCCCAACCGAAATACCGCATTGTCCAAACGTTTTTCCAAACGGCTAATAAGTTCATTGGACACGTTTTCGACCCGACCCATTTTTTCAAGGGTTTGGAGCACATAACGCTTAAATTGCCGTTCAGATAAACCGTACAAATTTTTAAGGGTCTGCTTTTCGGTCAGCGATTTTTTGTATTCAGAAACAGCGCTTTTCCTTTTTCTTTTTTCGGGGGCACCCTGCCCGGTCGGTTTTACGTTTTTGAATTGAGTATTCTCCATAGCTTTTGCTTTGCAAAAGAAACTCTAAATTCTAATTTCTAAATTCTAAAACGGTTTAGGATTTAGAGTTTAGGATTTAGGATTTCACACTACACTCTCCTTACCTTCTTGGGCCTGATTCCATTGTGAGGAATAGGCGTTACATCTTTTATTGAAACTACATTTAATCCCTGGTTCACCAATATTCTTACTGCTGATTCGCGCCCCGCGCCAACACCCCTAATAAACACTTCTACCCTTTCTACCCCTAATTTTTTACAAACATTCACAATGGCCTCGGCAACCCGGGAAGCGGCAAACGAAGTTGCTTTTTTGGCACCCTTAAAACCTACCGCGCCGGCCGACTTTGAAACCAAAACCTCGCCCTTGGCATTGGTAAGGGTAACAATGGTATTGTTATACGAAGAAGATACATACACTCTGGCTTCAGAAACACGATCAATTGATTTGACCTTCACCTCTTTTTTTAAGGCCGTATCAACGCTTTCTTTCTCTTTTATGGTATCTTCCCCGCTGGTTGTCGCAATATGTTTTTTTCCCATAGCTTTTACTTCGTAAAAGAAATTCTAAATTCTAATTTCTAAATTCTAAACGGTTTAGAGTTTAGGATTTAGAGTTTTGAATTTAGATTATGTTGGTGCCGCTGCCGGTTTTCTTCCCGAACCCATGGTCTTTCTTACATTTCCCCGTACTGTTCTGGTATTTGTCTTTGTCCTTTGACCTCTCACCGGTAATTTTTTAGCATGACGACTCCCCCGCCAAGTTCCAATATCTTTTAATCGTTTGATATTTACCATCACATCTCTTCGCAAGTCACCCTCAATCTTGTATGACTTTTCTATAAATTCCCTTAAACCATTGATTTCTGCAGGAGTCAAATCCTTTGCTTTTTTATTGGGGTCAATTTTAGTTTCCTTAATAATTTTTTCACTCAAAGACCTGCCTATCCCATAAATATAGGTGATGGCAATTGCTATTCTTTTGTTGTCGGGTATGTTTACCCCTGCGATTCGTGGCATACGTAGTTAACAATTGACATTTTACAATTAACCATTGACTAGTGAAAAAAGTGTCACAGGTCAAATGTTAAAGGTCAATTGTCGCTTATCCTTGTCTTTGCTTATGTTTTGGATTTTTCTTGCAAATAACATAAATACGGCCCGTGCGTTTGACGATCTTGCAATCATTACAAATTTTTTTTACCGAGGGCCTAACTTTCATCTCTTTTTACTCCGTAAAAATCGCAGATAAACGCGGATTGTTACGCGGATTATCGCGGATACGTTACGTAATCTGCGTTAATCTGCGTTTTATCTGCGTTAATCTGCGAATTTTATTGTAAGCAATAAAATTGAGTTATTTTAGTCGATATACAATCCTTCCTTTCTTATCATCATACGGACTCATATGAACCGTCACTTTGTCTCCAGGCAAAATCTTGATTCTATTCAGTCGCATTTTTCCTGACAGAAAACCAGTTATCTCCTTGCCGTCGTCCAATACTACCTTAAAAAAGGCGTTTGGTAAGGCCTCTATTACTCGTCCCTCCCGCTTGATAAGTTGGTTTAAATCCTTGGCCTCGGCCGCAGAATTTTCTTGGTTATTAATAACTTGATCTGAATCCATTTTTACAATTTTTAATACTATCAAATTAACGGGCAAAGGTCAACCCCGCACCACTTTCACGGGATACTTGGGGTAGGATAATACAATTTTTTAGGGTAACAAAATATGAAATATGTTAATGATGGCGTAGTGAAAGTGGTGCGGGGTCAACCCGTTTACTCGCAACCCCTCACACTCCCACACACCCATTCACCGTCATTGCGAGGAGCCCCGATCGCAATCGTGGGCGACGCGGCAATCTCGTCATTTTGCATGGAGATTGCTTCGGGCATTGCGATGCCCTCGCAATGACGACGGACGGGAGTGAGAGGTGTAAGGGGTTACGTTTACTCTTATTATTCCAATATAAGATCAACTTTAATCCTATCCTGATCACTCGGCGCCCGGCGCACCCAAAATGGCCAAAAGTTGACCTTGAGCTCAAAAATATTTCCGTTATACTTTTGGTCGACGATCTGTTTTATTTGATCAGATGACTTAGTTGAAAATAGATTAATTAATTCAAGGGTATCGATGTAGTAATACTTTTTAAACGACGAATCCAAATTAAGGGTGATGATCTTTTTTTGGACATCGAAAGTCGAAGGGCGATAGTTAATCGTAACACTCTTTTCAAACAACCTACTATCATCCGACAGGTGTGCCTTGGCTAGGGCAACAACAAATTGTTCCACGTCGATTTTTTTAAATACGAGTGCTGTCACTTTTACTTTTGCGCTTTGCTGGAAAGTATCGTAAATCGCCCCTGATTTTGCATTAGCACTGGAAGCCACAACGCTACTGGTAACCGCATCATCCAGCAACACATCGTTTGGGTCAAGATTATTTCTTAGCTCATCTTTTGCTTCCTGCAATAATTTTTCCACCAACACATCCTTGGCGGTTTCCAAATCGTCATCGGTTACTTTTTTCAATTTTCCCGTATATCCTCCCTTCATATCGGCATTTGATGAAGCATATAAACTATGGTAGTACGAAGTGCCATTCAGTTTTGGTATGGAAAACTTAGAGGGTCCTATATTCGCCTCGGCTCCTGCGGTTTCGGCCTGCACCTGCACGGTAATTGATCCTGGCGTCTTATTGGTAGCCGCGGGAATCGTCACCTTTTGCAACGTAATAAAATATTTTCCCGAATCGGATAAAAAGTGAGTCCCCTTAATCAATGTAAAAGGAGTTGATGGATTTATCTTATTGTATATGGTAATGTTGCCGGTCGCCTTGCCGTCTTGGGTCGTAATTCCGGTGGCCGGAAACTCCTGACTGGCATCTTTTAAAACCTCCAGGTAATGGGCCGGTATCGTTGATTCAAGCGCACCTGGCTCCTGTTTTGAGGTACTGGCAAGCACTTTTTCCTGCAAGGTTACCGTTTCCATGACCGGCCACATCTGCACGGTTGCTTTTGGAAGTTTTAAAAATCCATACGCGCCCAGTAAGAGCGCCAGTACCACGGCCCCTGCGACGATTTCTTTTAGAGGAAAACGCCCCTCTTTTCTTTCCAGGAATTCTTTTTTCGCTTCTGCCAATACTTCTGGTTTCAAGGTGGTTTTCCTTTTTTTAACACCCGTTGACCGTCGGCCCACCTTCTTTTCCAAGACGACGGCCTTCGCCGCCCGGTGCTTCGGTGATATGATATCGTGCATTTTTTTGCTCATCTTGCGATGCGATCCGAATAATCCGAATCATGCATCCGAATGTTCCGAATACGCCGTTGCGTTATTAGGATCATTCGGATGATATTCGTAAATTAGGATCGCTGTTATTTTAGTATGCCTTTAATCCTTCTAACTCCCTGAGAGGAGGCCTCTTCTTTAATAATTTTAAAGGGTCCCCGCCCATCGGGGCGAGGCTCGCCCTGTGGGGCGGCTAATTCAAACGTATTGCTTACGTGAGGACCTCCACAAAATTCTTTACTTATCACATTACCTTTACTATCCTGTATAAAATACACGGACACCGTATTACCGTATTTTACACCAAATTCCATCTCGGCGCCAATTTTTTGGGCCTCCTCTAGCGGCATCTCTCTTTTTACAACATCCAACCCCTTCTGAATTTTTTCGTTTACCATGCTCTCAAGCCGCTTTTTTTCTTCATCGGTAATTTTCCTGTCAAACAAAAAATCAATACGTAACCGTTCAGAATTAATATTGCTTCCCTTCTGTTTGACCTGTTTTCCAAACATTTCCTGAAGCGCCGCCAATAATAAGTGGTGGGCCGTGTGTAATTTTATAGTTTGAGGGTCATGGTCCGCTAATCCCCCCTTAAACATTCCCGCGGAAGCAGTCCGGGAAAGTTCCTGGTGCTTTTTAAGTTCTTCAAAAAACTGTTCCCGGTTTGCTACAGTACGCATTTCTTCTAAAACTTCCAATGGAAACCCGTACGTTTCGTATAGTAAAAATGCTTCTTTACCATTAATGACATCTATTTTTTCAATGGCCTTTAATCCAGCGGCTAGGGTTTTTTCAAATTTATCGGCTTCGTCTTTAATAACTGGCAAAATTTTTTCTTCAGACAAATCATATACATCTTTATATATTACGATGGTTTTTTTAATCGGTTCAAATATATCGTGCTCAATACCTCGCATATGCACCATCATTCTCCGTAACAATCTACGCAAAATATATCCTTGGTCTTTATTGGAAGGCACCACGCCATCTGAAATTAAAAAAACACAAGCCCGGGCATGATCAGTAATAATTCGTTTCGCTCTTTCGTTAGTAAAACCGGGAAATAACTGCATCACTGGTTCAAATAAATCTGTCTCATAAACATTCTCAAAACTATTTAAAATCGCTAAAGTTCTTTCAAATCCCATTCCCGTATCAACATTTTTTTGCTCTGCCAACACATATTCACCACTGGCATTTTTTATGTATTGCATAAAAACGTTATTCCAAATTTCCACCCAATTTTTATCAGTTGAATCAAATGTTTTCGGAGTAGGAATATCATTTGATTTCCAGTAAAAAATTTCTGTGTCAGGACCACATGGACCCGTGTCACCAACCGGCCCCCACCAATTGTCTTCTTTTGGCAAAAAGACGATCCGTTCTTTCTTGATTCCCATACTCTCCCAAATCTTGGCTGATTCTTCATCCTTGGGCGCATTTTCATCTCCCGCAAAACAAGAAAATGCCAATTTTTCAATGGGAATATTCAATTCTTTGGTTAAAAATTCAAAACTCCATTGGATTGATTCTTGTTTCCAGTAGTCGCCCAGCGACCAATTTCCCAGCATTTCAAAAAAAGTTAAATGAGTATCGTCGCCCACTTCATCGATATCTCCTGTCCTAATACATTTTTGGATACTCACAATTCTTTTGCCTTCAGGATGTTTTTCTCCCAGTAAATATGGTACCAGTGGTTGCATACCCGCAGTGCTAAATAAGGCCGTACCGTCGGTTTTATCGGGAATTAAAGAGGCGCTGGGAATAATGGCGTGGCCCTTTTTTTCAAAAAATTCCAGAAATTTTTGGCGTAATTCAGCCGAATTCATGGCATTATTTTAACACATTTTTTTTTAAAGAAAAAGTGGCGCGCCCGCAGGCGCGCCACTTCTATAATTTTGCATTTTGACTTTTAAATTTTTAATCCACTTAAGTATATCTATCCGCTACCACCGACGCGGCGAAAGAAAACGGTTTTATCCTTGGCTCAAACCCATTACCCCTAATAAGCCCCGTCACCTCTTTTACCATTTCCTTGGTTTTTCCCTGCTCACCCACATCGGCATGAATGTAGGCAAACTGATAATTAAAATGCGGGCGCGCTGCGCCAAATTCTTTTTCCAAGGTTTCGCGCAATGTTAGTGCCAGCTCACATGACAAATATACTTCTTGTAAAATCCTCTGTTTCCAATTAATGTGCATAAATTTTTTTAGGTAGGCATCCGGGTAATGCATTTTCTTTAAAAAAAACCGACCGCCAGCTCCCGTCCTTAGCACCACAATAGCAATGGGAAAAAACGGCTTGTCACTTGAAGGTGAGTCGCAACCCACTACAATGTCATAAAAAAATTCCGGTTCGGCCGAAATATAGTCATAAATTTCCCGTATGACTTCTTTAAATTCTAAATCACCCTTACTGGGACTAAAAAAAGTTCCACTATGTAATTGACTCTCCATACTTTAATATTACTCCAAATACCATGACTGTCAATTTTTTTCTTCGTAACCCCCACACCTCTCGTTGTCATCCCGGGCTTTTGACCCGGGATCCAGAAGATTTTCAAACAAGATACCCTGGATTCCCGATCGTGCGCGTCGGGAATGACATCGGGGGTGTGGGGGATTACTTTCTGTTCAGCAATTTATTGTTTTTTGTCATTGCGAGGAGCCCCGCCCGCAGGCGGGGCGACGAAACAATCTAATAATTGAACGGGGATTGCTTCGCTGTGGCTCGCAATGACGGGGTTACGAGATTGCTTCACTGCGGTTCGCAATGACGAACAATTCTACTCCGCCAATTTTGCCAAATATTCTTCCAACTGTCGGATGGCGCGGGTTAACTGGATGATGTTGGCGGCGCGTCGGGTCAGAGGGCCGAAGGTGCCGGTTTGGAGAATATTGTTTGATTGCTGGAACTTTCTGACGGAGCCGGTAGTAGTAGGGCCGTAGTAGCCGTTGGCAATAATGGTGGTAGGAAATAAATTTAAGGAGGTAAGGAAGAGTTGGAGTTCCTTGACGTCGTTGCCCTGGTCGCCGGGGGCGAGGGTGCGGGTGAAAAGGAATGGCATCTTAAAGGTAAAGGGTGGCGGGATATAATCGATGGCAGCCGAGAGGGTTGGGGTGAATGAGCCGCAAGAGTTTTGGAGTTTGGCATAGACGGTCTTGGTCCCTTGATCTTTGGTGAGAGTATAGGGAAGTTCTGGTTGGTAGGGTTTTGAGACGGCGTTGGTAAAAGCGGAGTCATTGGCAAGAGTGACGGTAATGGGAGTGTCGGAAATGAGAGTTGAGGGAGTAATGGGAGGATTTGAGGTAAACGAAAGCGTGACGGCGCGGGTTTGAGTAGTTGGCTGGCCTTGGTTGATTTGGAAAGTCCAGGTACCCGATGGGGCGGGACAGGAGGATCCTCCGCTACCGCCGGAGAAACCGCCGCCGGAGCCGTTTCCACCACCGCCAAAACTGGGGTTTGACCAGGTCAGGTCGAAACTCGAAGTGGTCTGGTTGCCGGCAGTGTCGGTGACGGTAAGCTGGACGGTATAGGTTCCGGTGGCATCGACGGTAATGCTAGTGGAAAGGGTGGAAGCGGAACTAAACGTGAGGGTGCCGCTGCCTGCGGTTTGAGACCAGGCGTAGGTGGCAATGCCCGAGGTGGCGTCGGAAGCGGAGGCGGTGGGAGTGAATGAAGTGGTCAACGGCGCCGGCCAGGTCAGGGAGCCGGTGAGGGAAACCGTGGGAGCGGTGTTGTCAATTTGGAAAGTTCCGGTCAGAGGGTTGGCGGAGGCCTCGGCGCTTGAGTCATCAATTAGGTTGGCGTAGTAGGTGATGGTGCCGTCGGTGTCGCCGGAGAGAACGGTGTAGGTGGCAGATGGGTTGGAACTGGAAGCGGAGGAGGTTGCCCAGCTTCCGCCGGCACCGCAAGCGGTACCCGTGAAGTCGTTGGATTTGCAGATATACAAAGTGACGGTGTCGGCCGTGCCACTGGTATCTGAATCACTGGCTACTGAAGTAAAAGTGAGAGTGTCTCCCGTGTTCAGATAGCCAGAAGTGTTGGCCACCGAAGTGAAAGTGGGAACGTGGTTGACTTCAAAAGGAGAACCGGTGGTGCCGGATCCTTGGCTGGAACTGGAACACAAAGACGAGGCATTGTTATCACACACAAACGCAAACCAGGCGTTGCTTTCACTGTCGCCCGCCACCGTCGCATACGTTACCGATGCCTGCGAGCCCGAAGCGGTGGCCGATGAAATGGCCCAGCTGCCTCCGCCGCAGGTGGGAGCGGCGCTATTGACGGCGGTGACGCTATTGGTTTTACATATGGCTAAATAATACTGATCTGACTCGCCGTCCGTAGCGGTGGCAGTGAAGGTGACGTTGCTTCCGACGGTGGTAGGAGAAGCGGAGGAAGAACCACCGTCGGAGGGACCGGCGGAGATGGACGGGGCGGTGTTGGAAGCGACTGTGCCAACGACGGCGGTGCCGTAATTGCTGTTGCTATCATCCCTGTACACCGCCACCACGTGGGTGGAGTCGAGGGCGGAGACGGAGGTGTAGCTGGAAGTTCCGCTATTGAAAACGGATTCGGCGCCAAAGGAGATATCAGTACCGGAGATGGTGCCGACGATGGCGGTGCCGTAACTGCTGTTGCCGAAGTCCTGGTACACCGCCACCACGTGGGTGGAATCGAGGGCGGAGACGGAGGTGTAGCTGGATAATGCGCTGTTGAAAACGGATTCGGCGCCAAAGGAGATATCAGTACCGGAGACGGTGCCGACGATGGCGGTGCCGTAGTCGCTGTTGCCGGCGTCCCGATACACCGCCACCACGTGGGTGGAGTCGAGGGCGGAGACGGAGGTGTAGTAGGAAGCTGCGCTGTTGAAAACGGCTTCGGAACCGAAGGAGATATCGGTACCCGAGACCGTGCCGACGACGGCGGTGCCGTAGTCGCTGTTGCCCCCATCCTGATACACCGCCACCACGTGGGTGGAATCGAGGGCGGAGACGGAGGTGTAGGGGGAGGATGCGCTATTGAACACTGATTCGGCGCCAAAGGAGATATCAGTACCGGAGATGGTGCCGACGATGGCGGTGCCGTAACTGCTGTTGCCCACATCCTGATACACCGCCACCACGTGGGTGGAATCGAGGGCGGAGACAGAGGTGTAAAGGGAGGATGCGCTATTGAACACTGATTCGGCGCCAAAGGAGATATCGGTACCCGAGACCGTGCCGACGACGGCGGTGCCGTAGTTGCTATTGCCGCTATCCCTATACACCGCTACCACGTGGGTGGAATCGAGGGCGGAGACGGAGATGTAGGAGGAGGTTGCGCTATTGAACACTGATTCGGCGCCAAAGGAGATATCGGTACCCGAGACCGTGCCGACTACGGCGGTGCCGTAGCTGCTATTGCCCACATCCTGATACACCGCCACCACGTGGGTGGAATCGAGGGCAGAGACGGAGGTGTAGGGGGAGGATGCGCTATTGAACACTGATTCGGCGCCAAACGTAATATCCGCATCAGTGTAGATTGGAAAAGTAGCGGTTTGAAGAAACTCTTCTGGTAAATGTTTGGTAAGAGTTATTGAGCCGTCGGGGTTTTGTTCTAAGGTGAGGGTGATTTGGGTTTCGTTTCCGTTTGAATCCCAGACCTTGGCCGGTTGGAGGTAGGCATCGGTGTCTTGGTAGCGAAGGTGGATGGTTTTACCTTTGACTTCCAGTGGCTGGGTTTTGTCCCAATTCTGGTTGCCGACGGTGAAGGTGGCGTCTTTTGGAAGCGTGAGGGTAAAGGAAGGGTTGGGGTTTTGTTGAGCTGCTTCCTTGGTGAGTTTGAGGACTTTTTGAAGTTCCATGGGGTTGGGGATGAAACCGAGCGAGGTGCCGTTGCCGTAGGCGTTGTCGTAGATGATGCCTTTGTCTTTGAGTTTTGGGTTGTCGGTGCCGTCTATTTCGCTTCCATTTTGAATGAGACGTCCTTCTTTGGTTTGCGGGTTAAGGTTGTTGGGAATAAGGGAGATATTGAGATCCTGGTAATTAATGTTGATGGGGTTTTGGTTTGAAAGCTGGGTGGATGCTTGGAGGCGGTAACGTGCCTGGTCCATGATAAAACCGTCTCCTTTTTGGTGGAGCGTGGTGTCGACGGGCTTGAGGGTGCCTTCGGTTTCAAAGAAGAGTTGCTTTAACTCTTCTTGTTTTTCAAAGGAAATTGAGGAAGACGGGGTAGTCGCGGGCGGCTGAGTAACTGCGGCGGCGGGGGAAGAAAAATCTATAGCGAAAACCAAGACAAAGAAAGCAAGAAAGAGAAATGGGGCTTTGATGGGATTTTTAACTAAAAATGATTTCATGGTAGGGAGTGTTCTTTTTTATTTTCTTCATTGCGAGGAGCCCGCAGGTGACGAAGCAATCTAGATTGCCACGCGGCGCCTGCGGGCGCCGCTCGCAATGACGGGGTGACGAGATTGCTTCGTCGCCCTTCGCTTCGGCTCAGGTCTCCCCACAATGACGTTTTTGATTTCAAATTGTAAATGCACTTGCGAGAAGCACCCTCGGGTGCAGCAAATTTCAAATTCATTATTCTATAATACCCCCCCCCGTTAGCTTATTGCAAATGGGGTAAGTGGAGATAAATTTGGCAGATTGGCTATTTGCATTTAATGTCCTTCCTCCCCCAAAAGACGGATACTACATGGTTGGTTTGAATGGCTTTGTTGAATAATTCGACTGATTTTACGCTCATTTCTTGGTATAATAGGGGTATATGAAACTATTAAAACCTATTAAGCCAAGAAAGCAACATAAAAAGGTCAAGCCAAAGAGTGAAAAACAATACAAGGTGCGAAACTGGAAAGAATACAACCAGGCGCTGGTAGATCGGGGCAAAGTCACCTTCTGGATTACCGAAAAGGCATTGGAGGCCTGGGAAGAACAACAGAAAACTGGCAAACGGGGAAAGCCAAAACTCTACAGCAATGTTGCCATCGAAACCGCCATCACGCTCCAGCAAGTGTTTCATCTGCCTCTGCGACAAGTCGAAGGGTTCCTTTCCAGTATCTTAACAAAAATGCAAAGCGATAGAAAGGCACCCGACTATTCCACGCTTTCGGTGCGAGGCGTAACTTTGGACATTAACATCCGCGTCCGTCCCATTAAAGATGAACCGCTCCACTTGGTGGTTGACAGTACCGGAGCCAAGGTTTATGGCGAGGGCGAGTGGAAAGTCAGGCAACACGGTTGGGGCAAACATCGAACGTGGAAAAAACTTCACATCGGCATCGACCAGTCAAACGGGGATATTCTCGTCGGTGAAGTCACCGGCAACGAAGTTTCTGACGCACACGCTTTCGGGCCGCTCATTAATCAAATCCCAGTCACCACCATCATTGACCAAGTTTCCACCGATGGCATCTACGACAAGAAAATCTGTTACGACAAGCTGGCCGAGCGAGGCGTTCTAAAAGTGGCCATTCCACCCCAGAAGAATGCGAGAATCCATCGGCATGGGAATCTTAACGGGCCACCGCTGATTCGCGACCAGAATATCCGCCGCATCCGGGAAATTGGGAGATCGCCGTGGAAAAAAGAAATCCATTTCCACCGCCGAAGCTTGTCGGAAACTGGGATGTTCCGTTTAAAAACCCTCTTTTCCGACAAGGTTCGAAACCGCAACTTTGCGGGGCAACGGGTCGAACTACTTCTTCGTTGCAAGGCATTAAACTTGATCAATACCCTGGGAATGCCTCAATCCTACGTTGTTGCATAGATCATGAACGCGAAAGGAGAATTATCTTCGTGTTCATGAATTATTCAACAAAGCCATCTGAAGCCATAATTTATTTTAAAATTTCAGGTATCCGAGACCTTGGGATTTTTCTTACTCTTACTGTTTTTAGACCTTGCATCTGCGCTTTTACTAGGCGATGTAAACCATCCAATATCAGCCAACGACCCTTATTTTCCATAATATCAATGGGGTATTTCAAATCGGCTTCCTGTACCTTTTTATAATGCGCAGAGTGCCTATCTGGCTCTCTTATTACCTCTTTTGGGGTTAAATTATAGTCATCTATATCCTCCATTTCCCAGAATGGAACGTCAAAATGCCAAATCAGCTCCGATATGTCCATAGTTTGCACCGGTTCATCAAGTGCCCACACTTTTTTTGAATCCCAATGAAAATTAAATCCAACATCTTCAATAATCTTTGGAATTCTCACTGGTTGCGTATTAGATTTTTCTACAAGGACTTTTAAGAATTCTTTAAGTTGATTTGGAGAATGAAATCTTTTTAAACTGGCCGGAGTGCCTTTTGAAATTGCTTCTTCAATATCCGCACGCTCGCCCCCTTTTAGCACCATCCAGAAAAAACTTGGCTTTAATCTTTCTATGGCTTCCTTAGGTAACTCCGGCCTACTTTTCCTGTGGTATTTTAACCGGCGCATTATCAGGTGCCAAGCGCAACGAAGTCCTGAATAATCTAAATATATTACCAAGTCAGCGTTTTTGAGGCGATTTGCCATTTTGCCATCAATATACCCCTCAATAATCCATTCGGACTGCCCAACCAATAATTCATGTGTCCTCAGATATTCTGGCTCGGGTACTGCTTGCCAATTCGCTTTCCAGTAAAGCTGATCCATATGGAAAAGCGGCAAATTTGTTTTCTCTGCAATTTTTCGGGAAAGGGTACTTTTCCCTGATCCACTAATTCCTACAATCGCAATTTTATTTATCATCATTTTTGCAGATAAAGAGATTCTATAGATTTCCTATTTTCTATAAGCCATAAAATCCTTTTCCATCTTTTTGAAAGATTACCATGGGATATGTACATCAGTGCAAAAAATAAACAACCATCAAAAATATGTGCCTTTTCCGTTTCAGATATTTTTCGATGTTTAAAATAAATCTGATAGAAAGTCCGCACATTATTTTTGCTAAAACTTGTGTCCTCCTTGATTATCTCATTTAAAACAGAACCTAAGTCTATAATTGTTGGCCCCAATCCAACATCATCCCAATCAACAAACACAATAGTACCATCTTTTTTCTGTACAGAATTACTTGGAGCGATATCGGTATGGATAACAGTATGCGGGAATTTATTAAAATTCGGCAGCGATTTTACAATTTCTCTATATTGAGAGCCAAATTTAAATTTAGCACTATTTTTACGAAGGTCTTTTGCAATTTTTACCGTATCGAAATCAGTTTTAAATGGGAAATTTTTAACACTATGCAGTTTAGCAGTAACGACGGCTAATTTTTCATAAGCGCGCTGTGTTGGTTTCGGGTTTTTGCCCTCAATATATTCAACGAGATAAATAAAATTTTTACCTACTTTCTTGAAATTCTTTTGGTCTTTCGTTTTTAATAATTTTGAGATATTTTTAAAACCCTTATTTTGTAGTATTTCAAACACTTTGGTATCCTTGTTCACACCCCCGACATTTCTCCAAGATCCGAATATTTTGAAAATATACTTTCCTGTTGTAGAGTCAATAATTCCGGTTAGCTTATAATATTTCCCCCGTACATCCTTTAAAACTTTTATTATTTTAACCCCCTCCAAACCCCAAACATCTTGAAAAAAACTTGGTGGAAAAATTATTTTATTGTCTTTTTTTATACTATTCATTCTTTAATATTAGCAAATATTTTCATAAGAAAAAAGAGCACTTTGGGTGTGCTCAAACCCTTGAACGACGACTTGTACTAGGTACAAGCTAACGATTCAGTTCGGAGTCAGGAACCCAGGGAGCGTTGTCGCGCTCACGGATCTCAGTCTCGAACTCAGTTTGCTCTTGAATGCGTTCTATCGCATCAAACTCACGATCCAACTTCTGAGAAGCTGACTCGTTTGCAATGAAGCAGTCGAGACACTCTCGATCGCTGTACTTTTTGCTTTCCGCAGTCAGTTCTTGACCACACCGGCATAGCATGACTTGCTCCTTAAAATGGTTAGGATTCCAGCATTGACCTGTCATTCCAGTCGGAACCACCAGGCTCGTCCATGGACGGAGGTGCATCCTCGTAGGATTCAGCGTACTCTCTCCGTGCCTGGCGCCATTCTCTGTCCCTGCGATCTTCTTCTGCCATTGCCGCCAGTTCTTCCTGCCCCTCATTTGTCTTGGAGTAGCAGTTGAAACACAGGGCATCGCCAGGATTACCATCCTCCAACATCGACTTGCCACACCCTTCACAGATGCATGAGCAGAAAGCGGTATCGCGATGACACCGATCACAGAAACCAACAGAATCGATATTGTTTGGATCCGGAATCTGATCCTCGAATGGCTCACTTGGATTAAAGCCCATGTCATTCTCCTTATCTTGGAATTACAGCTTCTAAATTGCTGTCCTCAAACGAGGAGTGGATTGTTAAAGTTCACTTCTTAATACTGAAACTTTTTCAGAACTAGGAAGTGAACCTCAGCAAAAATCCGTTTTCGCTGAGGTTTGGTTTTACGATTGAAAGAACTGATGAAGCTCACTGAGGCAGGTCGAGCAAAATGACCCATGTTCCAAGCGATCTCTGGTCAATACTAACCAATCCCTTGGAACCACGAGTCCTTGGCGCATGATGCACCGATTGGTGCAATGACCACCAAGCGATTGCTCGATGGTGCCGTCTTGACGATCGTTGGGCAGTCCGAAGACGTGGCCCAACTCATGCATGACCGAGGTCTTGAAACACTCTCGCCTCCAGAACTCATCCAGGTCACGGAAGCGGTACGTCGAAATGACGAAGTTATGATACGGAATTGCTCCGCCGATGATGAAGTTACATCCATCATCGTAGAGGTCATCTTTCATAACCGTCACATCCCAGTGTGGCTGTGCCTTCTGCCACGGCTCACTGATGAGCGCGTAGCTGATGGGATTGATGTATAGTTGCCGCTTATTTCGGCTTGCCTTGCGTCCCTGCTCGACGTACCAGTCCACACTCATGTATGGCAGAAGTGCACCGGTATTCATGTCGATCCAGTCCTTGTGCCGCCAAACGCCGAAGTTTTTAACTTGGACGTTGGCCTGCGCTTCACGCACGACGGCATTGATGCCATCGAGTGCAACGCTGGCCATGTCAGCAACGACACCTTCCTGGATCACCAGATAGATGGGCTTCATTTGCGAGCCCCTTTCTTGGCTTAGTGGCGACGGTACACCGGAATCAGGCGTTCGTTCTCCGGAGAGCAGTCAAGCCGATCCCGAATGACATACGCCAGACAGAGAGCGACCAGCTCTCGCAGGAGATCTTCACAGTCACCAGCGAAATGGAGTCCGTCGACGAGCTCTTTTTGGCCTGCCATGACATCTCCAATGTCGAATTCGGCCATGATCTTGCCGAGCGTCTCGGGGTTCATTTCCTGAACGTCGTCAGAGTACAGGTCCAGTTTGACATAATCGACGAAGCTGATATTGCTGAGGTTTTTGCCCCCGCGCAGCTTCAGATCGAGCTCGTCGTACCTGTTCTTGGTGATCAGATCGTTCGTCAGATTCTGAATGTACTCCCTCATTTTTATTTCCTTTCAGAGATTTACCGCTCCCCATAATTGGAATCATTCCTTCGGAGAATCCGAAGGCCTATGATAGTAACCAGAGGGTGGTTACTGGGCAGTCCGATACCGGAGTATCGATGGGACTATTGTATTATTTTTAGAGCTCCATGTCAATAGCGACACGTATCCCAAAATTAGTCAACATTTTAGCTTAAAAATACCTTAATTCCCTCCCCATAACACAAAAAGAGGCCTCTTATCCTCCTTTGTATTTAGAACACGCTTTATACAAGTTTACGTGCCTACTTGCGACCTTCTTTATGCAACGTGTGTTTTTTGCAGGTTTTGCAGAATTTTTGCATTTCCAATTTTTTTTCCACTACCTTCTTGGATTTTTTGGTAAAGTAATTTACCTTCTTGCACACACTGCATTGTATTTTTAAAAACGGTTTTTTGGCAGCCATTACCTTCGCGAAATGACGCGGAATCTCACGCGGAATGGCGCGGAACCGTTTCCGCGTTGTTCTGCGTAAATTTCCGCGGAGTTACGCGTTAATTTTTATTAATTGTTTCCGGTTCGCCGGCATCTTTGCTGACAAAAACCATCATCATGACGGGCTCATTGCCCACCGGGTCAATGGCTGGTGCGTCTTCACTTTCTTTAAATATACCATCGCCGTTATCCAGGTGAAGCATGGCGTATATTGTTTCACCATCTTCTACGACCCTCGACAACGCAACGGCGGTCGGATTTTGATTTTCTCCCGCCGGCAACAGATTGCTTGCACCAATTACCTTGCCCGGAAAACCGGTATTATTCTCATGGATGACCAGAAAACCGGGCTTATTAAGACGTACCATAGAGGATATTACGGTATCTCCCGGCACTTGCTCTGCAACATACAGGGCGTTATTACCTACGATAAGGCCGGAAGAGTCGTTACTGTCGCTTTGCTTATCGTTGGCATTTCGCCAAAAAAGCATACTACCTACAACAGTGGCAACCAATACCAATAAAAGGACGATGATAAATCTAACTCGGTTCATATGTCTAATATAACAAAAAAACAACCCCTTGGCAAGGTTGTTGCTCTTAGAAACCGTCTAATAAGTCCACATTTGGTCTAAACTTCTGATTTCCGGCTGCAAATTCGCTATAATTTCTCGGCTTGCACGCTGTGCAAACCTCCAAATTCTATCAAATTTTCGCTAGAAAATCAGAAGTTTATCCTCAAAAGCGACTTATTAGACGGTTTCTTAGCAACCTCACGCCTCACCGCCATCACTACCGTCATTGCGAGCCGCAGCGAACCAATTTCCGTCCGTTGTTGTTAGATTGCTTCGGGCCTGCGAGCCCTCGCAATGACGGGGCAGAAATTACTGTTTTTCTTTTAATAAGAAATCTATTACTCTGGCAGCCAAGTGATAAATTCAACCAATTTATCCCCATTGCCTAAATGATGCTCTAACACTGAAAACTTGCCCCCCATATCCCCGAAATCTTTCTTGGTAAAATTCAGCCAGTTTTCAATATTTATGTTGTTTTGTGCTTTATTGCTGATACTCTGGCTAAGCGTAGTCATGGAATCAACATGAGCATAGATTTCCTCAAGCTGCTGGTAATCATGGGTATTAGGATGCTCGTTTGATGGCGGACCATCGGGGTTTGCAGTATAATCCATGCAACTTTGAAGATTGGTATTGTAAAAATTCTCGTCTTGGTGGCTTAGCCCAAACACATGGGCGATTTCCTGGCACATGACCAGTCGCCTCCAAGCAGGTTTATTGTAAACTGATTTATTAAAATAACTGTCGTTTAATTTTACCGTCCCTTTGGTAATGTGACCCCCACTCACCCAAATGGAAGCGATGCCCAACCAGCCATTATACCCATATTTACTGTTGCAAACCTCAATCCTGCCCGAAGCCGCCCGGCACAACCTTGGATGGGTTGACCCTGGCACAATGGACGTATCCAGCACCGCTGACTGACTCCAGTCAACCGAAGATTCTGCCAGGTAATCTTCCCACGCGGTTGACACATTATCCCCCAGCTTGACGATAAATGGATTGGCTGTTCTTGCCCAATGGTAACCTCCCCATGAATGGCTAGCGTAGGTTGCCGCTCCAACAAAAAGGAACACCGCCAGCGCCGCCAAAAATCCTATTTTTTTAATACGAAATCGTGAAAACATCTATGTAAAAAATTATTGCCGAGGATAGCGCAGAGTGTGCAAATCGCAATTTGCACAATCAAGCGACGCAGGCAATACAGGGTTGCTCCCCCGCGCCTTGGCGCGATTCCTTTCGCACTTTCGCGCCTTTGTGCGCGAAAGTGCGTGGGTCCAGGGCTCTGCCCTGGGGTTAATACCCTTTATTTTTCGAACCTTATATTATTCATTATATTACGCTACATTTTAATGTCAAGCCACATGAGCCGATGGCCAGGATTGAACTGGCGACCTTTTCCTTCGCTTACACCTCTGTTTCTTATATCAGAGGGCTAGACTGTATCTTAGACTTATTCTTTTACAGAACTTAGTCTCCCTTGTCAGTCGTTCGCCCGCTATAATTTTATGCGACAGCGGGACGGTCTTGGCCAGAAAATGGCTATTAACCGTAATTCGGGATTCATCATATGGTTTCCCATATCATGGGCAGGATTTTGCGATCCACCATGGAAATGCTCTACCACTGAGCTACATCGGCAATATGATAATTCAAAATTCAAATCTCAAAGTGTAAAATTATAATTTTGATTTTTGCATTAGACCTGTCCCTAAATAAGATTTGTTACGAAAATTACAGATTTTGAGCTAAAAATTTGATAGAATTTTTCGGCTTGCCCATAGGCCCGCCGAAAAATTATAGCAAATTTGTGGCCAAAATATGGAATTTGCAGTAAAATCTTATTTAGGGACAGGTCTATTTTGACTTTTGAATTAACTACTGTGGGCGCGGCAGGACTTGCACCTGCGAAGGTCAGGGACCGCGACATTTACAGTGTCGTGCCTTTGCTACTCAGCCACGCGCCCCAATCTAATTCCCAAAAAGTTTACTATATTCGTTGATCCAACTATCAATTTGGATTAATAATTTTTTATCAGCGTATCTGATATGAATCATTCCGTATTCCATTTTACCAATTTTTTCTGGCAAAAAATCTTTTCTTACATAGGGTTTTGTGAATTGATTTAATGGGATACTTGTTATTTTATACCAATAATCTAACAAACTTTCAATGTTTTGGTTTGAATAACAGTATAAATAAACTCTTAATTTCTTCTCATCAACCCTGCAAATTTCCCTTAAAAACTTTAAAAATACTTTTATCATTTCAGAATTACTGTTAGCAAAATCGACTCCAGAATTTTTGCCACGTAATTTCGCCCCTTCACCCCAGTAAAGCACAACGCCAGCCATCTTCAACTTTTCTTCCTGTAATGTTAGTATTTCCTTAAGTAAAAAAGTGAATGGTTTTTTATTAAAATCAAGGGCATTAGCCTCTTTAAAGGTTCTTCGCACCATCTTGTTGCTACGCATAAAACTCAAAACAACCCATGGAGTAACATTCAATTTCTGTGCAACCTTAATCGTACTCAATCCTTCTCTATAATATAATTTTTCAATTATCTCCTTAGACAAGGTACTCATAATATTTATCTATTAGCCTTGTCTCAATCATACAATAAACTAATTTATCATTCAATAACCTTGCCGTGAGCGTTTTTCCATTCTTCTATTTTTTTATGATCACCTTGGGTCAGTACTTTTGGCACTCGCCATTTTTGGCGCCCTGAGCCATTTCGAAGGGTTTCTACTTCAAACACTTCCGGGCGCGTATACTGGGCATATTCTATAAATCCCCCACTCTTGGTGATGCGCTCCTTAAGTAACGCTTCTTTGCCTAAAACCCCCGGCACTAATCGCGAAATTGATTCAATGGCTACCATGGCCGGCAATTCCCCACCCATTAAATCGTAGTCACCAATAGAAAGTTCTATATCCGCGATTTTTTCGGCCACGCGCTGGTCAACCCCTTCGTATCTGCCGCAAATAAAAATAATTTGATTTAGTTTCGAAAATTGCAAAGCCATTTTTTGAGTGAACTTTTTCCCCCGCGGAGTAAATAGAATAATTTTAACTTTTGACTTTTGACTTTTACCTTTTGACTTCAAAGTAGAGCCGATTTTTAAAGCCGTAACGGCTTTGAAGATTGGTTCAACTTTAAGCACCATCCCCAATCCCCCGCCAAATGGCCGGTCATCAACGGTCTGGTGTGCATCGCTCGTAAATTTCCGCAGATTATGAAAATTAATTTTTATTAATTTCTTTTTTTGGGCGCGCGAAATCAGCGATTCTTTTACATAGGAATCGAACATTTCAGGGAAAATGGTGATGACGTCAAACCGTATCATATTAACGAGAATCTTGAATCTTGTATCTGGAAGCTGGAATGGAATAAATATGGGAATGCACAACATTCTGCATTCACCTATTCTATTCAAGCTACAAGATACAAGATTCCAGATTCAAATTATCAATCAAAAACGGTACCATCTCCCTGACAGCACCGTTCCTGAAAAACCGTAACGACAATTACAATGAGATATTATCAATGTCTTCTGACATTTCTTTTTTCTCAGCTCTTGGAGCTCTTCCACCCTCCGGTTCCTCAATTTTAAGGTTTACCCGAGCGTGGTTTTTCAATCCTACAATCCTTACTAAGTTTCTGATTGCTTTAGCGGTTGAACCTTCCCTTCCAATGATTTGTCCCATATCAGCTGGGTTTACGGTCAATGAAAGCAATACCCCCATTTCGTCAACTTTTCGTTCTACTTTGACGTCTTTAGGATTATCAACCAATGCCTTTACAATGTATTCAAGAAACTCTTTGTCAAAATCTTGTGCCATATATCTAAAATCCCAAATCACAAATTCCAAATTCCAAACAAATTCGAAATTCAAATATTCAAATTCCAAAACGTTTGGGATTTTTGATTTTGTGCTTCAGATTTTCTCTTTCTGGTAGCCCGACCTTTTCAATCTGTATTCTCTGTATTTTTTATTTCCGAGAATCAGCCCTGCCCTGTAGCGAGCTTTGTCCTGTAGTAGAGCGTTTTTGCTCTCACTACGGGACCTTGCTCTACTATCAGGATTCAAAATTAGCTACTAACTACATTGTACTTATTATTACCACCATGTCAATAAAAGAGGGGTGAAAACATCACCCCCTTACCGTCGCCGCCAGCTTTTCCACAATCTTTGAACTGCGCCAGGCAGTTGTTCGCTATTGAAGATGAACACCGCCAAACAAATAATGGTTACAGAAAGGTAAACTCCGGCGCAAACCAGAAGTCCCAAAAAAAGTCCCATATTTCTTCTCCCTTGGCAATATGGACATAGGATTGTTAAATGAGGAAAATTGACAGCCGTTTGACGATTTGCATCACGCCCTTTTATGTCGGCGAAGGAACCGTTCCGAGTAGATGAAATATTCATCGTCTTGGAAAGGAGATTTTTCCCGCAGGGCAATGTACATGGTAACCAAATCGGGTTCGGCGGGTAGATTTGTTGGTACCCCCAAAGACAATGCTTTCTGGAACTTTACCCTTTCCTGATAAACAAACAAACGGTAATCCAAGGTATAATCAGGCAGGGCAGTTTTACGCCAAGAAGAAAGCCATGCAAGAAGTTGCCGGATCATGGAAAACTCCTTTGTGAGGGTGTTGGGTATGGAACAAACATTATGAAACCGCACTAAACTCGCCGCAGGTTTGGCAATATTGGGCGGCTTGGAGCAAAAAGTTTGTGAGGCGTAGCCGAAG
>Ga0209541_10002573_pt1 | contig 34204 bp, 33 predicted proteins | sample RifCSPlowO2_01_FD_184027 | JGI IMG/M metagenome (GOLD analysis project Ga0209541, IMG submission 184027) | Groundwater microbial communities from Rifle, Colorado - Rifle CSP2_plank lowO2_0.1 (SPAdes) (version 2) | ecosystem: Environmental > Aquatic > Deep subsurface > Groundwater | place...
TCAGTATTTTGCATTAGACAATATGATTAATTATATTTATAGTCCTGATAAAAAACTTAATAAAAATCATATTAAAGGAATATCAAGGTATCTAAACTTACCAATAGTGGATTTATATTTTAGGGTATTGAATGGGCATACTCAAGTTAATGCTAATGAAATTTATTCTCTGCCATTTCCATCAATGCAAGAACTAGAAAATTTAGGCAAAAATGAGAATGTTGTTTTTAAATTAAGAAACAACCAGATAATAGCTACTGAAATTAAGCAAAATTTACCAGTATTAAAGGAGATTCAAGCATGAGGATTGAATATGACTAAAATTTTAGAAGCATTGGATATATTGAAGCAATTTAATGTTCCAAAAAAGCAACAAAATGAGAGGTCTGCATTAGCATTGTTAGCTTTGCTTTCTTTGAAAGAAAAAGATTCTTGGAAAGATTCCAAAAAGACTTTGATAAGAGTTCACGACATGATGGTTTTTATCAAAAAAGAGCATAATAAAACTTACGCCGAAAATAGCCGAGAAACATTCAGAAGACAGACTTTGCACCAATTTGAAAAAGAAGTCGGAATCGTTGAAAGAAATGCCGATGATCCTAGTCGGTCAACAACCAGCCCTAACACTACTTGGTCAGTTACTGATGATGTACTTGAAATTGTTAAAACTTATGGTACTAGTAACTGGGGGCAAAATCTGCATAAATTTCTCAAAAAAATTAAAAGAACTGTTGTCAGTTACGAAGTCGAAAGGAGTAAGAATAAGCTTTCCATAATACTTGATGATACTACAGTTACATTCTCGCCAGGAAAGCATAATGAATTACAGATTGGCATCTTAAACAATTTCAGAAAGAATTTTTGTCCTGATGCAGAAGTTTTGTACGTGGGCGATACTGCTCATAAGATGCTCTACTTGAATGAAGCATTGCTGAAAGAGATAAATTTGAAAATAAAGAAGCACGATATTTTGCCCGATATTGTTCTACTAGACAGAGCAAAAGACAGGTTATATTTGATTGAGGCGGTTTCATCTCATGGTCCAGTTTCCAACAAGAGGCTAATCGAACTAAATGAGTATTTCTCAAAGCTCCACTATAAGAAAATTTTTGTGAGTGCCTTTCCAGATTTTAAGGAATTTAAAAGACACGTTAATGATATTGCTTGGGAAACTGAAGTTTGGCTTTCAGAAATACCTAATCACATGATACATTTTAATGGGGATAAATTCCTGAAGATGGAGTAAGAATTAAAGATGAGTTCTAAATCTTTTCCAAGTTATAGTGAAGTAATAACTGAATTTGAACAAAAAGATATTGGTAGATATGAACCCTCAAAACCATTAAAAGAATATTTTGATTCCATTAAAGATATTCCTGAGAAGTCAGAGGATTTAGAGAAAGTTCGTAAAGAAATACTTCTCTGGGATTTATCTAATCATGCTTCCCCTGAAATTCTTCTTAGTCCCATGTTTACAGGAAAAACAGAAAAAGGAGTGGACTTTCAGTATCCAGACATTAGTACATTTGATAATACTTATTTTGAACATTACAAAACCAGATTTGCTCAAACTTCAAACCCAATATCTAAATGCAGATATGGAGATATTCTTTGGCAAGTTAAAAAAGATTTTTCAATCATTAAAGAAACAATAGTGGCTCATAGAGATTGTGCAGAAATTTACTTTGAAAGAAAATGGGATAATGAATTATGTGATTCTCTTCTTATAGCTCTTCGAATATCTGTATCTATTAATGACGCAAGCTCTATTAAGGATACATACGAATATATAATCAATATTATTGGAAGATTATTGGCTGACAATAGACCACGTTTCTTAATTGAGTTAATGAATCTTGTTCTTAAATCGAAAGACAAAATTAAAGATTTGAATTATGAATTATTGAAAGAATCTGCAATAAAAGCTATTGAAATATACAAGGCTGAAAAACCAGATTCATTCCACATACAGAGGGATTTTTATAACATCTTATTAAACATTGGCAAAGCTAAAGGCGAAAAAGAACTTGTAAAACAGAGCATCAAAGACCATTTTAACACATTTATCGAAGAAGCAAATTGGAAAGAGAAAAACTATCCAAACGGTGCTCTTATTAAAACTCATTTTTTGGAGTCTGCACTAAAATATGCTAATGACAATGCAGAAGTGTTGGGAACAGAAGTTGAAAATCTAAAAAGAGAAATTCAAAAGAACTCAACAAATATTTCAGAACAAACTTTTAAGAAAATTGAAACAAAGATAGAAATTCCTAATGATAAAATTGAAGAATTTATCAAGACTTTTGAAGGAAAAGAGACCATCGCAATACTACAAGCGATGGCTTTCGGTAGTGGAATTATTCCCACTTATGAATCTGCAAGACAAAATGCAGAAAATCAAGCAAAAGAATTTGTTTTACAGCATATTATTCCTGTTCAATTGTATCAAGGAGATTTCGTAATCAAAACAATTTCTGGCGATGAAGAGAAATTAGAATTTTCAACGATTAGAAATTTTATGTTGGGTTATAGTTTAGGAGTTAATGTTTTAATGCATAGAATTTTAGAGTTAATCAAAAAACAAGATCCTGATTATATAGCACATGTCATTAAATTCTTTGAAGATGCACCATTAATAGAAAAAGAAAACTTAAAATTTCTTAAAGACGGTATGAATTATTATTTTAAAGATGAAAGCTTAGCATGTGCCCATATTTTAACTTTTCAAGTTGAAGCTATTCTGAGAAATATTTTGAAAATATTAGGTGTTCCAACATTCTCTTTTAATAATGGTGAAATGAAAGCTCGGATGCTTAATGATGTTATTTCCGCATTATCTTCAATTAATGGTTTTGAAAAAGACTTTGTTAAATTTCTTGAAATATTTTTAATAGATTTAAGAGGAGAAAATCTAAGAAATAATCTTGCTCATGGACTTTGCGAATACAAATACTTTGATAAAAGAATTTGCGATCTCCTATTTATAATTCTAATAAGAATTGCTTCATATCATATTCAGAAAAACAGTAGTCAATAATTAGACAAAACTCCCCCTATCCGTCGTTTAGAACTCCCCCTTTCTACAATAAATAAATTTTACAAAGTAAAATACACTAAGTGCAAAGCACCGAACTCCCCCCAGTAGTAATTAGAACTTAAACACAATTGAACTTAACATAAGTTAGTAGTTTCTCAATTTGGCAAATATGCTCATCAATGGAGTAAGAATGTTTCAATGACGATTGATCCTGGTGACGCAGCAGAATGGGCTAATTTGAGGTCAGAGGAGTATTCTTCTAGACCTATAGTGCTTATAATAGACACTCAAAAGGTAACATGTAAAATAAGAGCAAAACCACTTAATCCAGAAAAACATTATCTATGTGATTATTTAGATGGGGGTTCTTACAAGGTTTTTCAAGGTACTAGTGAACATGGGTTTTGCAAAGAGGACAGAAGTAAACTAGAATCAATAATGGAAGAACTATTAAATTCGGAACCAGCCCAAACTAATTTAAAAAAGTTTTCTGAGTAATGAAGATTAAAATTTAACAAATTTTATATACGTCAAGCTAATTTCTTCGTATTTAATGAAGAACCATATTTTCAACAATAAAAATATAGTTATAGGAGTAACTGGAGGAATTGCCTGCTACAAAACATTAGACTTAATTAGGGAATTAAGAAAATTAGATGCAACTGTCCATGCTATTATGACAGAGCATTCCACGCATTTGGTTGATATTAAAGATTTTGAAAAAATAAGCGGAAATGAAGCGCATACGGAACTATTCCATCCAAAAATAAACTATACAGATTACATTAAAAAGAATAAGGAAATAAAGCACATTTCATTAGCGGATATTGCTGATTTATTTTTAGTCTGCCCGGCTACGGCAAACATTATTGGCAAGATAGCAAATGGGATAGCCGATGACTTACTTTCTACTTCAATAATGGCTACAAATGCCCCTATTTTAATTTGCCCTGCCATGAATGTAAAAATGTGGAAAAACCCAATTGTTCAGAATAATGTTGAAAAGCTAAAAAAGCTAGGCTACCACTTTACTGAGCCCGAATATGGAGAGTTGGCTTGCGGTTATAAAGGAATTGGGAGGCTGGCAAATTTTAAAAAAATTCTAGATAGAATTGGGCTATTGTTAAAGCAAAGAACTGATTTAAAAGGAAAAAAAATACTTGTAACAGCAGGGGCAACTGTTGAGGAGATTGACCCTGTAAGGGTAATAACCAACAAAAGCTCTGGCAGAATGGGCATAAGCATTGCAGAGCAGGCATTTTTGAGGGGCGCTGATGTTTTATTGCTAAGAAGCCACAACTCAGTTGAGCCAAATTATAATATAAAAGAAGAAAAATTTACGACAGTTAATGACTTATTCTATAAGATTAAAAGAAATATAAAAAATTTTGATATTGCAATCCACTCTGCCGCTGTTTCCGATTTCACAATCAACAATAAAAACAATGAAAAAATAAAAAGCGGCAGGGAATTGCATTTGGAACTAACGCCAACAACAAAAATATTTGAGAAACTAAAAAAATTGAATAAATCAATTTTTTTAGTTGGATTTAAGGCAGGATATAACGTCTCAGATAAAATTTTAATCAACAGGGCTTATGAATTGTTAAAAAGCGCAGATGCGGATTTAGTTGTGGCGAATGATGTTGGCAGAAAAAATGTCGGTTTTGATGTCGATACAAATGAGGTTTTTGTTGTGGATAAAAAGAAGAAGACCTATCATATTAAATTGGATGATAAGAGAACTGTGGCGGGTAAGTTATTGGACCAATTGTTTAAATTATAATGATTGAGGATAAATTAATCAAAGAAATTGTAAGTACTTATGGTTTGCCTTCAAAACTTGAAGAAAAGATAATAGGAAAAGCAAGTATAGGCATAAATGAATTTGAAATTAGCGGTTTTGATAATGTTTACAGGTATATTGCTTATCTTATTGAACAATTCCAAGTACCGTTTGAAGAGCGTGTCGCATTAAGGTTAGATAAACTGGTTACTTCTGACTCAAGGACAACATATCATGAATTAATTGGCGATAAAGATACTCAAGTAGATGAGTTAACCCAAAATCAGTTTAAAATATCAGTAAAGGAAAATCTCAATCTTCTAAAGGGTAGGATAGACAAGGTAAATTGGGGACTATTGCAGCAATTAGTTAACAGTGTTGATGGATTTGGATTAGATATTCCTTCTGAAGAAGTACTAAACTCGATACCACAAATCCAAGAAGGATTAGAATCATTGGCTGACAAATATGAAAGGAATGGGAAGATTGTTATTCCGCCAAGACCAATTGTTGATGTGCGGTTTACTCCAGAATTAGTAATAAAATTTGGCTATAGAAAATATAATAACAATCCACTTGCTTTTTTCAATGCCCACAAAGAAGTTTATGGAAGAATGTCCAGATCTGAACTGTATAGATTTGATGAAGGACTTTATAATGCCTTACTATCTTATAAGCAAATTGATGAAGCGATACCTCACAAAAAACATAGGAGCTTTAATGGGAACCCTCTTGCTTTTTATATTGATCATCTGGAGGTATATAAACACTTAAGCAGGGGTCAATTGGAACGTTTTGATAGTGGATTGTATGAGTCATTAAGAAAGGCCAATCAACTTCAATATGTAATTCCAGAAGTTAAACACAGAACATACAACGGCAATCCACTTGCTTTTTTTGAAAGACATATTGATGCCTACAGGAAAATGAGCAGATGGGAGTTGGAGCAAGTTGATGCTGGGCTGTGTCATGCTTTAAGAAAAGCTAATCAAATTCAAATTGCAATCCCGGAGCTAAAACCACATCCTGAAGGGAAAGGAGGAGCAGGAATACCTTTGTCTCAGGAGCAGATAAATCAAGTTGTTGCTCTTTATGATGAGTCTAAGGGACTTGCCTATAGATCTGCAAAAAAACTCCAACATGACATGGCAACTATAATAAAATATTGGAGAGCCGCGGGGCTAGAGCCTCTAGGAGAACCACTAAAATCACTTTCACAAGAGGAAATAGCAAAGATTATTCATGCTCATCAGCAATATAACAAAAATGCTTCAGAAGCAGCAAGAAATATGGGTTATGGATTACATACGATTTTAAAATATTGGAGAAATGAGAATCTAAAAATAAGGAGACCATTGGAGAAGGATGGTTTTTCACAAAGCCAAATAGACGAAATTGTTAACGCTTATACTACTTATAATGGAAATGCATCAAAGGCTGCAAGAGTGTTGTCATATCATCATCAAACTATCCGCAAATACTGGAAAGCGGCAGGGCTAAAACCACAAGGAAAAGCGGAGCCAAAAATGACAAAAATTAAACACAATTAATTCATTATCTCTATCAACAACTTATAAAACTTAAAATGAAATCCTACACAGAACATTTGTGGTTTAACACCTCAAAAAGAATTGAATTCATAAACATAACTGACAAGGTAGAGCAAGCAGTAAGAAAAAGCGGAGTTAAAGAAGGATTTGCTCTTGTTAATGCAATGCATATAACTGCCTCTGTATTTATCAATGACAACGAATCTGGCTTAATCCAGGATTTTCAGGAGTGGCTGCATAAATTAGTTGATGTGAAGAAGGGCTATGAGCACAATTTGACAGGTGAGGATAATGCATACGCCCACTTAATGCGGACAATAATGGGAAGAGAGGTTGTTGTGGCTATAACACATGGAAAGCTAGATTTTGGGCCATGGGAGCAGATTTTCTATGCCGAATTTGATGGCCAGAGAAAGAAAAGGGTTATGATTAAAATTATTGGAGAGTGATTAATTAAGGAAAAATTAAGCTAATTATTAACTCAGAAACTAAAATTTTCTTTTTTTCATTGTAATAAAAAGTCCTACTTCCACCATTCTTCCATAGGTACGAAATCTCCAGAATAAACTAAATAAAATTCTCCATTTTTTTCTACTAAAATAATACCTCCACCCAATAAAGATACCCACCCAAATATATTAGATTGCTTTAGAATAGTAACTGTCCATAAACCTTTCCCGTCTATATCTTTTATTAGAATAACTCTAGATTTAGGGATATTCATTACATGAATCTTGCCATCAATTTTATAGACAAAAGTGCCTCCATGGTACCATCCCTGATTAAATTCTACTGTATGTTTTATCCTTTTTTTATCCTTAATTTCCCACTTATTAATTTCACGATATTTTTTTGACCTTTTTAACCCATCTTCAATCTCTTTTACATCAGGGGTTTCAGAGACTGATGAAGGTCTATTCCTAAAACCACCTTTTTCAATTGAAACTGAAACAGTATCTTGCTTTACTACTGTAGTGTCTTGTTGTGCAAGTATAGAGGTAGCAGAGATAAGAGTTATCACTGCAATCATCACTCCTGCCCATCTCCTGACACCAGAAAAAAATCCAGGCTTAAAATCAGTTTTAATACCTCTAAATTCTGTATTTTCTGCATTGAATCTGTTAATAGCATCTTCTTCCGCTTTATAATAGCCATAAAGCTCATCCAGATTGCCTTTTCTTGCATTTGCTTGTATTAACTCAGCAATTTCTACAAGCCTTGATAATGACACAAGATTCAGCTTATTTATAATAAAGCTGTCATAACCTAATTTTTTACAAATCTCTTTGAGAAACTTAAATTGTTGGAAATATCTGCCAATTAGCTCTTTTTGCTGGGTTATGACTCCAATAATCTTCTTGGGTTCAGACTTAGCCTCAATTAGTTTTTTAAGCCTTTTATGATTTTTGTTAAACTCCCCCTCTAGCTCAGCTATTATTGGGATATTTTTGTCAAAATAGTCCCATAATGTTTTCTTTTCTTCCATAACAATGCCTCAAAAATAATTAAGTTTAAATTAAACTATAAATATTTATCTTTTTTGAAGCTTCAATTTTGAACTATGATATCATCAAAATCATTCGCCCCAGCAAACATAAGCTGTATCTTTAAGATTTACGAGCATAAAAACCCAAGGTGGAGCGGCTCTTATGGAGTTGGATTTACATTAAATGAGGGTGTTGTTGTTGAGGCGTCAAAAGCTAAAAGGGCAGAAGTTGTTTTTAACAATAAGTCAATAAGTTTTCCGACTGTAAAAAGCGTAATAGACGAATTAACAAAGGAAAAATTAAGAGTATACATCAAATCAAGGCTTCCATTAGGCTGCGGCTTTGGATTAAGCGGAGCAAGCGCTTTGGCAGCCGCTTATGCTATAAACAAGCTATTAAATTTAAAGAAATCAAATAAAGAGCTGGCAATAATTTCGCATACAGCAGAGGTTGAGAATAAAACTGGACTAGGAGATGTTGTTAACCAGTTTTATGGAGGATTTTTCATCAAGTTGAGGCCAAGCTCTTATTTTATTGTTCAGAAATTGCCGATTAATGATATCAATGTTTATTGCAAATATTTCAGCAAAATAAGCACAAAATCCATTATTGCAGATGAGCAATTAAAAAATAAAATAAATAATGCTGCATCAATATCATTAAATAAAATCCAAAAATTAATAAGGACGAATAAAGGAATAAAATTTTATGAGCTGATTAGAGTCTCAAAAGAATTTGCTGTAAACAGCGGCTTATTAAAAAGTAATCAAGCCATAGAAACAATCAAAAATATTGAAGAGAATAATGGAAATGCCTCAATGATAATGCTTGGCAATGCTGTGTTTAGCGATAAGCCATTTAAAGGCTGCATAAAGTTTAAGATTTTTGATAAAGGGGCATATGCATGTTAAGTTTCTTTAATCATAATCTACCTTTCTAAATACGCTGGGCTGCCACTGGCTTTTTTGGCCTTCTAGATCCCTTGCAATGTCAGTCAATTCTTCATCTAACACAATCATTTTTGAAGGATGTTTATTATACTTCTCAAAAACATACGTTTGATAAATATAATTTTGTATATCCATAGTCTCTAAATGCAGCCTCAAAAATGTCGCATGGCTCAACAATAAGGTTGTCTAATCTTCCCCGTATTTTGCCAAGTCTGCCATCCTCCTTAAGATATATATTTCTCCTCCCTAATTCAAGTTTGGCTCTTTCAGGCTTTTGGAACCCAAAATATGCCCCATCCAACAATCCAAAACCGCCAGCTAAAAATTCGCTGTAATCTCCTTTGCGAAGCAGCCAAATCATATCCATAATAAATTTAACCTGGGCATGATTTATGTCGCACAACTTAACTTGTTTAGCATATTCAAGCATTGCAAAGCCTTGGTCCCCAGAACCTCCAACAGCTAATACAACATCATTCTCATTTATATTCAATCCTGATAAGATTGCATCCAACGCTTCATTTGTAAATGAATAATTCAATTTTGAACTATTGGAATACTATTACTTTTTATAATTTCACTTCTTCAGCATATCCGCCAGAAATCCAAATATTATCACCTGCAGGCCAAAGCTTAAGGTTAATACGTCTAGCATTACGAGCGGAACGTGGCCGACAATTCCTGTTGTCAAATATAAGTATAGGATATAAATCCCCATTAAAAAGCCAATTCCAAAGATTAATCCACCTATTGTACCAAAAAATTTCAACGGCTCATAATCCCTGTATACCCTTATTATGTTAATCCATGCTTTGATTGCGTATTCAAAAGGGTTGGATATGAGCCTGCTTTTTCCTTCCCTTTTGGCAAAATAAATTGGAACATCCTTTATCTTAAATTTTTTCTTTACTGCCCTTATTATCTGCTCTTGAGTATATGTGTGGTTTGAAGTTATTTCCACCTCTTCAGCCACTTTTCTTGTAAATGCCCTAAAGCCGCTTTGCGCATCGCTTATTTTGAGCTTAGTTATGTTTGAAATGGCTTTTGAGAATGCGATATTGCCAAGCTTTTTAATGGCAGGCATTTCTTCTATCGTGCCTTTCAGCCTGCTTCCAATAACCAACCCATATCCATTTTTAATTTCTTTAAGAAGCTTTGGTATCTCCTCAGCCCTGTATTGCATGTCAGCGTCTATATGGACTACGGCATCAGCGCCCAACTGCAATGCCTTTTCTATCTCTGTTCTGAAAGTTTCTGCCAAGCCATAATTCTTTGGATGGGAATAAACAACAGCGCCTGCTTTTTTTGCAATTTCAGCAGTTTTATCCTTGCTGCCATCATCAACCACCAGAACTTGATAGTTATATCTGCCAGCGTCCATGACTTTTGTTACTCTTGAAATTACTTCCTTAATGCTTTTTTCTTCATTAAATGCAGGTATTGCCACTATTACTTTCATACACTGCCAGAATAGCTATATATTTAAATATATTATGGATTTTTTCTAAAATGAGAATGATATTAAAGCAATACTCAAAATCACAGACAGCTGTAATTATGCTGCTTTTGATATTTATGGCCGCTCAGATACTGGCAGGCATGCTTCATAATTCTGTTACTTGGGACGAGCTGTTCTTTATTGGAGAAGGCAAGGCCATTTTCAGCACAGGGTACATGCGCTACATAATCCTTGCAGACCATCCGCCGCTGTCATACTACTTGAACAGCATTTTTTTGATTCCATTGAAGTTTGACAACAAGCTATGGGACCCGCAGGAATCATTTAAGATAGGAAATGATGTTCTTTTTCATTCTCAATACAATTACAAGCTTATCTTATTTTTATCAAGGCTGCCTTTTGTTGTCCTTTCTATAATTGGCGCTTTATATTTGCTTAAGTGGGCCACAGAAATTTATGGAAGCAAAAGCGGGCTTGCTGCATTGTTTTTCTATTCATTTAACCCTTCAATTATTGCTTATGCTGGTGTTGCAACCTCGGATTTCACAACTGCAATTATGATTTTCATTGCAGCTTACTATTTTTGGAAATTGCTGAAAGAGCAGTCTGCAAAGCATTTAGCGCTTTCAGGAATTTTTTTTGGATTAGCGCAGCTTTCAAAGATTACTTCAATTATTTTAATTCCATCATTTATTATTATTGGGCTAACAGCAGTTTACAGCAAAAAATATAAATTAAGCCTAAAAAATTTTATAAAAAATCTTTTGATAATATTCTTAATAGCTTTTATTGTTATGTGGGCATTCCACAAATTCCAGTTTGGAACGCTTAATAATTCAATGCCTGCTGGCTACTATAATGAAAGGGCCAAAGAGCTGTTGAGCAAATCCCAGATTCTTTCAAAACAGCTTCTTTTTGTGTATGAAAAAGTGCCAATGCCAATGCCGATTTATTTCGGAATGGCGGGCAACACACTTCATTTGTCGGCTCAGGAAAAAGACAATTATGTTTTTGGAGAAATAACAAATAGAACAGCGTGGTATATGGGTTTGCTCACCTTTTTTTTAAAAACTCACCTTTCATTGATGCTTGCACTTGCTTTAGTCTTTGTTTTCAGCAAAAAACTCCCAAAAGCAGATATGCTGACTAACATATCATTAACAATTCCAATTATCCTGATCTTCGTATTGTTCTCAATCAATAACAAGCTTTCAGGGATAAGGCATATGCTTGCGATTTATCCTTTTATATTTATATTAGCAGGCAATGTTGTTAATATTAAGCTCAAGAAAAAAAGTCTGCTGCTTTTTATTGTATTCTTGCCTTACCTAATTTCGGCTTTTCTAACAGCGCCATACTACATGTCTTATATGAACATTTTAGCTGGAGGCCCAAGCAATGCCTACAAAATAATGGTGGGTGCAAATATAGACCAAGGGCAGGACCTGCTGGAATTAAAAGAATTTGTGCAGGAAAATAAAATTGTAAAAATAAAATTGAGCTATTGGGGCTCTGTCAACCCTAAGGATTATGGAATAGATTATGAGTACATTCCATCTCCCCAGTTCCAGCCTTGGCAGAATGGGTATGCAGTAGTTCTAAAATCTAAAAACATTAATGAGGATTGCTCTGAAAGAAAAGGCTGGATTGCTATAAGCGTCACAAACCTGCAAAACGTTCATCTTGAGAATAAGAAATGCTACGATTGGCTCAAGAAGTATGAGCCAATAAAAAGGATTGGATATTCAATATTCATCTATAATTTAAAGTGAGATATAAAAGTTGAAAAATTTGTTGAAAAACGAATTTTTCAAAATCCTCTATAGAATTATCTGCACTTTAACTCCTTCTCAACCTCTTTCAACTCACACTCCATCATTATTTTTACAATCTCCTTAAACTTAATTTTGGGCCTGAAGCCAAATGCCTTTCTTGCCTTTACAGGGTCGCCAGTAAGCACGTCTGTCTTGCTTGGCCTTATCAGCTTGGAGTCAATCTTCACATAATCGTCTGCGTTTAAGCCAACAAAATTGAATGACTCATCAAGCCATTCTTTTACAGAATGCACTTCCCCTGTGCATATCATGAAGTCGTCAGGCTTTTTCAATTGCAAGATATTCCATGCAGCTTCGGCGTACTCTTTTGAATAGCCAAAATCTATTTTCATGCTTAAATCCCCAAGATAAATCTCTTTCTGAAGGCCTTTTGAAATTCTTGCTGCCGCTCTCACAATTTTTTTTGTCACGTACTCTTCTGAACGCCTTGGGCTTTCATGGTTTCCGAAGATTGCAGTTGAAGCAAACAAGCCGTATACATCGCGGTAGTATCTTGCCAATACATAAGCAAGGACTTTTGCGCATCCGTAAAGGCTCTGCGGCCTAAAGCTTGACTCCTCATTCTGCGGAGAAGGAACTTTGCCAAACATATTAAAGGAAACTGGCTGTAAAAACCTTATTTTTGCGTCAACTTGCTTGATTATTTCCAGAATTCTGGCAACAGCAGCGCCTGTGATGTCTATAGAGTAATCAACTGCATCATAGCTCCAGCTTACGTGATCTTGGTCGGCCATGTTGTAAATCTCTGCTGGCCTTACAGAATTTATAACCCTATAAAGCGATGTTGCATCTGCTAAATCCCCTTTATGTAGGGCTATCTTATCTTGTATATGTGCAATATTTTTTTTGTTTCCAGTAGCTGACCTTCTGATTAGGCCGTGGACTTCATATCCCTTGTCGAGTAGTATTTCAGCTAAATGGGATCCGTCCTGTCCCGTAATTCCTAAAATAAGGGCTTTTTTCTGCACCATGCTAAAATAATTTTAGTTTAACTATCTTGTTTATAAAATTAATCAACTTTTTTTCATATCACTCTAAACTCTGGGATTGGAACAATGAATCTTCCCCCTTTGTTTCTCCATTCCTTCTCCCTATCTATAAACTCTTTCAAAAAAGCATAAGGCAGCACTAAAAAATAATCTGCTTTTTTTCTTGCTTCTTCTTCCGGCATTATCGGAATCCATGTTCCAACAGTGTACCTTCCATATTTCTCAGGACTCTTTTCAGCAGCGCCTTCAATTAGCTGAGGAGTCAAGCCATAGTACTGCAAAATTGTGTTGCCTTTTGTTGAAGCCCCATATACATATATTTTTTTGTTTTTAGCAGCCTCCTGCTTTATAAATTCAACGCATTTTTTCTTGTTTTCTTCTACTCTTTCAAAAAAATCATGATAATCTTTTTTTGTGAACTTTTCATCAAACTTAATGCTTCCATTTTTGTAATGCCGCGCATACAGCCTATAAGAGCCTCCATTAATCTCATTTTCTTCTATTTTGAAAATCTCCAGCCCATTCTTCGCAAATAAGTATTTTAAAGATTCAAGGGAGTAAAACTCAAGATGCTCATGGCAGACATTTCCAATATCATTCTTCTCAAGCATGTTTTTCAGGCACATAAGCTGAGCAACGAAAATCCCGTCTTCTGACATGGCTCTTGCAGCATCAGCAACAAACTGATTTGGGTCTTCCATGTCATAAAACATGCCAATTGCAGTCACAACTTTTGCTTTTGGAATTTTTAATTTTTTATAATTCTCTTCTGCCCAAAAGTCATGAATTACATGCTCGCAATTGTTTTTTAGCGAATCGACAAGGTTGTCTGCAGGCTCGCAGCCGACTCTCACAATACCTTTTTGATAAAAGCTCAGCAAAGTGCCGTCATTTGCGCCTATATCGAGCGCAACATCCCCTTGTTTTAGATTGGCCATCCTGCTTACTGTCTCAACAATTTCTTTAAGGGCATTCTTCATTGTTTGCGTCACGCCAGAGCGATACCAGTAGAATCTTGCATACAACAATTCCTGCGGGGCAGTATGTTTTAGCTGGAGAAGAGAGCAGTTTTCGCAAAGCACCATATCAAGAGGCGCTTTAATTCCCTTGCCTATCTCATCTTTTTTGACGAAGTTATTGACATATTGCATGCCTAAGGAGAAAATAAAGCTTAACTTATCAGAATTACATACTCTGCATGTCTTGCGTGTTGTATAGGCAGTTTCAATGTCAGCACTCACAGCAGTTGCATCACCATTATCATCACTCATGATTTAAGGGTGTTTTGCACGTTATTTAAATATTATGGTTTAATATTTTATTGTTATTTTCCGCATAAAGTCTGTGAAATGGTTATTAAGTTCAATAATTTTTAGTTTTATCAATATCCTTTTGATGAGATAGATTTTCTAACTACCTCACTCCATCTTATTTCAGAATGCTTTTTCATTTTTTCATGCAATTCTTCTGTTTACTGTAAAAGTTTTTCATTCTTTTTTATAATAGTAAGCCTCCATTTGATTATTTTTAATGCGTATTGTAATCCATATTTTAACAAGACAATCTTACTGCCGTCTGATTTTGACAAGCCGCCTTTTCTTCTTCCATAAGAATAGCCAACTTCTATCACTTTAAGATTATTTTTTATGCACTTATAAGAAAACTCAATAAAGTACTCTCCAAATCCAGTCGGGGTAAAGTCAATTTTGTCGAATACCTCTCTTCTTACAGCTGCAAAGCCGGATGTGTAATCCTTTATTTTTGAGCCCATAAACAATCGCGCCCATAGATTTATGCAAATACTAAGCCAAGCGCGCCAAATAGCTCTTGTTTCTTCGCCATATTTAACATACCTTGAGCCGATAGCTACATCGTACTCTGCTAGCTTTTCAACTAGTTTTGGTATTATCTCCGGAGGAATTCCAAGGTCGCAGTCAAGCCATACTATAGCATTTCCTTTTGCTTCATGTATTCCGCGATGCAAGGCACTCGCAAGGCCGCCCTTAAACATTCTCCTTATAAGCCTTACTTTTGGGTTTTTCAATTCCTGCACTACTCTCCAAGTGCCGTCTGGACTGTTGTCGTCAACAATTATTATCTCCAGCAATCGATTTCCGAGGCTTTTTGAAGTTCTGTCTATAGCCTCCACAATAGTATCTTTTTCGTTGTATGAAGGGAAGACTACAGAAACTCTGAAAGTTTCGCTATTTAGGCCGCTCTTCATTTTGATTGTCTTCCTGTATGGATTTTATTGCTTCAACAATTCTTGTTATTTGCTCTTCGGTTAAGTGGCTTGAAGATGGCAAATAAAAACCCTTCCTTTCTAATTCATCGCAAACAGGATAGCTTCCGCTTATATCTGGAAACCGCTCATCATCTCCTTTATATGCAGGCTGTTTGTGCATGCCTGTAAAGAACGTCCTTGTTTCAATGCCTCTTTTCATCAATTCTTCCCTCAGCTTTGGCATACTCATCCCGAAATCCATTCCTACTAGAAGGCCATACATCCAGTAAACATTCTTTGCCCATTTGGCTTCAGGAGGGGTTGTTAGGCCTTTAACATTGCTTAGCAGCTTGTTGTACAGATGCGCATTATTTCTTCTAGCTGATACAAGCTCCTCTATTCTCTCAACTTGAGCTAATCCTACAGCACCCTGCATATTAGTCATTCGGTAGTTGTATCCCACCTTCTTGTGCAGAAATCTTGGCTCGCCAAAGTAATGATCCTCCAATGCCCTTGCATTTTTTGTCCATTCCTCGTTGTTTGTTACAACTATGCCTCCTTCTCCGGTTGTTATAATTTTGTTGGCATAAAAGCTAAAGCACGCAATATCGCTTAAGCCTCCTGTTTTCTTGCCTTTATACTCTGCGCCGTGAGATTCAGCAGCATCCTCTATTATTGGCAGGTTGTGCTTGTCGGCTATTTTCTTTACTTTGTCCATATCAACTGGATGGCCATAAGTATGCACAACCATAATGGCCTTTGTCTTGTCAGTTATCTTTTCCTCTATCTTGTTTATATCCATATTCCAAGTCTCCATTTCAGAATCGACAAGAACAGGCTTAGCTCCAGCGTATATAACTGAATTGCAGGATGCTATCATTGTAAATGTTGGAATAATCACTTCATCCCCTCTTCTTATTCCCATTGCCTCAATGGCTAAATGCAAAGCTGCTGTTCCTGACGAGCAGCTTACCCCATGCTTCACGCCGCAATATTCACTAAACTTCTTTTCCAGCTGCTTAACATAATCTCCTGAGAAGGAGATCCAGCCTGATTTAACACATTCTGTAACATACTTTAACTCGTTGCCTCTTAATGTTGGTTCGCATACAGGTATAAAATCATTCATTTTAGATTTATTCCACTGTCTTTTAATGCTGTTTTTATATACGGGTGAAAATTATTTTCAATTTTTGTTATTGCCTTGTATCTCGTATATTCATTATTTAGCTTTAGTTTAAAATCTTTCTTTTTTGGCTTTACAATAAAGCATATGGCAATTGTATGCGTGCCTTTTTCTTCTTTTTTTATATTTTTTGCGTCAAAGCGGTTGACTGGGAAGAAAATTTCATAAGTGCCTACAGTTTTTATAATTTTGACATCAATGCCGACTTCTTCTTTTGCCTTTCTTATTGCCGCATCCCTCAATTTTTCCCATTTATTTACCCTTCCGCCAATTAGCCACCACTCATTTTTGGCAGGCTCGTAAGCCCTCTTGAATAAAATTACTTTGCTTCCGACTTTAAGTATCATATCCACGCAGCATATTGGCATTAAGCCAAGTATTTTCTTGTACAAAGGTAATGGAATGCTGCCTTTGCTAAAAATACTCTTTTTCTGCATCTTTTCCCCTGTAAGGCCCTTGCTTAAGCTCTGCTGTCTTTGAGTCTTCAAGAAACTTCATCTCATGCGGGCAATTCAGCAAAATCATATCTCCTTTTGTTAATGTCACCCTCTTTGCTATTTCATGATCTTTGTATATGCTAAACTCTATCCTGCCGTTTTCAATAAAAAAGAATTCTTGAACAGGAAGATTTCTAAGCTCTTTAAACGGCTTGTGCTTATGGGGCGGGATATGCGTGCCAGCAGGCCTGTTATGAAGCCCTAACTGGAACGGAAATTCATTTGGGGTTATAAAGTTCAATCCAGGGCCGTTAAACGTGCTTCGTATTACAATAGCCAGCAATCTGCCATCGGCCTCTATTTTTTCTATGCTCTTGTCAGTTTCCATCTATTTTTGTGATTTATGTCGGTATATAAATTTTTTTAATATGTAAAAATGACATTTTCATAATAATGGCGCACGCTCGGTAGTTACTACCGCAAGTCATGGCCTGAAGTTTATTCAGGGCTCCTCGGGTGTTCATCTCCTCATTGCGTGCACCGAAGCAAAGAAGTTAGTATTGTTTTTAAGGGTTTTTGTTGGTTTTTAAATCATATAATGGTTAAAAGATTATTGGTTTTATGGGTATTGATGATAATATTTTGTCGCCGCCGTACTTTGTATCAAAGATTTATCAGCTATATTGTAGGTGTTGGTTAAATTTAAATAATACTCCCAAAATAAATCCAGCTAAAGCTGGGGGTTTCTCACGCAAACCATTTAACTTAAACTTTTCCCTCTTGCAGAGGTCGCTAATCAGCTAAAAGTTTAATGTATGGTTCGCTAAACGAGAACCCCTAACGATACAAGCAACCACCTTCAGCATGAGGTGGTCGCCATGACTAAAAAATTATATCCGCACTTTAATCCAGAAGTGCACAAAATTGAAAGTAAAATAGCAACGGTGAGGACATCCCATCATTGCAAATACAACATTAACTACCCTATTATTTGGATTCCAAAGTATAGGAAGCCAATATTGATTGGAAAGGTTGTTGAAGTTCTGAAAGCAATTATTGAAGGGCAATGCCAAGAGATGAGCATTAACAATCTCGCATTAGAGATTATGCCAGACCATCTACATTTATTTGTAGGCGCAAAGCCGACAGTAACACCTTTCAAGATAATCCATAAATTGAAAGGCAATACTTCAATTCAACTAAGGCGAGTATTTACAGATTTGAAATACTTGGAATACAAACAGCATTTCGGAAAAGGTTTTGATGCTCTTTGGGCAAGAGGTTACTATTGCGGCTCTGCTGGGCACGTTTCGCAAGAGCAAGTCAAGCGTTACATTCAAGAGCAAATGGGAAAAAGCGTTTTTGAGTATGATATTTATGATTGTCCAACTCACTTGAAAGGACAATTAAAGATTGGAGATTTCACCAGCTAAGCTAAATTCCCGTTATGTTCTTTTTCCCACTATGAAAGTCGGTTAAATTATGTTCGAAGAGTTCAAGAATTCGAGCCGTTATTCGTTTATTTTTCCTCGAATAATATTTTCTACCCATTGTTTACATAAGTTTTGATTCAATGAATCAATCATCTTATCACATATACTTACATCTTTTTGAAACGCGGCTTGATAGGAAAGACATTTATCATGTTGATTATTATCGCCAATCAACAAACATTCTGAAACAACTTTTATAGAATTAGAATTTCTGAAATATTTGAGATTATCATACACATTAATCTGAGATTCAAAGAACCTCCTAATTTGTTCGCTTTCTTTTACATCATACACTTCCCCATTTTCACGTTTGATTTTAACAGGTTTTTCACCTTTAAAATGTACCGTTAATTGTTCTCCAAAAAGAGCAGGGGTTTTGCTTGCGTCATATGAAGTTCCTATTTTGATTAGGTCATCGCATGTTGTCTTAGTTTTAACGTATTTTATTTCTCCATTTTCTTGATATGCAAATTGGAAATAGGCAAATGGCTTAGATTGTTCTGTCAAGTAACAGAAAAATTCGGTGAACGATAATAACGAAGTTTTTTCTACAACTTTTTCAGTTTTTTCTTCTTGCTGAATGCATCCATTAATTAAAATAATCACAAGAATAATCATAATTACAATTGGTTTGAAAGTCATGATTATCACATATTTAGGGTAAATATATAAATGTTTTGAAGGGTTTTAACAAGTTTGAAGTTAATGTTTGTGGACATCAATGCCAAAGAAGTTTTATCAAACTGAATTTTTAAATCTACAACTTGCATATACCAAAGGTTTAAATGATACCCCCCTCTTACACAAATGCGATAAAGAGGCGACGGGCTTCATCCCACAGATAAATCAGTGGGTATTCGCCCTACGATTTTATAATATCTATGAACCTACGAATTCTATCTTAATAACTCCTCAAAACTACTTTTTGTGTCTTCATCAATTAAGTTTTGTCTAAAAGCAAATACAACTATATTTCTAGCTAATTTCAAACTTGTTTCCTTTTCTTCAATGGTTAAATTATTAAAAAGTGAAATCTTGCTACCATCAAATTTGTTGCCCCCGATGATTACCTCATAATTTAATATATCTAATTTTATTGAGAGAAACTTTATTCTTATTAATCTCCTTTAATGCGCCTATTATTTTCTTTATTTGTTGTTCGCTAGAAAAGTTCCAGTATTTGTCTTAAATTAACAGCCAGTCTTGCAAGATTGCCAGATTTTATGGTTGAATATAAATCTTGCTTAGGCAATTTAATTCTTGGGTTCATAGTTGATATTGTCCTTGTTTCTCTAAGAGAACAGAACAAAATTCTTAATTTGGGTATGTCAATTAAATCTAATTTAATTGATAGGTAGCCTGAACTTTGTATGGGAAGGCAAATTCTCATTGAGAAATTGATTGTGCGGAAGCCACAGCAAGGCAAATAAAAAGTTATGTATAACTACAATTCAACCATTCACGGCTTTGCCGCTTTCCACATAACTTCAAAATATCTCCTGTACCCGTCAGCTATTGCCTTATTTTCTATCATGACCGCAATTGGCTGCTCGTCAGAATAAAGTATAATGGCCACCTTATTTCCATAAATCCTTAAGGCAGCGTGTGAGCAAAGATCGTCTGGCAAAAATCTCGATTCTAGCAATGGGGTCTTTGTGAAGTACATTCCTCGTGAGCGCTCGTCCCATATCATTTTAAGATGTATCTTTTTCTTCGCCCTTCTGTGCGCATAGTCCTTGAAATAAGCCTTCAAAAGATTGTCTATTTGCATGCCCGGGCCATACCCTATATAATCCTCTTCTATGCTTAACACATCCTCATAGACTGTCTTAATGCCTTCTTTTCCCTTGAAATAGAGCACTTCTTCTTGCTGTTTCACGACAGGCAATGCCCTAAAATCCTTTACAACTTTCTCAACATCAGATCTCATTCTTTCGAGCCTGTTTTTTTGCTCATCTACCACAACCAGCAATCTTGAGGGGTCAGAAGCCTTAAACCACCGCCTATTGTTTATAGTCACAAAGCTTGCCAATCCTTTTTCTATAAGGCGCTGCATTGAGTCATAAACATTTCTTCTATGTATGCCTGAGTATGAGGTAACCTCCCCAGCTAACGCGCTGCCTAGCTTTAACAGTGTAGTATACACAATTACTTCATTTTTTGTAAGCCCAATCTCAGACAGGACATTCTCCATGATAATGCTGAAATTTTAGGCGCTTATTTAAATTTTATGGTGATATGCTGCCACCACACTATTTTATATATTAACAGAGAAATCAACACACACCCTGTAAAATCCAGGCGAGTATTGGCCGCATTTCACAGTTCTTAATAGCTTGCACTTCTTATTTGTTCTTTTACAGGCTTTTACTGCTTTTTCTTCTGCTTTTTGGAATTCATCTTCATGCAGGAAATCGTAAAAATGCACGCTTCCCTTATTTTTTATATGCCTTAACGCTAAATTTAAATAATCTTCCCCGCCTTTTGGCAAGGGCATTAAAATTCTGTCAAATTTTTTATTAAGCTTAGGCAAAATTTTTTTGACATCACCCAAAAAAATTTTGATTTTATTCTCCAGCTTATTTTTCTTGATGTTTTCCAATGTGTATCTGTATGCAATCTGGTTAATCTCAATCCCATAAGCCTCTTTGCATTTAGTGTTCTTGGCTATTACCAGCGGGTATGGCCCAGCTCCGCTAAACATAACCAAAACGGATTCATTTGGATTTATTAAATCTGCAATCCTTTTCCTTTCGCTTGCCATTCGCGGAGAGAAATAAACCTCTTCAACATTTAATTTGATAAAAACATTATTCTCTTTGTGAATTGTATCTTTTCTATTCTCTCCTGCAATTACTTTGAGTTTCGGCGTCCTGAACTTTCCCGAATATTTTTTAGTTTTTTTAAGAATGGTTTTGATATTATGGTAATTTTTAAGTATTGTGTTTCCAATCATTTTTTCCTTTTTTACTAACTCTTTTGGAAAGCCAGAAAAAATCATTATGTCGCCGACTACATCAAAAGATGTTGGCACTAGCTCAAGCTCTTTTTTTGATAGATTATTCTTCAGATAATATTTTAGATTTTGCTTCATATTTGCCCAAAAAACTCCCCCAATCCTTTCTGGTTTCCTTTCTGCCTTATTTTTGTCAGGCCTTCTAAATAATTTTTTACCCTTTCTTCTGAGAAATCATGCTCCTCAACAAGCAGCTTCATTATTTTCTCTTCATTAGGCTCGGCCCATTTTAGATGATAACCTTCGCTGACTGGTATGCTTTTTATAAGATCAAAAACCTTTGTCCATGAATAATCAAAAAACTCATTCCATTTTGCTTCATTAAACAAAGAGTCAAAATTTTTGCCATATTCTTTGACAAGCTTTAGCGCTGTTTTTGGGCCTATCCCTTTTATGCCGCCTGAGTTATAGTCAGTTCCTATTAGCATTGCTAAAGCAATAAGCTGCTCTTGGCCGATTCCAAGATGGTTTAGATTTTCTTTTAATCCAATTAAATCAGGCTTAATTGTCTCATAGCTAAGCTTGTTGGCTTTTTTTTTCTTTCCCGCCATATTCAAGTTTCTTACTATTTGCGGAGCTTCAAACAGCAAAGCATCAGCATCATTTGTTGCGATTGCAAATGCATCCCCATTTTTTACAATAAGCGATGCTTGCGCCTCTGCCTCAGAAGGAGCTTCTATTGCAGGCAATCCAAACGCTTCAACAAGCTTCTTTGCCTCTTCTATCATCTCATCTGTAAGCCTTGAAGTTCTTGCAGCATACTTTTTCATCAATTCTAAATCCTCCTTTTCTTTTGCCTTTTCGAGCTTTTTCTCTGCCTCGATTTTTGTTTCTTTCCTCTTCTCCAGCGTCAATCGCTTTAGCTCTGGAGGCTCGCCGTCAAATACAAATGCAAGCTTGATATTCTGCTGCGACAGGTTTGATATTCTGGCGAACAGCCCCATCAAGTGCGATGTTACTTGGCCTTTTGAGTCAGTCAGTAACGAGCCGTCTCTCTGCCTTATAGAGCTTAAGAACTGGTAAAGCCACATTGGAGCGTCAACAGCAAGAATCTTATTTTGAAAGAATTCTATATCCACTTCCTTCATTACAAGCAATTCTGTTAAGGCGACACCCATTTTAAGTAAAAATAATGTTATACCCTCTTAAAACTCAGCCCTTTCAGCTCAGAATTGAGAAGCTCACTGGCTTTTTTTGACAACTCTCCAGATGATAAAAATAAAATCGGCAGCTTTTTGATCTGGCCTTTTACATAAGCATTGCTCAAGTCAGAGTCACTTACAATTTTCTTGTTTCTTGCCTTGCAATAATACTGCAAATTGCCAACAACGCTCGGTATCTCAACAATTAAATCTATCTCAGAGTTTTTCTTTATTACATCACTGCTTATTATACTTATTTTATTTTTCTCAAAAAATTTTGTTATACTGCTCAGGAAGATGTCTTCCTTATCCCTTGGTCCGTATTTTCTAGCTTCCTTCAGCTTCTCTTCTTTTAATTGCTTTTGAACAGGCTCTGGCTTTGTTTCTATTGGCTTAAGCTTTACATCATCATCCCTCATTTCTTTTTTTTCCTCTATTGGCTTTTCAGCAATCTCAAGCTTTGATTTTATCAGCGTCTCAGCTTCTTGATCGCTTATAAGATGCCACTTCCAGAAAACTTCTTTGTTGTTGTTATAGTTTACATTTAGCTGCACAGCAAAGTCTTTAATTTCCCTTAATGCCACCCTTATTACAGGCTCTTGCTCAGAATCGCGAAGTATCTTGCTCTGGCTTAGCAAGTCAAACGCCTTTTTCTCCTTATCATTTAAGTTGCTTGTGTATCTCTGAAGCATTGCTTCTTGGCCGGGCAGATAATAAAGCGGTGAGCTTCCAACCTTGATTGTTGAGATTTTTAGCTTGTTAGTTGCTGTCAGCTCAGCAAGATGCGCAGAGGCCATTAATATATTGCTTCCTATCTCCTTTGAAATCTGGACAGGCAAAACAGGGCCTTTAGCTCTCACAAATTCAAGAATCTTGTCGCGATTATCCATAAAAGAAAACTAAATGAGCTGTTTTTATATAGGTTTTGGTAAAAAACACATTGCTTCCTAAGCAACAAAAGGTACAAACCTATAAGGCACTTTTTCCATATATTTTTCATATTCAGAATTCACTGATTTGAGGTGCCTTTCTTCTGTAGTTGCTCTCAAAAAATAAATAAACGACCATGCTGAAAGTGACAATACAACTAATAAAATTGAGATTATACCCTCTTTAGCTCCATAGATCATTAATGGCAGTCCTCCTAGCCACCAAGCCAAATTTTTGCATACATAGGCAGGATGCCTAATAAATTTGTATGGGCCTTTTGTCACAATGCCTCTATGAGTCAAGTTGCTTGCCTTAAAACCAAGCGAGATTGATGCCCAAGAGTAAACCCCCATTAATGCCAGTATCATTATGTTTATTGTTAAAAACAGGTAAGGATTGGAAAAATACGGAAAATCTGTTGATTTCCATGTTATGACTTTATTCGCATAAAAATTAAATGGAGGATAGCAAATAAGGGTAACAATCCACCCTAATAGTGACGGCTCAACTGATAGTATTGTATTTTTGAGTATTGGAAGCTCAATTAAGTATCCAATGCCAAAAAAGAAAACATCAATAAGCAATATGAGATTAAAAAGCATCCAAAACATGTGCTGCTGGAAAAGTAAAATAAAATTATTCAAAAAAAGATGTTTGTTTTGCAGCAGCAGGCCGCTTTCTTGAATAATCTTAGAGGAATTGCTAAAAAACCACGAAATCATCAGTGGAGTAAAAAATATTTTAACAAAAATTGCCAAAAGGCTTATCTTTTCTTCTTTTGGAAGGCCGTGCTTAAAAGTCCTTATTGGGCTTAAAAATATCTTTTTTAATGCTATCATTGCATAAACGCCTTTTCCTGTCTTTGGACTTTTTTCTAAGAAATAAATGAGAAATAAGCAAATCGCGTAGATAAAAAAGAGATATTTAAATACTTCAAAAAGGCTTATGCTTGCATTCAAAAATGGAAAATAATATTTATCACTGAAAAAATTCTTGTAGTAGCGTTGTTTCGTATAAAAAATATAAGCGATGCTCAGAAAAAAGATTGAACTTATAAAATTTTTTGCTCTTTGGGCATATGGTGAATAATCCATCTTGTTTAATGTTATGGCCTCAGCCACCTGCACTCATAATAGGTAACGTCCATTTCAGAATCCACAATGCCAAGCAGCAATCTTTTCTTTGTAGAGTGAGCTACCCTGTTCTTTGCCGCAAATTCGTACCATGTCAAAGTTGAGCCTTCATGAACTGGGAATACGACCCATCTCGCGTGGTCTTCTCCTGGCTTTACGCCTCGATCATATATCCTAAAGTCTGCTCCGAACTTTAGCGCTGTTTTTATTATGTACCCTCGGTTTCTTATGTCTCTGTAAACGCAATACCTAACCCAAAAATTAGGCTCTACTTTCTGCGATTTTTTTAGAAGTGTGTCAAAATTAAGCTCTTTATTTCTGGAATCATAAGCTGTGATTTTCTTCTTCTCTACGAGATAAAGCGCTTCAATCAAAGAAAGCTGCACTCTTCCGTCTTCAAGCAGATTCCCGTATCTGCTTTGGTTATAGAGTTCTCTAGCATTATCTGAGTTCTCTGTAAGCACCCTCTCGTGAGTGAAGGCTGCCTTGACAGGCTCTTTGTATTCTTTTATTTCTTTCTGCTCCTTTTCTTCTTTCTTTGGAAGCACTTCTTCGGCTTCTTCCTTCTTCTTTGTCATATTTATTGTATATTCCTCTTGGTAAGCTCATTAGTTTAAAAAGCTTTTAGTTTGCGAAAGCCAAATTTTATAAATTACGCAAATTATTGGATGCTTAATGGCCAGCTTTAAAAAATTGCCTAAAATAAAGGTTTACTGGAAGGATGAGCATGTTGCTGGAATTAAACTGGCGTTAGTCTTATTGTCAATTTTCTATTTTGCCATAATAGCTGCGTTTTTAATTATTTCAAAAAACATTTTGTTTGCAGCAGCTTTGCTATTGCTTTTTGCTTTTATTGGCTTAAAGCCTATGAGGGGAATTGGCCTTACTATGTGCCTGGCGGTATTCCAAAAGGGACTATCCCCTTTAGGCTTTCTAAACTTTCCTCTTTTTGCAGTATCTTTTTCTGCAACATTTTTAGTATGGGTATACAGAGAGGCCTTGTTTTTAAATTGTTTTAGGAGGACAAGGATTGATATTTGGGTTATGCTTTTTTTCTTTTTCTCAGCCTTATCTGCAATTTTGAGCATCAGCTTTAGGGAAATTGCGAGCATTGAGTCTTTATTTCCGCTGTTGCAATTGCTTGCTTTGTCAATAATTATCGGATTCTATCTCATGGGAAAAGAAGTTCTGCATGGAAGAACACAGATAAGCCCCATTCTTGTTGCTGTCCTGCTGGCTGGAATGACAGTCGGGCTTTTAGGCTTTGCAGATACTGCTTTTGGATTGAGCTTATTTGATAATAGCTATATCAAGCCTTACAAAGAGGTGCTTGGCTATAAGCTTAGCGTTAATAGGATAATATCAACTTTTGATAATCCCAATCTTTTAGGAATGTATTTGATTTACATATTGCCACTCTGCTTTTACTTGGCCTTTGACGAGAAAGAGGAGCCAAAAAAATGGGCTATGGCCCTTGTTTCACTTTTCTTATTATTTATTCTATGGCTGACAAAGGATGTATCATCGTGGATTTCGCTGTCCTATGGAATTTCTTTGGTATTGCTGATAAACTTGCCAAAAATCTCGAGAAAATGGATTGCAGTTATTGCAATAATTGGCTTTGCAGCGCTTGGCACATTTTTTTTGTCATTAAACTCTGACAGGGGCCAAGGCAGATTGGATGTGCTATGGCCTGCGTCTATTCAAATATTCCTCAGCCATCCGCTGTTCGGGGTAGGAATGGGGAATTATTATTTTTATTACAAGCAGATTTCATCTTTTGATTGGAATTTTGCTTTTCATGCGCATAACCTTTATCTGCAAATCTTAGCTGAGAGAGGGATATTTGCGCTTATATTCTTCATTGGAATGGTTGCCGCATTTTTTATAAGCAAATTAAAATACCTTATTTTAAGGCCAAAATCAAATCATTTGACTACTGCATTATTGTTGGCCATGATATCAATCTTAATTTCTGGAATGATGCAGCATTCATTTAGCTGGCTTGGCTTAGAGCTGCATTTCTGGCTTTACATCATTATAACTATGGGTGTGATTGAAGGCCATATCAAGTGGGATATATAGAAACTTTGAAAAATTCTATTTCTTAAGAAATCAAATTTTTCAATTTTATATTTGGGTGATCAATTACCACCACAATTGTTTAATAAATGTGAAATAAGCATTTATGGGGCGGATATAGGGGGCAATGGCCTGTGGCCAATACCACATGAAGAAACCTTAATTTTACTAGGGGTGCGCCAAGTATACCAATGGAGGCCAGTTGGAGGTGTGCTAGATGAAGTTGTGAGAAAAATGGTTAAAAATGGGAATATCAAATTGGCTGATTGTGGAGATTGCTATGATAGGCGCGATTATCTTGGGGCTGTCTAAAAAGTTTTAAATTTTCAGAATTATTTTTAAAAAATACTGCAATCAGTTCGGCATTTGCATTTTTTGATTAAGGAAAATCTGAATTTTCCTTAAATTGTGTGATATATAATACAAACCAGCTTCGATATTTACTTTTGACAGACCTCTAAGCAGATATCTATCTTTATTTTTGTTTAGTTTTCCGTCACCAAAGACGGATTCAATTTCATTGCCTCTTCTTTTTCTTAGTGCTTTGCCTTTATCAGAATCTAAATTTTCCTTTGCTTGCTGCTTTAGCAGTTCGCCTTTCCAGCTTAATTCTAGTGTCCTTGCTTTTGATTTCGTGCACAGCGCACGAAATGGACAATTAATGCACACTCCTTCTGGCGCTTGATACTTATTAATTGCCCTAATGTATCCTGTCCTCGTTATTTCTTCAAACTTATCAACAAGGCTTAGCCTTTCATTATTCTTACAGATAAACTCGTCCTTTTCTTTGTCGTATGTAAAATCGTCAAATCGTAGTTTCTCAGCCCTCCATTTCTTGCTTTTTTCCTTGCGATACAAGCCATACTTCAAAAAATTTTTGATGCTGTGTTTTTGAAGAAAACTCCAGTTTTCTTCATTTCCATAGGCTGCATCCGCATTGGCATTTTCAGGCAATCTGCCTAAATTGGATATAGCTCCTTCCATAAGCGGCACAAAATTAACGCTGTCAGAAACTTTGTTAGACACTTCATAGTTCACAACAAACCCTTTTTCAACTGCTATGCCTTCGTTGTATGCGGGTCTGACAGTAAGCTTGTCTTTCATCATCATTGCTATAGCATCGTTGTCTGTTTTTGAATAACTGTTTCTCTTGCCAAGAATCTCTTTTTTCTGTTCGTATTTTATTTTTCTATCCAACAATTCGATTGTCCTGTTCAACTGTTTCTTTTCTTCTTTTGCCTGCTCTTTGCTTACTTTTTTATCTTTCAAATCCTTGTTTATTTTCTCTACAATCTTCTTTATTTTTCCCTTATCAAATCCTTTTCTTTCCTGCTCCGGCAAGTCTTTGTTCCCAAAGACTTTTTCTTCTTCGGCATTGATTTTATCAATGCGGTCAAATAGTTTGTCAAGCTCTTCATCTATTTTTCTTGATTGATTCTCAACTTGCTTTTTCCAGACTACTTTGTGCTTGTTGGCATTAGCAGATCTTTTTGTGTGGTCTATGAATATATCTTTTCCTTCTATAATCTCTTCTTGGATTCCATATTGTACAATTTGCTTGAAGACAGATTTAATGTCATCTCTTAAACGAAGCCTGAAATTATTTAACGTCCTGAAATCAGGCTTCTGATTTCCGCTTATCCAGATAAAAGTGAGATTTTCCCTAAGCTCCTTGGCTAACAATCTGCAACTGTAAATTTTATTTACAAATCCAAGAATCCAGTCTTTAAGAAGCATTCTTGGATTGAATGCGCTTGTTCCCCCGCCCTTGTATGTTTCAATGATGTGGTCAATATTCATCTCGTCTATAATATCACTTATTAGCCTTGCTATATGACCGGGTTCTACAAATTCATTGAGACTTTTTGGAAGCAAAAAGTCTTGGTTTTGAGAATAAGACTTGAAAATAATTTTTTTCTTTTTCATAGGAAGGGTTATTGTCCCGACAACAATATTTTTATCGGAAAACAGCGTTTTTTGTATTTTCATTGAATCACCTCTATTTTTTATAAATTTTAGAATGTGCTTGTTTATATACTTACCGACAAGAAATTAATATTTTGTGAAGGTGACTTTTTGGACAGCCCCCTTGTGCCTGTGGCTTATCAAAGCCCTGCTTTGATGGAGGAGTATTGGGATTCTCGTATTTCCTAAGCTTTCGCTTGAGCTTTTTAATCTCAAGGACTTTGTCCACGACTTCATCGAGAAGCTTATCCTTATCCAATTCTTCATACTCTTTTCTTATTTCAGCAGTCCTAATTTTCGCAGACAAGAATAACCACCTTCTTTCCAAGATGCTCTTTAGGAATATCTATTTTCGCACCAGTGCCAAATTTTGTAACTTTTCTCTCGAAATAGCCTCTAATGTTTTTGGCAGTAAATTCGTTTGTTGAATTAAATGGAATTTTGCGCATGGTAAATTAATATGTATAAGATATATATTAAGATTTCGGTTCTTCAGTATATAGGTTTTTTACTGAGGAAGCAAAATCAAGAAATCGTCAGCAGCCTAATACATACTTTTTTTCGATAACTTTATTAATAAGTTTAATCTACAACCTTTTTTTAATATGCACTTAAACAAGGAAGCTAAGCTAGTTCTTGAAAATGGCCAAGAATTTAAGGGCTTTTCTTTTGGAGCCGAGCATTCTGCATCAGGAGAGGTTGTTTTTAATACAGGAATGGTTGGCTATCCAGAGTCATTGACTGACCCAAGCTATAAAGGCCAGATTCTTGCTCTTACCTACCCGCTAATTGGCAATTACGGCGTGCCTGGAAAAGAGATTGAAAACGGTTTGCTTGCTAACTTTGAATCAGACAAAATACAAGTCACTGCTTTGGCTGTTTCCGACTATTCTTTTGAGTACTCCCATTGGAATGCGAAAAAGAGCCTTGCTGACTGGCTGAAAGAGGATAGCGTCCCTGCAATTTACGGCATAGATACTAGAAGATTAGCAAAAATATTGAGAGAAAAAGGGACAATGCTAGGTAAAATTGTTTTTAATGATGAAGATGCTGATTTTTATGACCCAAATGCTATTGACATTATCCAAGAAGTCACAATAAAAGAGCCAGTAATTTACAATGAAAAAAGTAAAAATAAAAAAATCGTGGTTGTAGATTGTGGTGCAAAGAACAATATCATAAGAAATCTAATTAAAAGAAATCTGACTGTGATAAGAGTTCCCTATGACTACGACTTTTTTAAAGAATCTTTTGATGGCTTATTGATATCTAATGGTCCTGGCGACCCGAAGATGTGCAAAACCACAATACAAAATGTGGCTGAAGCTCTTGAACAAAACATTCCAACATTTGGAATCTGCTTGGGCAACCAGATTTTGGCTCTTGCCGCTGGCGGAAATACTTATAAATTAAAATATGGACATCGCTCGCAAAACCAGCCATGTACTTTAGTAAATACAAAAAGATGCTTTATTACAACACAAAATCATGGATTTGCGGTTGACATGAAATCTTTGGGAAACGATTGGCAGGAATTTTTTGTAAATGCAAATGACGGGACAAATGAAGGTATTAAGCATAAGACAAAACCTTTTATGTCGGTTCAATGGCATCCAGAGCATAACCCTGGACCAACAGATACGGAATTCCTGTTTGATGATTTTGTGAAATTACTGAAATGAGGCAAATAACTGAACTAACCACTGAACATGCTCACGTGAACTATTTAAAGGAGTTTCCCATGAGAGAAGGAATTCTTACGTTTGATAAGAGTTCTGGAGATATGAAAATGAAAATCCTAGAAAAAATTAGAATTAGTGTTTTGGATAGAGATAATCGTAAATGTCTATGGTGTGGTCGTAATGCTACAGATAGTATTACTTTAGACGTTGACCATGTTCTAGCGGAATATTGGGGTGGAGAAACAACTTACGAAAATTTAGGAACTTTATGTTCTCATTATAATAAGGATGGTGTTTTTTTGCCACAGATAATTGAACATGAATATTTTATTGGCGGTATACTTCTCATAACAGGGGGAAATCCAGATACAGATATTAAAATAGCAGAAAGAAGGAATGGGGCATTATTACTATTTAAAGATAAGATAAGGGATTTTCTTTTTGAGAATAAGGGTTTCTTAGAAGAACTTGATGATAAATTAATATTTAGAGAGAGAAAATGATAATGACTAAACCCAAAAAAGTCCTCGTCTTGGGAAGCGGAAGCCTCAAAATAGGCGAAGCCGGTGAGTTTGATTATTCTGGCTCACAATGCCTAAAAGCTTTAAGGGAAGAGGGAATAAAAACGGTTTTAGTCAATCCAAATATCGCAACAATACAAACTTCAGAAGGAATGGCCGACAAAATTTATTTTCTTCCTGTTACGCCATATTTTGTTGAAAAAGTCATAGAAAAAGAGAAGCCATACGGCATTATGCTAAGCTTTGGAGGTCAAACCGCGCTAAATTGCGGGGTTGCTTTGGCTAATATGGATGTTTTTGATAAATATAATGTAAAAGTTTTAGGTACTCAGATTGATGCAATAAAAAATACCGAAGATAGGGAATTATTCGTAAAAAAATTAAATGAAATAAACCTCAAAGTCCCTGAAAGCGAGGCTGTAACTAGTATAGAGCAAGCAGTAGAAGTTGCAAGAAAATTAAAATACCCAATTATGCTAAGAGTTGCTTACGCATTAGGCGGCCAAGGCTCTGGCGTTGTGCTTAATGAAAATGAGTTAAAGGAAAAAGCAAAGCAAAGCTTTGCTTTTTCAACTCAAATTCTTGTTGAAAAATACCTCGGCGGCTGGAAGGAAATTGAATACGAGGTTGTAAGGGATGCTTATGACAACTGCATTACGGTATGCAATATGGAAAACTTTGATCCAATGGGAATACACACGGGAGAAAGCATTGTTGTTGCACCATCGCAAACTCTAACAAATAGTGAATACCACAAATTGCGCGATATATCAATAAAAGTAATAAGGCATCTTGGGATTGTTGGAGAATGTAACATACAGTTTGCTCTTGAGCCATTCTCTGAAGATTACAGAATAATTGAGGTTAATGCAAGGCTTTCAAGAAGCTCTGCCCTTGCTTCAAAGGCAACAGGCTATCCGCTGGCTTTTATCGCTGCAAAGCTTGCATTGGGATACTCCCTAATAGAACTTGAAAACATGATAACCAAGGCCACAAAAAGCTGCTTTGAGCCTGCTCTTGACTATGTAGTTGTTAAAATGCCAAGGTGGGACTTGCAGAAATTCAAGAGAGTGAGCTTGGAGATAGGCAGCGAAATGAAAAGCGTGGGCGAGGTAATGGCCATTGGCAGAAAATTTGAAGAGGCCATGCAGAAAGCAATAAGGATGCTTAGTGTCGGCCTTCATGGCCTGGTTGGAAACAGCCTAGAGTTTGGCAGCTTAGAAAAGGAATTAAGCAATCCTACTGACAAGAGGCTGCTTGCAATAGCTGAAGCAATAAAAAAAGGGATATCCATTGACAAGATTCATCATTTAACAAAAATAGACAAGTGGTTCTTGCACAAGATAAAAAATGTAGCTGAAGTTGAAAGCAAACTGTCCATATTTAGTATCGATAATTTGCCGGAAGATTTATTGAAATTGGCCAAACAATATGGCTTTTCAGATTTCCAGATTGCAAAACTTTTACAAAAAAATTCTTCTTTAGAGAAGAATTTTTTTGCCAAAGATATGACAACAGCGCTTCTTGAAGTCAGGGAGCTGAGAAAAAAGCATAACATCCTGCCTGTTGTCAAGCAAATAGACACCTTAGCTGCAGAATATCCCGCCAAGACAAATTATCTTTACCTTACTTATAATGGAGAAGAGGATGATATAAAATTTGATGACGAAAAAATTCATTCTAAAAATGAATTTTTTCGCAAAAGTGTTATTGTTCTTGGATCTGGGGCATACAGGATTGGCTCTTCTGTTGAGTTTGACTGGTGCTGCGTCAACTCAGTTTTTACATTAAAAAAATTGGGGTATTCAGCAATAATGATTAACTGCAATCCAGAAACAGTAAGCACTGATTATGACGTATGCGACAGGCTTTATTTTGACGAGCTTAGCTTTGAAAAAGTGCTTGACATTTATGAGAAGGAAAATCCTTTTGGCATTGTAATATCAATGGGCGGCCAAATCCCAAATAATCTTGCAATGAAATTAGATAGGCAAAATGTAAAAATACTTGGAACAAGCCCGCTAAGCATTGATAATTCAGAAAACAGGCATAAGTTTTCCGCTCTGCTTGACTCATTGAATGTTGACCAGCCAGAGTGGGCAGAAGCAAAATCAATAGAAGAGGCGCATAAGTTTGCTGAAAAAGCAGAGTACCCTGTTTTGATTAGGCCGTCCTATGTATTAAGCGGATCTGCTATGAGCACAGCAAGCAACAAGAGCGAGCTTAAGTATTACCTAAAGAAAGCGGCAGATGTGTCAAAAGAGCATCCTGTTGTCATAAGCAAATTCATAACCAATGCAAAAGAGATAGAAATAGACGCGGTTGCGCAAGACGGGAATGTGGCAATATACGCAATATCCGAGCACATAGAAAATGCAGGCGTTCATTCAGGAGATGCGACAATGGCGCTGCCGCCGCAGTATACTTATTTTGAAACTATAAAAAGAATAAAAGAAACTACAAAAAAAATAGCAAAGTCGCTTAAAATAACCGGGCCATTCAACATTCAGTTTATTGCAAAGGACAACCAAATTAAGGTAATAGAGTGTAATTTAAGAGCATCCCGAAGCTTTCCTTTTGTCTCAAAAGTCTCAAAGCACAACTTTATTGACTTGGCCACTAAGGCAATGCTCGGCCTAGACATAAGCGGAAGATACAACACGCTTGATCTGGATTATGTTGGCGTAAAGGCCCCTCAATTCTCATTTTCAAGATTGCATGGTGCAGACCCGATGCTTAGTGTTGAGATGGCATCAACAGGTGAGGTTGCGTGCCTTGGCGATGATATCAACGAGGCCTTTCTAAAATCTTTGCTTTCGGTAGGATTTGTGATGCCAAAATCAAGCATTCTGCTTTCAACAGGCCCTATAAAAAGCAAGGCATACTTGTTTGAGGGCATCAAGAAGCTTGCGGAAATGGGATTTAAGCTGTATGCAACAGAAGGAACTTCAAAATTCCTTGTCCAAAACGGAGTTAAATGTAGTATTTTGCACTGGCCTTTGGACAAAAAAGAGCCGAACGCTCTGACTTACATCCAAGAAAGGAAAGTAGATTTAGTCATTAACATACCCAAAAGCCATGAGGAAAAAGAGCTTACAAATGACTACTTAATTAGAAGAAAGGCTGTTGACTTTAATATACCTCTGTTGACAAATGCGCAGATTACAAGACTGTTCATTGAGTCTATTTCAAAGAAAAAAATGGAAGACTTAGAGATTAAGAGCTGGGATGAGTATTGAATTGCATAGGATAATTACGCCGCGACCCGGACATTCATGCGTTCTCGCAATTTGAATTTCC
>Ga0209541_10002574_pt1 | contig 34201 bp, 30 predicted proteins | sample RifCSPlowO2_01_FD_184027 | JGI IMG/M metagenome (GOLD analysis project Ga0209541, IMG submission 184027) | Groundwater microbial communities from Rifle, Colorado - Rifle CSP2_plank lowO2_0.1 (SPAdes) (version 2) | ecosystem: Environmental > Aquatic > Deep subsurface > Groundwater | place...
CATCTGGGGCCTGCTTGATTTGTCTTTGCCTATAACTGCTTCCATCTCTTTGGTATATTTTTTATTAATAGAGTATCCCATAGTCATAAATTTGTCATATCTGCCAAAATTGCCAAAGAACTTACTTGCGTCTTCATCAAGCAAGCTTGGGCAAAATGGCTGATACCACTCCCTTCTTTTTATTATTTTGTTCAGTTTGTCTTTTAATCTTATGCTGCCCGCAGGAGCGAGTATGCTTCTGTTGCCCAATGCCCTTGGGCCAAATTCCATTTTATCCTGAAACCAGAATACTATTTTGTTGCAGCATATCAAATCTGCGGCATGCCCTTCAATATCCTTTTCTTTTTCATATTTTATCTTGTTTTTATGCCGCCTTAAGCATTCTTTAATATTCTCTTCTTTAAAGCGTGGGCCCAGATAAACATCTGTTAATTTGTCGGGCTTTGTTCCATATATCTTATTTGAAACATGCAATGCAGCTCCCACCGCTAATCCGCCGTCACCCATATGCGGGAAAACAAACCAATCTTTTAATCCGCTTGAATCCCTTATTTTCATATTCATCTTTATATTAGATGCTATCCCTCCAGACCATGCAACATTTTTCAAGCCAGTTTGCTCTATTGCATTTTTGAACAGGCTTGTTGCGAAGTGCTCCAATGTTTTTTGGGCCATAAAACAGAATTCTTCCCTGCCCGTTTTGGCTAATATTTCTTGAAGTACTGAATATCTTTTTGCAGGGCTTAATTTTGATTTTAGTCTAATTCCCTTTAGCTCAAATAAATCAAGCATTGGATTATTCTTTATTTGTTTTGCATAATCTGAAAGCGCCATAACCTTGCATTCATCTTCAAGTATTCTCATTCCCAAAAGGGAGGTTATTTCCTGAAAAAATAATCCCAATGAATCCCGTGTAGGATTAACAGCAATTCTTCTGATTTCCCCATTTTCACAGATATTGACTGTTGATGACAGCCCATCACCCAGGCCATCAAGAGTGACACAAAGGGCATTCTTGAAGCCAGAAGTGTAGTATGCAGAGGCAGCATGCGCTTGATGATGGTCGACTATCTCCAAAGAATACTCATGAGCAAATCCTATTCTCTTTAGTTCTTTTCTGATGAACAATTCTGAGAGCCCTTTAAAAAATTGGTTAGAATGCATCTCACCTGTTTTATTCAAAAGAGACCTGTTTATGCTGCTGAACTTCTCTTTGACCAGTTTTTCCCTCACATACCAGTAGTTATCTTTTATTTTAGGGAATAATCTGCCAAATGTCAGGCTGAAATCACTTGTGCAGCATGCAACATTCTCTATGTTCTCTGGCTTTATGCCAAGTTCCTGCAGGCAAAAATTTATTGACCTGAATGGAAAAAGGGGCTCTAACTTCCTGCCTGTGAACCTCTCCTCATTGGAAGCAACAATCACTCTCCCATTTTCCACAATGCATGCCCCAGAATCATGGCCATCCCAAATCCCAAGAATCATTTTGGATTGATAAAAGCATAATTATTAAATATGTTATAAATCTTGTCATTCCTGTTCTAAATTGGCATACAAAGTATTGTTGGTTAATCCATCCTACCAGAGCAGGATAAGTGCGATTGCACAGATATCAGTCGGGCCTCCGCTTGGACTTGCCTACATGGCAGCCATGCTTAAGGGACTGAAAGGAGTTCAAATAAGGATAATAGACGCAAATGCCCTGGCTATTCCAGATGATGAGCTTTGCAGCAAGATACTTGATATTTCCCCAGATATAGTTGGTTTTACCGCGACAACACCCACTATCGACCAAGTAGGCAGGATAATCAGCAGGATAAAAGCAAGTAATTCAAAGATACTGACTCTGATAGGGGGCATCCATGCGACACTAATGCCTTATCAAACCCTTAAGAAGTATAAATCAATTGACTTTCTGATATCAGGAGAAGGAGAGTACACTTTCCTCGAATTGATAAAGGCATTGAAGGATAACAAGGATATTGGGGGTATCAGTGGCTTGTTTTACAGAGATAATGGCAAGATATTGAGGAATAGCTCCCGCCCTTTTATAAAAAATCTGGATGAACTGCCTTTCCCTGCACGGGATTTATTGCCCAACCATTTATACAGGTCTCCCGACTCTAAAAATTTCAGCTGCATAATTGCTATGAGGGGCTGCCCTGCACGATGCATATATTGCGCTGTAAGGAAAATTGCAGGCAGCAAGTTAAGAAAAAGAAGCCCAAAGAATGTTGTAGATGAGATTGAGGAATGCTACAAAAAATATAATGCAAATTTCTTTTCATTTCTTGATGATACCTTTACTTATGATAATGGGTGGGTAAAGAATTTATGCGATGAGATAAAAAACAGGGGCTTGCATAATAAAATCAAGTGGATATGCCTAACAAGAGTGGATTGCATAGACGAGGAACTTGTCAGGAGGATGAAAGAGGCAGGTTGCTATAAAATAGAGTTTGGGATAGAGTCAGGGGCGCCAGAGATTCTGGCATATATAAAAAAGGGCATAAGATTAGAGCAAGTCAAAAAGGCATTTAAGATAGCAAAAAAACTTAGGATTAAGACAATGGCATTTGTAATGCTTAATGCGCCAATAGAAACTTTGGATACAATAGAAAAAACAAGGAAATTAATCTTTGAATTAGAGCCAGACTTTTTACAGATAGCGTATATGACGCCCTACCCATGCACAGAGCTATCTGACGAATGCAACAGAAAAGGGCTGGTTAAAACAAGGGACTGGTCAAAATACATATTCCTGAACAACATAATAATAAAAAATAGGAATATTCCAGAAGAGGAGTTAAGAAGGGCCAAGAGGGAGTTGGAGCGTTCTTTTTATTTAAGGCCAAAATATTTAATGAATCGAATAATCAGCATTTTAAGAGGCGAGGAAAAGACTGGGCCCTTTGTTTGGGCAAGTTTGAGTTCGCTGCGTAACTTAATGTCTGGGAAAAAATAAGGTGGTAAAATGCCTGTAATTGGTTTGGCTAGGAACAGGGTTGATAATTTTGGGGGGAATATAATTGACTTAATCAGAAATCTTTTTGACAGAAAGGATTATATCGAAGAATTTGAGAGCAAGTTTGCCCTGTATATGGGAACAAAACATGCAATAGCCACGTATTCTGGAAGGCATGCATTAGCACTTATATTAAAATCTCTTGGATTAAAGCCGGGTGATGAGGTGATAGTTCCTGCCTATACATTTTATGTCGTGCCTGAAGTGATACAGAAACTTGGCTTTAGCGTGGTTTTTGCTGACATAAATCCCGAAACAGCAAATATTGATGTTGCTCAAATAAAAGAAAAGCTTACAAAAAAGACGAGAGCAATAATCGTAACACATTTATTCGGCAGGCCAGCAGAACTTGATGCTATTTTAGGATTAATAAGAGGCAAAAGTATACATATTATTGAGGACTGCTGCCAGGCACACGGCACAAAGTACAGGGGCAAAAGGGTTGGTTCTTTTGGAACAGCAGGATTTTTTAGCTTGGATACGACAAAGCCAATAAATACATTTGGCGGAGGGGTTATCACTACAAACTCCAAGAAACTAATGCAAAGCATAAGGAATAAAATAGAGAAACTGCCAGACATTTCAAAGCAGGATTTAATGGCAAAGATAAAATTGGCTTATTGGGAGGGATTTTTGACAAGCCCCATTATTTTCAGATTATTTGTTTGGCCCGCATTATTATTAGCAAATCTTGTTGGCATTGATTTCGTGAGAAAGTATAAAAAATCCAGAGCTAACGATAGCAAGAGGGTATTCAAACTCAGCAATATGCAGGCAAAAATGGGCATAAGGCAATTGGAAGCGCTTGATAAAAATAACAATAAGGGGATGTTTAAAGCAAGCTTATTAATAAAAGAACTGGGCAACGAAGCAAAGATTCTTAGGGATGACAGCAAAAATTTCAATATTTACACGGCTTTCATCATATTATGCAAAAATAAGGGGGAATTAGCAAGAAAATTGCTGATTCGCGGAATAGATACTGACATGGAAATGATGCAGAATTGCGGCAGAATCTTTTCAAATGAGACTTTTAAAGGCGCAGATTTGATAGAAACCAAATCTTTAAGAGTTCCTCTTTCTTTTCAGTTTAGCGACAGAGAAGTGAGGTATACTGCCTCAATTGTGGGGAGATATGCAAAATGAAACAGATAATAATAAATGCGGATGATTTTGGTTTTTCTGCAGGAATAAACAAGGGCATAATCCAGTCATACAAGAAGGGCTTGACAACGAGCACAAGCATTGTGTGCAATACAGCAAATTTTGAAAAATCAGCGAGAGCATTGAAAAAATTAGGGGATATTGGGAAGGGAATTCATCTCAATATAAGCTTGGGCAAGCCAGTTTTGAATCAAAAGGATATTGGCTCTTTAGTCAATAAAAATGGCTGCTTTGAAAAGAACGCTTATAAGCTAATTCTGAATATAATTCTTGCAAGGGTTTCCAAGGAGCATATAAAAGATGAATTCGAGGCGCAGATAAATAAGGTTCTGGCTAAATTTGGCAGTATTTCACATATAGACTGCCATGAGCATATCCATGCATTACCATTAGTTTATCCGATAGTGTTAAAGCTTGCAAGGAAATATCATATACCCTTTGTGAGGATTCCTAAGCAGAATCTCTTGATAAACCCCCTAAACAATCTCGTTGAAAAAAAGGTTTTGTATGGGTGGTCGTTAATAGATTCACTTTACGGCAAGAACGATTACAGAACCAAAATAAGAAATTTTTATGGTGTTTATAATGGAGGCTTGAATGTTTCCCTGCTTGGGGATATAATTAACCATTTTAGAGAGGGCGTAGGGGAGATAGTGTGCCATCCAGCCTATCCTGATGCTTTCATAAGGGCTAATTGGGCAAAACTGGAAAAAGAAAAATTAAATGACCTTAATACTCTTGTTAATCCCCTATCAAAAAGGATTATGAAAGAAAATGGGGTTAAGCTTATCAGGTTTGAGGATTTAATCAAATAAGACATTTACAATTATTTATTTTGGAATTCCTTTATGCATTTTGTTGCATATGCAATCTCTTCGTCTTTTAAGAAAGGATGAATGGGCAAACATATTATTTCATCTGACGCCCTTTCTGCCTCTGGAAAATCACCCTTTTTGTATCCCAAATCAGAATAGATAGGGTGCAAATGCAGCGGTGTTTTGTAATCAACTGCTGTTGGAATGCCTTTTTTTCTAAGGTACTCTCTTAAATTGTCCCTCTCTTTAACTCTAATTGTATACATAAAAAACACGTCTTTTCCCTCTCTTGATTCTTTGGGCAGGGATATCTCCGAACCGCTCAACAAATCAGAATATAATCTTGCCTTTTCACGCCTTATATCGTTGAACATGTCGAGATACTTGAGTTTGACATTCAGGATTGCTGCATGAATTAGCGCCAATCTTGTGGGAAATCTTTTGTTTTGCAATAGCTCTTTTCCGCTTAACTCCCCCCTGAACTCCCTCATTAAGTCCAATTCTTCTATTGTTTTCCTATCATCATGAAGCAGTATCCCTGCATCACCATATGTTCCCAAGTTCTTGTTATGGTAGAAACTGAAACAGCCAAAATCCCCTAATGAACCTGCCTTCTTGCCTTTGTATTCTGCGCCATGCGCTTGGCACGCATCTTCTATAACTTTCAGATTATTTTCTTTGGCAATTTCCAATATTCTGTCCATTCCGGAAATTTTCCCATAAAGATGAACGGGGATTATTGCCCTTGTTTTTTCATTAATCTTTTCTTCAATTAATTCAGGGTTAATGTTATAGGTATTGGGGTCAATATCAGCAAAAACAGGTTTAGCCCCAGTGTAGGAGATTGGCAGGGCAGTCGCTATATATGTGTTTGCTGCTGTTATGACTTCATCCCCTTCTCCCACCTCCGAAGCAAGAAGCGAGAGATACAACGCAGAAGTGCCGCTATTTGTTCCCAATGCATAACTTCTGCCGCAATATTTTGCAAAATTCTCCTCGAACTGCATAAGGTACGGGGGATAGTCCCCATATCCCAATGTTTCCTCTACAAGCTCTTCGCTTTTGAGGATTAAATTAATCTCTGCATTAAGCTCATTTCTCAAGTAGTTATACTCTCTTTCTATACCCTTAAATGGAATCATCTTTTATTGGTTAAGCATTGGCATTTTCTTCTTAAAAATGGACTGCAGTCATTGTAGCACTCTTTTTCTTTGTTAGTATCTCTTAAAAAATTAAATTGCTTTTGCATTTCATCCAATATCTCAAGCCCCTTCAGCCCATCACAAAATTTTATTACCCCATCCTTGCCTGTAATAAACATTTCCTTGCAGTCACTGCAGTTAAGAGGATGTTTGAATGCATTAATATCTTTTCGCTCTTTTATATCGAACAGGCAGAGGGGTAATGGCTTGCTTATCTCAAAATTTACTTTACTTTTTTTTAGCTCCATTAAAAATTCCTTTGTTTTTTTGTTTCCCCAGCCATCCAACGAGACGAATATAGGGCTATAATCTTTTTGTATTTTATCTCCCTCCTTTATCAAAGGGTAGCTCTCTAAAATGCCTTTGCTGCCTTCTCTCAGCAGGAAATTGTTTTTGTTGTAAAAAAAGGCAAATAACTGTCCTATTCTGTCATAATTGAAGTAACTCCCGCAGAGCATCATGCAATTTGGGCATTTATATTCTGCTGCTTTTTTCCTTACTTCCTGGGCTTTTTTTGACAGGAATATCTTGTCAAGATTATCTTCATTTATATTTCCAACAGGTGGGGACATTACGCATATATGCACATCACCGTTTTCTTTGATAAGAACAAGATTAGAGCTTGTAAAACAGCGGCAAAATCTATGCTTGCTGTCACGCATTCGTTTGGGCATCTGATTTAGGAAGAGTGCATCACCGAAATGACCCTCTTTAATGTAATCAATGACTATTTTTTCCAGTTGCCCACCGATTATTTTTATCTGTTCCTCACTAAACTTGAATAAGGGATTATCTCTTCTAATGAAATTCGTGAGATAAAAGGTATCGTGGGCAAATGATGCCCTGAAAAATATATTCTTTGATTTTGCAAGATTATAGACATCAAGTATTTCCCTGTAATTCAAGGGCGTTATTGTAAGATGCATGTTAATCTCAATTTGAGGGAATTTTTTTATTATTAGCCCGATTGTATTCATTGTTCGGCTGAAAGCATCATTTAACCCTCTTTGAGCGTTATGTGTCTTTTCCAAGCCGTCTATGCTAAAAACTAGCACTATATCTGCATCATTGATTATCCTGCCTATATCATCGAGTATCTTTTCAGTGTTTAAGCCATTTGTCGAGACATTAAGATTGAATTTTCTTCCAAGCTTTTTTCTTATCAACTTGACAATCTTGACAAAATCCTTTCTCAGGAACGGCTCACCGCCGCAGAGGGAGATTATTTTCGCCCTTTTTGCTGTCTCAGAATCAAGTGCCTTGCCTATTTCAGCAATCGTTAATTCTCTCCTCTTGAATTTCTCTGTTCCAATATCGCACATCTTGCATCTTGAATTGCATATGTTAGAAAGCGTAAATTCAAGCATCTCTGTCTGTTCAGGCAACTTTCCCATGTCTAACAAGCCACTCCCATAGCCCATAATTTAGATAAAAGCAATCTTTATATATATTTTATCATTTCATTCGTTGTATATTTATTCAGATATGGAGAGAAAAAGGCAAGGGAGAATTACTTGGAAGATGAGAAAAACAAAGAGGACTGAAATATTCTTATTATGCTTAATCTGCCTTTTGGCGCTTTTTTTGCAGACGAATGCACTTTTAAAGGGTTTGGACCACGATGATGTTTGGAGCATTGAGGTGATGCAGAACAAACTTTCAAATTTAGCAAGGATGGATGTGATACCGGCAGACGAGGTTCCTGTGCATTATATAATGCTGCACTTTTGGACTAAACTCTTTGGGGTAAGTGAGATTGCACTGAGAATGTTGTCTGTGCTATTCGGCCTGCTTTCTGTTCCAATGATATACCTAACTGGAAAAAGATTCTTTAGCGGCAAAGTTGGGCTGATGAGTGCATTCTTGCTGTCAATTTCTGTGTATTTAATTGAGAATGCACAATTGATAAGAGCATATTCTGTATTCCTGTTCTTTTCACTGCTTAGCATATACTTTTTCGGGAGATACATAAAGGAATTCAAAAGAAGAGACCTTGTATTATTCACTATAGCATCTATCATTAATTTTTACACCCACTTTTTTGCCTCTTTTCTTCTGGATATCCAGATACTATTCTTTTTTGTATTCATCAAAAAAAGAAGAAAGGAATTTTTGGTTTCAATTCTTTCTGTATTGCTATTTGCTCTTCCTGTTTTGCTGAGAATGAAAAGGGCATTTATCTATAATCAGTCTTCAGTTGGGCAGAACTTAGCCCATCTATTTACATTTCTTAATTCTATTCATTATAATGCAATTCATTCAACCTTGATTATATTCCTGCTTGTTCTTTTTATAATAGGGCTAAGGAGGAGTTACAAAACAAACAAAAATATAACAATTCTTGCCGCAATGACCTTTTTTATTCCCTTGGCAATTGCAGTGCTAATCAGTTTCCTGAACTTATTTAAAGTTAAACACTATCTTTTTGCCTTGCCTTTGTTTATTATTCTTATTTCAAATGGCTTATTCAAGATTAAAAGGAATATTCGGACAATTCTTCTTGTTCTGCTGATACTTCTTTCGATATTTGCCCTTGCTGACTATTACAAAAGGCCTTATGGGCCTGATTGGAAATCAGCCTTTGCTTATATCAACAAGAATTCAGAAGCTGGAGATATAGCCACTGTCTCATGGTATGCTGAAAGGCCTGCAAGTTATTACTCAGAGACAAAAGGAATAGTTATGAGGGGGTATAGTGCAGAGCAATTGGGGGGCATATTACAGCATTACAGAAGGGTATGGATTCTCTTTCATGATGAAGCTTATATATGTGAAAAATGCAAAACGCCAAACTTGACAGAAGTGCTTGCATATTTAGATAATCATTACAAGATAATAGACCAAAAAATATTTGCAGGGGGAATAACACTGCATGATGACCCTGCAACAAATATAACAGTATATCTCTATGAACCAAAATGAAAACAATTTATACAGGCAATCGATGCAACAATCATTGCAAGTATTGCGATGCCCCAAAAGAAGGAAAGATTCCCTCACTTGAGGAGATAAAGAAGCAGATTGACAGTTCAGACGAGATACTCCTTGCAGGAGGAGAGCCTGCAATAAGAAGGGACTTTATTGGACTTCTTGAATATGCCAAAAATAAGAGAGTCAAACTGCTTACAAATGGAAGGATGTTTTCCTATAAAAGCTTCTGCAAAAAGGTTATACCTTATGTAAACGAATTCGATATAAAGCTTCCATCTTTAAACAAAGAGACATTTAAAGAGCTGACTGGGGCAGATGCCTTAAATGAAACCCTAAAAGGGATTGACAATCTCTTGGGATTAAATGCCAGTATAAGGATTATAGTGCCATTAACGAAGCAGAATTATGAAGAACTTTACGAACTTGTGCATAAATTATTTCATTTGGGCATTAGGAATATAGACTTTGAATTAACTAACACAAAAGAGGGGAATGTCCTGCCCTTTATTTCCCAGTCAACTTTCAGGTTAAAGGAGATAATTGATGAGTTTGATAGTATCAATATCAAAATCAAGAATATTCCAAAATGCCTGCTTGAGTTTTACCCAGATTTTATAGAGAACGAGAAAGACAATGGGAAATCAAAAGCATCGCATTGTGCGATTTGTTTGGAAAACAGGAACTGCAATGGTATATGGCAAAATTACATTGATGCTCATGGGGGATTTGAGCTTAAGCCGTTTGTCAATAAGGAAAAATGTGTTCTTTCTGTCCCGAGTTCCCCCAAATTTACTATAGTTGAGCTGACAAAAAGATGCAATTTAGATTGCACGATGTGTTATTACAGAAAAAGCAAGAATGAGAAGGACTTTATTAAAACAGAGGACTTGATTAGATTTATTACACAGCTTAAAGAGATAGGTGCAGAGGTTCTCTCTTTGACCGGAGGAGAGCCATTTTTGAGAAAGGATTTGCCAAAGATTATCAAGCATGCATCAGATATTGGATTAAAAACTACAATCTTTACAAATGCTCAGTTAATAGACAAAACTCTTGCCAAAAAGATAATTGATTCTGACTTGTCATACTTGTTTTGTTCATTAGATGCATTAACACCCGAATTAAATGACAAAATAAGAGGCAGAAAAGGAGTTTTCGGCAGAACAGTCAAGGCAATTGAAATTCTGAATGAAGTTAGGGAAGGGAGCAACTTAAAGTTGGGAATAGGAACAGTGATAATGGGTGTAAATCTTAAGGAGATAAAAGAGTTAACAAGATTTTCCAAGGAGGAGTTAAAGGTTGACCATATATCATACAAGCCAGTTCAGGCACACAAATTGGTTATTTGGAACAATAAATTTACAATGGTGCCAAGAGATGATGTTGACTTGAGTGAAACATGGATTATGCCTCAGCAGTATTCACTGCTTGATTCCACTATTGACTGGATAGTGGATTATAAAAGAAAGAATAAGTTTATTTTTGATACAGAGGACTATTTATTAAAGCTCAAGCAGTATTACAGAACACCTTACAATTCCTGCCTTGGCATTAATTGTGATACTTGTGAATACACCTGCATAATTGACTGCAATGGCAACTTAATACCCTGCTGGGGGATATTCACACCCCATGGCAATATCAAACAAAATGCCAAGGAGATCTGGAATTCAGCAAAACACAACAAAATGAAGGAATTCGAGCAGTTTTGCGAGCTTCCCTGCCATAATGTGCTTTGCAATACACTAAAGAGAGCGAATCTATACAAAAATTATAAATTATAGTTGGTGCTAAAATGAAATTTATTAAAAATCTTGAAATCGGTGGCTTATTGCTTTATGCCAAATTATTTAGGAAAAGGATTCCTTTATTTGTCAGCTGGTCACTTACGAACAGATGCAATTTGCATTGCAGGTATTGTGAGATTCCAGCATTAAAGAGCAGGGAATTAACTGCAGAACAGGTGTTTAAGGTTATTGATGAATTGCACAAATTGGGCACGAGGGTTGTTTCTTTTACAGGTGGCGAGCCATTATTAAGGAAGGACATAGTCAAGATAATTGATTATGCAAAAAGGAAAGGGATTTATGTCAAGCTAAATTCCAATGGCATTCTTGTAAAAAAGAGAATAGAAGACATAAAGAATCTTGATGTCCTTCAGTTGAGCTTTGATGGCCCAAAGGAAATCCATGACAAGCAGAGGGGCAAAGGGAGTTACGATAGTGTCATTGAGGCAATGAAAATTGCAAAAGCCAACAGGATAAAGGTTTATTTCAACACAACAATAACAAGATTTAATGTTGATAACCTTGATTATATTTTTAGCAAGATTAAGGAATTTAAGATACCCACAAGTTTTCAGCCAGTTACTAACATCCTGTTCTGCACAAAGAATATAGGTTCGCTTTATCCAAAAAAAGGGGATTTCAGGGAAGCAATAAAAAATATGATAAAGGAAAAGAGAAAGAACCCCTATATACTCAACTCATATAACTCTTTGAGGTACATGAGCAACTGGCCTTTAAGCAGCAGGATAAACTGCTTTGCAGGGAAGGTTGCTTACAGAATCTCAAGTGACGGAGGTATTTTGCCATGCAACAGAACAATGGACAAATCATTTGGATACAATTGTTTGAAGGGTAATTTTAAGGATGTATTAAGCAAAAAGCTGGATGCAGTTTGCAATGGATGCTGGTGCATAACTGCGTTGGAATTAAATTACGCATTCGCCCTCAGACTTGAGCCTATACTTAATATAATAAGGCTGGACTACTTAAAATGAAATTCAGGAAGAAACTGGAAATAGGAACACTGCTTATTTATTCCAAACTGCTCGGGAAAAGGATTCCAATATTTGTATGCTGGTATCTCACAAACAGGTGCAATATGCACTGCAAATATTGTGATATTGCCAAAATAAAAAGCAGGGAATTAAGCACGAATCAAATATTCAATATTATTAATGAGCTTTCCTCATTGGGATGCAAATGCATAAACTTCAGCGGGGGCGAGCCATTATTAAGAAAGGATATAGGCAAGATAATTGATTATGCCAAGAGCAAGGGCATTTATGCAGGAATCAATTCTAATGGCTTGCTTGTTAAAGACAAGATAGAAGACATAAAGAATGTTGACCTTCTGCGAATCAGTTTTGATGGGTTGAAAGATGTTCAGGATTTTCAGCGTGGGAAAGGCAGTTTTGATAAGATTATTGAAGCAATAAACATTGCAAAGACTAAGGGAATAAAAACAGCAGTGAGCATCACAATAACCAAATACAATGCCCCCTTTCTTAAGGAAATAGTTGAATTTATTGAAAAGGAAAGAATTCTCGCCCATTTCCAGCCTGTTGCGCCTATACCTTTAGGACCCATAAGTTTCAAGAAGGTTGAGATTCCAAAAGACAAGTATAGCGAGGTTATTGATTTCCTGATAAAATCAAAGAAGAACTGTAAATTTATAGTTAATACAACTGCTGGTTTAAGATATTTAAAAGAAAAGAGCAGGAAAGAGATAGAATGCGGTGCATTTAGCATTAATTGTGTTATTGCTCCCAATGGAAATCTTTATCCCTGCAATGGGCTATACCTCTGGACAGAGGCATATAACTGTGCAGAGATGGGATTTAAAGAGGCATTTAACAAATCAAAGCCGATGAAATGCAATTCTTGCTTGTGCAGTTCCACCCTGGATGTGGCTCTTTTGTATTCAGCGATACTTTCTTTTAATCTACCAGAAATTTTGGATATAATTAATTCAGGCTTAAAATGAAATTCAGAAGGAAATTGAGGATAGCATTGTTACTGCTTTATTGCAGGTTATTTAGGAAACGCATTCCCTTATTTCTAAGCTGGGAAATAGGATATAAATGCAATCTGCATTGCAAGTACTGCGATATCCCCCTGGTCAGGGCAAAAGAGCTTACAACAGAGCAAGTATTTCGCATAATTGACGACTTTGCAGAGATGGGCACTTGTGTTGTTATTTTTACTGGAGGTGAACCCTTGTTAAGGGGGGATATAGGGAAGATTGTAGATTACTGCAAGGAAAAAGGCCTATATCTAAGCATCAATTCAAATGGCCTTCTGGTAAAAGAAAAGATTAATGATATCAAGAATATTGATTTACTTCAGCTAAGCTTTGATGGACCCCTGCAGATTCATGACTTCCACAGGGGAAAAGGCAGCTATGAGAAAGTGATGGAAGCGATTAGGATTGCAAAGAAAAATGGAATTAAGGTAACACTGAGCACGACATTAAGCAACCATACTTCTTTGTCAAATATTGACTATCTGCTGGATATTGCAAAAAAGTACAATGTAAAGTTGCGTTTTCAGCTGGTAGTTAAAAAACCATTGGCAAGCAGGAATGTAGGGGATTTGTGCATACCCAAAGAGAAACGCAAAGAAATATTCAATTATATCTTAAAGAAGAGAAGAGAGACGGGCCTTATAGAAAATACCCGGGCAGGGTTGGTTTATTTCAGGGATTATAGCGGCGGCCAGAGTATAAATTGCGGTGCGTTCAGGATAAATTGCCTTATCTCACCCAATGGAGACCTTTATCCCTGCACATATCTTGAGACTAAGATTAAACCGTATAATTGCGAGAAGATAGGATTCAAGGAAGCCTTTAGGAGATCTAAACCGATTACCTGCACTTCCTGCCTGTGCAATAAGACACTTGACGCAAGCAAGCTGTTCTCTTTAGATTTTACTGCACTAATAGACATTATAAAATCAAGCTTAACATGAGAATTGCACTTATATCCCCCCCGCGAAATTTTAAGAAGTTTGAAGAGAATATAAGAGTCACAAGCGAGGAATTTGGCAGGCAGCCACCGCTTAGTCTGGCTTATATTGCCGCATTAGTAAGAAAACAAGGGCATAAGCCAATAATAATTGATATGCCTAATCTCAAGCTATCCGAAAAGAGGGCTTTGCAGCAACTTGAGAGCTTTAAGCCGGATATAATAGGTGTTGGGATACACAGCATATATGACATCCACTCGTGCATAGGACTGATAGGGTATCTGAAGGATAATCTTGCAATTCCAGTCTTGGTTGGAGGAGCTGGTTTTAATCTTTACCCAGATGAAATAATGTCTTATAACACAATAGATTATGGAATGGTTGGTTCTATCCTGCATTCCTTGCCACAATTTTTAGAAGCATTTGAGAAAGGCAGAGATTTCAGCAAAATACCAGGTTTATGCTTTAGAAAAAAAGATACAATATATAAAAATGAAGTTAAGGAATGGCATGACGATTTGGATTCTTTGCCTTTCCCAGCAAGGGACTTATTAAGAAATGAGGTATACTGGCAGTTTATCAGCCAAAGAAAGAATTTCACAAATATACTGACAAGCATAGGCTGCACTTTTAACTGCAAGTTTTGCAATGAGCCTGGGGGTGTATTCAGAGCCCGCAGTGTTGAAAGGGTTATAGAAGAAATAAAGGAATGTTATTACAAATACAAAATAAGAGAGATAGATTTCTTTGACAGGACATTTACAATAAACAGGGCGAGGGTGATTGAAATATGCAATGAGATAGTAAAAAACAAGCTTGACATACGCTGGTCCTGCAGGTCACGGATAGATACTGTTGATGCAGAGTTATTGCAAATAATGAAGAAAGCAGGCTGTTTTGCAATTTTCTATGGCATTGAATCTGCTGATGAAAAAGTATTAGAAAACCTAAACAAGATGATAACTCTTGAAAGGGTAAGAGAAACAGTCAGCCTTACAAAGAAGATAGGCATAAAACCATTGGGTTTTTTTATGTTTGGCAACCCTGGTGAGACAGAAGATAGCATAAAAAAAACAATTGATTTTGCGTTGTCTTTGGATTTAACCTACGCCACTTTCACAAAGACTATGGCAAAACCCAAATCCTACTATGATGGATTAAACATAAAAAATACAGGGTTTGATTACTGGCATGAATATGTGCTTGGCAGATGCAGTGAAAGAACGCCTATTAGAACATGGACAAATCTTGATGACAAACTGCTTACAAAATATGTGAAAGAGGCATTTTGCAGATTTTATTTCAGGCCTTTTTATATCTTCAATGCAATCAGGGATATTAAGTCCTTAAGCGAATTATTAAGATATTCAAAATCAAGCATCAAGCTATTTTTTTCAAATTAGACTTACTTTAATTTTGATTTAATAATTTTTGGCAGATAATGGAGATACTGCGAATAGTATCTCTGCCTTAGGATGTCATATCTGTCTTTTGAGAACATTGTAAATGGGACTTCAAGAAGTGCAGTATTCATTATTGGAAAGTGCTTATAGAGCTTTTTTTCAATTATAAAATTGATTACTCCCTTAGGCAGAATATTTATCATGAACAGAAGAAGATTGTACCTTGATTTTTCTCTATCGTGGATAGAGCTGTTTGCCGTAAAATAAGGTCTTTCCTCGATTTCTTTAATCTGCGCTTTTGTTAAAATCTTCTTGTTTACCCCTATGTTTACAATATCTGTGCTTGGAAAGTAAATTAACCAGAATACTGCAATTCTCCCCCATACCCTGTTCTCATTGTAAAATCTCACCATGTCCAAGAGGTCTTTTTCTGTTTCGCCAGGCAGGCCTATTATGTTGTCAACAACACAGCGGATTCTATATTTCCTGTAAAGACTGATGGCTTTTGTTATCTCCACATTTGTGCTCTTTCTGTGCAGAATGTCTTTTCTTACCTTCTCATTCACGCTCTGAACACCCATGCAAACCTGATAACAATTCATCTCTTTGAGGCATCTTACGACCTTTTCGTTCGTAGTCTCTGGTGAGACAAAGCAGTATACTGGCAGCCCGACCTCTTTCTTGTATTCTTTGGAAAATTCTTGCAACCATTCTTCATTGTGGCTGAAGAGGTCATCATTTATCCTTATCTTTTTGATGCCATACCTGTTTTTAGCGAACTTAAGCTCCTCAATGACGTTGGCAACACTCCTGAATCTCATGCAGGGCTCATTAGGGTACAGCTTTTTTAATACAGAATTATGGCAGTACGAGCATTTGTTTACACATCCTCTTCTCGTGATTATTGTGTAACCTTTTCGGTAACCGGGAATAACCCTGTAAAATAACTCCTTGTCCGGAAACGGCAGTTCATCCAAATTGCCCGTAAGATGTCTTAAAGGATTCCTTATAATCCTGCCATTTTTCTTGCACCAAACATTCCTTATTTTGCCCGTGTCTTTGCCAGTTTCTAATTTATTTGCCAATTCCAACAAGGGGTATTCGCCTTCACCAAGGATTACATAATCAACACATTCATTCTTTATGACGGTTTCTGGCGCAGATGTCGGATGTATTCCCCCAAAGACAACTGGAACATTCGACTTTTCCTTAATCTTTGCAGCAATTCTTAAAGCCCATCTGTAATCTGAGCTTACAACAGAAAAGGCGATAAGGTCTGGGTTATAGCTGGCAACATCCTGTATTAATTGCTTCTCATAACTGAAGAATTTACGCAGCCATTTTATTGACATGAACTGGCCATCAAATAATCTGGGATCAAAGGCAAGCTTCGTTTTATGCCCAGCTTGCTTCAAAACCGCTGACAAGTATTCAATACCTATATTCTCAAATCCCGCATAAATGAACATTACTTTCATTTGAATTAGCAGCCTACTTAATGGGGCGTTCCCAGTTGAAGGGGGATATAAAAAACTCACGTTTAGGCCCATCAACAATGATTTTCTTGTTTTTTTGATAAATATTATACGAGAATCTTTTTAGGTCGCGAACAGGGGTGTAGTATACCTTAAGATAGCTAATTTCAGGGGCATAAAAACTAATCTTGTTTGAATCAATTTCAATTTCAGTTATGTTTGGGTTGATATCCTCCTCATAGGGATTTATATAAATTTTTATGCCTGAAGATTCTTTTGTGACCTGAATATCATATACTGTCTCGATAAAATCAAAGGATATATTGCGCAATAATACCTCTTGATGCTCATAGAAGTCAACAAAATAGGAATTGCTCATCTCTTTGTCCGAGACAAAAGAATCATCTCTAAAAATATCCTTTGAAAAGTCAAAATATATTTTTTTAGTGCCGAATGGCTCTTTATTGTTCATATACCAAAGATCATAATCCCTATTTACCAAATCAAGCAATAGCTCATGAATTTGCCCCTCTCTGATAAGATTAGAGTGCTTGTTGGCTAAGGAGTATAAGGGCAATAGGCTAATTCCCGCATATATCTCTTTTTCATAGTTTATGATAGCTTTGATTTCTGTTTCGAGATCTGGGTGGTTGTAATATATCCTTGGATCCTTTGGGAAATCAAGTGATTTGGCATAAGTTAAGAAAAGGAAGAGGCCTATAAGCACAACTAATGAAGCTACTATCAATTTCTTTTGATGTTTTTTTTGGGATACCTCATTAAAAAAAGCTATAGGATATAACATCAATAAACTGAGGGGAAGCAGCAGATAGGATAGTTTGGCGTCTTCAATCCAGTTTTCTTGAGCGCTTAGGAATAACATAAATGGAATGAGCAATATTAATGAAAATACCAGAACCTTTTTATTTTGCCTGTAAAAGCTGAATATACCTACAATAGAAATAGCAATAAATATCAAGCCAAAATGTGCTGTAAGGAATAGCGGTATGAGCAAAAATACGGGATATGGGATAAACGGTGTTCTGACAATTTTTTCATAAAACGGGAAATTTAATAATCCAGGATAATTAAAAGGCAGACCAAGAATGTTATGCTGAACCAGCACATTCTCAGTCATGCTTTCTGTCACAAAAAAACTTCCAAATGCAAACCAATGCCAGTAAAAATAGGGGACGGCTGCAATAAGAAAACCTATAATGAAAATCAGCACTTTTTTGTAGTTTTTAATCCCTATCCAAAAAAGCATGGCTGGCAGGAAGAGAATCGCTATATCCCTTACACCATAAAGCAATCCGAAGATAAGGCCCGCTAAAAGTTTGCTGTCATATTTCATCATAGAATATACCCCAAAGGCAACTAGAAAAAGTGCAATAAACCCCTCTATAACAAAGGGGAAGCTTAAGACGAAAGGGTTCAGAACAACAAATACTGCCCCACAAATGCTCAGGGCCTCTTTTTTGAACAATAATCTGAATTGGAGATATGAAAAGGAGACTATCAGCAAGATTAGGATGGCGTACAATACCCTAAAGCCAAGAAAATGGAATAAAACAGCAAAGATTGAAATAAAAGCGGGACTACCCAAACGCTGGTCCTCAATAACGGACTTATTGTTCTTATAAAGATTTTCTAATACCCTCCCAGAGGTTGGGAAAAGATGGGGCATCCTGTCTCCATAAATGCGCCCATCAACAATTATATTCTCATGTGCCCCAATCAACTTGTCAGTGGCATGGTTTAAACAGCCGTCAGTCCAACCACCGCTAGCCGTAAAATCATATCTCACGAAAAACAAAACAGATACAAGAACAAATAAGAGTAGAACCCAGCATTTCTTTCTTAAAATTTTTGTTTTTATCAGAGAGATTATGGTCCTCAGCGAACCCCTGCCAAGAAATAATGCAAAAAATGCGGTAAGGGGGGATATAACCAGCAGCATATGCAAACTAATCAGCTTATTAAAAAACAATGCCGTTATAATTGACAGGGTGGTTATAATGACAACCCCGCACCCTAAACTAACAGCAAATAATTCCACCCCATCCTCAAATTTTTTTATGAATCTCAAAGAAATGAGAAATCCAGGTATCACAAGTATGAATATTAATATAAAAATGATATATAGTAATCTTAATACTGCGGACAACATCAGGGAAAGAGATGCAAGAGTTTATATAAATTTATTTATCACAATACCCTACAGCTTGCTCTGGGGTATAATACCTTTTATTTATTGCAACTTTTTTTGCAGTTAATTTTTTTGTTAGACGGAAATCCTTAAATATAAGCCAGTTTTATGTAGTAAAATGAAAAAGGAAGTTTCACTTATGTTTTCAGGGGGTGTAGATTCAACAATCGCAGCGCTAAAACTAGCAGGAGAGTTTGACAGGATAAACCTCCTGAATTATAGCAACGGCTACGGGCATTACAATTTTGAGAATGCAGGAAGAAGATACAGGGAATTAAGGCAGAAAATAGGCAATAAATTCTTCTACTATCACTTCAGTGTTAGGGACATATTTGAAAAAATAGCGGTAAATAATCTTCTTGAAGATTATGGGAGATACAAATCTGCCTTTATATGGTGCTTGGGATGCAAGATGGCGATGCATGCCAAGAGCATACTCTTTAATCTTAAGAAAGGAGTAAAATATATGGCTGACGGCTCTTCAAGATACAGCGAGGAATTTGTTGAGCAGATGCCAATAAGCATTTCTGCATTGAGAAGAATCTATCAAAAACATGGAATTAGGTACATAAATCCAGGCTTTGGTGTTGAAAGGGAAAAAAAGATATCAATATTAAAAGAAAAGGGATTTAAAATGGGCATAAGGGTAATGGACAGATTCCTCGGCATTCAGCCAAAGTGCATACCCGGGGAGATATATTACATGCCTGGAATTTTGTTTCACAAATTTCCAAACCATTGCGAAAAAGATGTTTATAGGTTTATAAGAGAAAAAGAAAAAATCATAGACGAGTACATAAAACAGAATCAAAAAGTTGCTGAGTGTTACCGCACCTTTTAAGGTGCGGTTTGTGTGCAACTTTAGGATGCTCAAGAACACAACTCCACACTACCACAAAAAGCTTTGCTTTTTGGGGCATAGGAAATCAGAAGATTTCCTCTGAAATGTGGAGTTTTTGTCAAGTGTTCTTGACATTACAAGAAATAAAATGGGATGCTGCAATCTAAAAAAACAAAATAAGAAAATTTCAAAGGCAAGTTACATACTGCGAAAGACCTTTTTCTATGCAGTTCATTTATTCTTTATCGTTGCGCTGTTTCTTGCAGGCTTATTCAGAAAAAAGTACCGCAGGATTTATCCTTTTTATTTAGCTTATTTTAGAGACATAAAAAAAGAGATATAGATTATCCGTATACATACTCCCATATAGCGACTGCCGTTAAGTTCTTTTTTCCTATTTCCTGCGGGATTTTCAGCGCAGAATCAAAAAAGTCGCCATGCCTTTTTATGTAGAATGCAGGAAGCAGACTGGTTTTGGTTATTTTGGCTCTTTGATATGCAATTTCATCATAATTTTCTGCTGTATGAAAAAACTCCCAGCTCATTCTTTGGCTGTCATTCATGTAGTTTGTCTGGTTCTCAGAGATTATTGCGTGGGGAAATCTTTTGTACCATCTGCCGTCTGCGGGAAAGTTTAGATTAGACATTATATTAATTGAAGAGACAAGGAGTATTAGTATCAAAATGAGGACTAATATTTTTCTGAACGAAATTTCATAAATGAAAGTTTCAATGCCTTTTATGGCGAAAATCGCGATAATGGGGAGTATAAGGAGAATATAGGTCATTTTGAATTCGTCCCAGTTTTCCTGGGAGGCGAGAAATAGAAGGAGGGTAATAATCCACATAAGAAAGAATAATGAAGCATTTCTGTTTTGTTTTGCAAGATAAAATACCCCAAAGAACATTAAAGAGAATAGCAGTAATCCAAAGGATTTTGCAATCACCAAAGGCAGCATTAAGAATACTGGGTAGGGAAAATGGGGCGTTCTTATCAGTCCCATGTAAAAGGGATAATTGAGCAGCCCATTAAAATTGAATTTTATGCCGAAGAAGGCATGGGGGAAAACAGGCCTGAAGCCTGTAAGAAGAGGGGATTGCGTTGGATGAACGAGAAAGCCGCCAAAGGCAAATTTATTCCATAACAAAAAGGGCAGAATTATTATCAAAGCAGATGCTGCAAATATTGCAGTATTTCTCACAAAATGCCTCTTTTCTGTCTTGTACAGAATAAAGAGTATTGCAGGCGCAAAGATGATTGCTTCATACCTTACAGAGCCAAGAATTCCATAGAGAAGCCCCAGAATAAAATAATTCTTTTCCTCATGCAGCATAAAGAAGATTAGAACAGACATTGCGAATAAAGCGATCACATTGGGGTTTAATCGGTTTATTGAGATAAAATAGGGATTGAAAATAACGATTACTGCCAGCAGAAGGCATAAAAATTCCTTTTTGAACATTTTTTTGCCTGTAAGATACAGTATCAAAAAAGTCAATGCAATAATCAACGCATTAAGAAATCTAAAGCCAAATATGCCTGAAAAAAGGAAGGGAACAGAAAATATAACCCCGCTTCCCAAACGCTGGTCTTGCGTTATGATGCCATAAGAGTTTGCATCAACTAGATTTTGAGGTATCTTTCCCGCTAACTGGTAATTATACAGCTGAACGCCATCCATTGATGTAAAATTTATCGGCTGGTTTGCCAGGAACATTGCAGGCGCAACAATGTAAGTGTCCCAATAGTCCTTTGTTGGCCCGTCAAAATTCAAAAGGAAGAACAAGAAAACAAAAACGAGGATTATCAATACTAAAATCTCGCCCTTTGACAGCCTTAATCTTGCCGGTTTTTGCAAATTTTTTGATTTGATTGCTATGATGCATGCAGCTGTTGTGACTGCTGAAATGCTGAATACTATCCACCTTGTTATCACTGTCTGAAATATCCATGCCAGAGAGAAAGAAGCAACCGGCAATGCAAGTATGCCAAGAGCAAGCCCCAAAGAAATGTGTTCCAACTGCCTTAATTGCCTGTAAAGCAATCGCAATAGAAAGTAACCTGGCAGGAATGATACAATCAAGAGGGCTGCTAAATTAAAGAATGCTTCCAGTGCCATAATATCCCCAAACTGTTTTATTACTTAAATTTGCCTATTTAACCTTTTTAACAATCAGCTCGAGCAATTTCAGAAGGGCCTTTTTAGCCGCATGTATTTCATAAGCCAAAATGAATATTGCTATGGCTATGGGTATCTGGGTTATTATTATTGAGATTGTTGTGCTGTCCATTTATCCTCCTTCCACTCTTTTAGTTATATCTTTTATCTGCTTCTTAAATTTAACAATTTGCCAGATAATTAAAACTGATACTATTGTATACACAATCTGGGTTATTATCAATGCATCTCCAGTATCCATTCTGCTATTCCCCCAAGTATCAAGCCAATAATTGCAGCATTTAATATCAAAATTTTTTTTAGGTTATGAATTTTTATATCCCTATAATTCTTTATTACCCATCTGTCAAAGAGATTATTTATTTTTACATAATCCCTCAACATAACATGAGTGGCTTTCTTTTGCGTTGTTTTTAGTTCTATAAAGCCAAATTTTGCATTGTTTTTAAATGCTTCCAGCAGAAGTTCCAGATTTATGCTAAACCCCAAAGAGGTTATCTCTAATTTTTTGAGCAGGCCTGCCCTTAAACCAACAAACCCGCATTGGGTGTCTTTAACTGACGGCAATAACAGCCTTAACCAAAAACCTGCCCATTTATTGAGGATATTTCTCTGAAGTGAGCGATAGTTTGCTCTTTGGCCGATTGCAATATCGCTTGATTCAAGTTTTTTCAGGAATAAAGGAATTGCTTCCGGGTCATGTTCGCCGTCTCCGTCAAGCGTTATGACTGCATCATACCCATTTTTGAGCGCGTATTCAAAACCGCGCTTTAAAGAATGGCCTTTTCCCTTGTTTTTGCTGTTCCTCAAAACAAGATATTTTCCGCTCTTTTTTACAGGAAAATCACTGCCATCATCTATAACCAGCAACTTATCAACTAATCTTGCGGATTTGCCCGCAATTTTCTCTATGTTCTTCTCATTATATGCTGGTATAATTCCAATAACCTTCATTCTAAATGATTAGGGGGAATAATTTATATATTTTTATTATGTAAGGTTATAAATGAACATATTGCTTTTGAATCCCCCCTACAAGGAAAAGATGGTAAAGGAGGAAAGGTGCGAGCAGAAAGCGCATATATTCCAGACAACCTATCCTCCATTGAAACTTGCTTATCTTGCCGCAATACTAAGAAAAAAAGCAAATGTCCGGATTCTTGACTGCATAGCATCTGATTACAGCGAAAGGGAATTAATGGCTTTTTATTCAAAAGAAAAACCAGACAAGGTTTTTGTCAATACAACAACACAGACAGTAAAAAATGATTTGAGGATAATCAGAGGACTTTATGAAATATATCCTTCAGAATTTATACTGTTTGGCGTGTATGCAGCATACTTCAGAGAAAAAATTTCAAACAAAAAATGGATTATCACCCCAAGAAATGTTGAGGAGTATGCATACAAGATAATAGGAGAAAGGTTTAATCCAGCTAGTTTAGACAGTTTGCCATTTCCTGCTTGGGATATGGTTGAATTGAGTTGTTACAGATTGCCATTGATTGGAGAAAAATTTGTTTTGCTGCAAACCGCTACTGGCTGCCCCTATGAATGCATATTCTGCACAGTGCCCTTTTATCACGGAAAAAGATTAGTGAAGAGAAGTGTCGGTTCTGTAATAAAAGAGATATTATATTTAAAAAAACTTGGGATAAGCAATATACTCTTTTTTGCCGATAACTTCACATTAGACAGAAGATGGGTAAAGGAATTATGCAGGGAGATAACAGGGCGAAAGATAAAAGTCCGATTTTTGTGCAATAGCAGGGTTGATACTGTTGATAAGGAAACGCTGGAATTAATGAAAAAAGCAGGTTGCTGGCTTATCTCGTTTGGGATTGAGTCAGGAAATCAGGAGATTCTTGACAAGGCAAGAAAGGGGATAAGCATTGAGGATACAAAAAAGGCAGTTTATGAGGCGTATAGGGCAGGAATATTAACACTGGGCAATTTTGTTATCGGCTTGCCAGGAGAAAATTTACCTACTTTGAAAGAAACAATAAGATTTGCCAATGGATTAAATCTTGATTTTGCCGCCTTTAACATTGCAACGCCTCTTCCTGGCTCGGCACTTTACGAGAGATACAAAAATAAGAATATTGATTTTGAGAAATTAGAATATTCCTCTCAGGTTATTTCAAAGGAGCTTGACTTGGGGTATTGGCAAAAAAAGGCATATGTGTCATTTTATTCCAAGAGGACCATTGCAAGATTTTTAAGAATAGTAAAAATTGCAGGAGCAGATAATCTTCTTTCAATATTTAAGTCAGCATTCTACCTCATTTTTAGGGTTTTGATTTAACCGAGAAAATGGCTGCATAATTTATTTATCCCTTCATGACTGCAAGGGGCCTTAATTTTGCAACAAGATTGCCTATGCCCAATTCATGCGAAACTCGCACAACCTCATCAATGTCTTTATAGACTTGAGGGGCTTCCTCTGCAAGCGACTTCCACGAAGCTGCCTTGACTTCTATATTCTGCTTTGCGAGTTCATTCTTGATTTGCTCCCCCTGAAATTCACGCAATGCCGCGCTTCTTGAGCTTACTCTTCCTGCGCCATGAGCAGTTGAGCCAAAACTTACTTGTTCCGCCTTTTTTGTCCCGACAAGCAAGTAGGAAGCAGTTCCCATGCTTCCGGGGATTATTATTGGCTGTCCTATCTCCCTGTATGCTTCGGGAATCTCTATCCTGCCAGGGCCAAAACTTCTTGTTGCCCCCTTCCTGTGGACGCAAACCTCTTTTACCTCGCCATCAATATCATGCTTCTCGATTTTTGCAATATTATGGCAGATATCATAAACAACATCAATCTTGCATGGCAAAATCTTATTGAATGTTTCCCTAATCCAATGGGTTATCATCTGCTTGTTCGCAAATGCAAAGTTTGCAGCAGCAGACATTGCAGCATAATATTTCTGCCCCAGTTCAGAGAGAATAGGCGCATTAATAAGCTCCCTGTCAGGCAGATTTTTTGAGCCATATTTATCCTCCATGATTTTTATATAATCAGAAGCAACCTGATGCCCCAGCCCTCTTGAACCGCAATGAACCATGATTGTAACTTGCCCCTTTTCTGTTATCCCGAATGCTTTTGCAATCTTCTCGTCATAAATCTGCTCAACCTGCTGCATCTCAAGAAAATGGTTGCCAGCGCCCAAGCTTCCTAATTGAGGCAATCCCCTTTCAATTGCCCTGTTTGAAACATCAGACGCCTTTGCTGTTTTCATGCATCCTTCCTCTTCTGTTTTTTTGTAGTCCTCTGCAACACCATAACCCTGTTTTACAGCCCATTTTGCACCCTGCTCCAAGACATCCTTCAGTGTTTCTTTTGTTAATCTTATTTTTCCCGCTCTTCCCACGCCGCTTGGAACATTGATAAAGACATCATCTAGAATTTGTGTTCTCTTTTTCAAAAAATCATTTACTGCCAAATCGGTTCTTAATAATCTAACAGAGCAGTTGATATCATAACCGACGCCTCCTGGGGAAATTATACCCTCCTGCATGTCAAAGGCGGCCACACCGCCAATTGGGAAACCATATCCCTGGTGTGCATCAGGCAATGCAATAGCATATTTCTGTATTCCTTGCAGCATTGCAACATTCTGGATTTGCTGCAATGTTATGTCCTTTTGGATATCTGCAAGCAATTTTTCAGAGGCATAAACAAGTGCAGGCACTTTCATTTTTCCCTCTTTTGGAATTTGCCATTCGTACTGATTTATTTTTTTAATATCAACCATCTTCACAAATCCACCACAGCCTGAATTATAAACTTTTTTGTCTTTTTGTCTTCTTTGATGAACATGCTGTTATAAGTTATCGCCTTAACCTCGCCAAAAAATTTGCATGATGATGCATTGTCTCCCAGAAGTTCTGCTTCCAGACTATAGCTTTTTTTGATTTCTTTTATTTTGATGCTTTTGACTTTGCAGGTTAGAAAATTATTTGAGTCGAGCAGAAAAAGAATTTCCTCAAGAAAGCTGTATAGCAATGCCTCTTTGTCCTTTCCTTTTGCATTAATTTTTTTGCTTGTCTTGCCCCTTGCCTTTTTTGCATCACACATTAAATTCAGCATTGCAAGGGCAGCATTGCCAAATGCCTCTTCCAAGCTTTTTCCAAATGCCTGGAATTTTGCGTCCGCTGTATGCTCAAGATAAATATAATTTTTCATCTTAGACTAATCAATTTTTCAGCTTATAAATCTCCCCCTGCCTAAAATCATCCGCTCTTATAGTGCTGCAGGATTTCTGTTGAGGTTAGTGCCTTCTTGTAAATCCTTACATTATCAACACTCCCTTTAAAGGAGTTTGTCATGCCAACAACTCTGCCCTTTGCTATCCATATGGGCTTTGAATTTGTATCTATTTTTCCGCTGACGATTCTCGATGCCTTTTCTGCCCCGTTAACATACACCCTTATCCTTGAGCCATCATATACCCCTGCAATATGCTGCCATTGCCCCGTTTTCAATCCATTATTCCAAGTTTCTGTGTAATAGCTATTATTGTTTATTGCTATGGAGAATCTAAGCCTTCTTGAGTTTCCTACACTTAATCCATAAACCCTCATTGGGCTTGCGTCTGATATAAACGGCTTCATTATTATCACATCCCCATTATTAAGGGCAGTTGGATTAATCCATGCCTCTATTGTTATAGCGTCTCTTATTTCTGGCAAACTCATATTCACATAATTGCTGCCATCAAATTTTAATGCATAACCAGATTTGCCTGCAACCCAATTATATGTCCCGATAACCTCTCCATTAAGGCTGTTCCCGCTTGAATCTCTTACTATGTTGCCTGCCCCTTCGTCAATATAGTAAATTATGATTGTATCACCCGCACTGCCGTATTGTCTCTCTATCGCCTTGCCTTCGCTTAACCAAGAAATCATTTTCAGTTTCCTTGGCTGATATTGTTCAAGCAGAGAGCTTATCAGTATATCATTTACATAAATCTCGCTGTTTCCTGCAGTTGTCCCAACATTGCAAATACCTGAAGGATTGCATATGCTTACATTAAATTCAATGCCGATAGGCATTCTTTCTGAAATAAAATTATCTACAAGATACAAATTCCTTGAGTTCAATACAGCATCTCTTACACTTTCGTTTTTAACAGCTTCTTCAAGTATCAACTGCTGCAGCTTGTACATATCCTCCCCAAAGCCCTTTTTCTCAACTTGCCTTGCCAGAAGCACTATTATAACTGATGCGAGAATCATAATTGCAGTAGACGCCTCTGCAATCCTTATCCATCCCCTTTTGTTTTTTATCATTTTAATTCCTAGAGTTACCTTACCATACCTGCAAGTTCATTATCGCCCTTATTATGCTGCCATCGCGCTGTATTATCTGTATTGGAATCTCTCTTGCCACAACCTCCACTCTTTGAGGTTTTGTTTTTCTCATTTCAAAAAGATTTTGTTTTGTCAGCAGGTTTGTTATATTTATATTGAAATCTGAGCTATGTGGGAAACTAAATTCATCTTTTAATGCATCATAGTCGCTTTCATAAAGCCATTTAATGTATTCGACTCTTGCGATAAATAAGGGAGTAGATACCCTTGCAGAGGTATAGTTCATTTGTTTTGGGGTTAATGCTGTGCATGGCCCGCTTAATAAAGGCGGGTTGAATGTAGCATCTCCATAATAAAGCCTATAAAAAATACCGCTCTTTTCAATGGAAATATTCCCTGGTTCGGGAAAACTGAATTTTAAAAGCTTATCACTTACATCTCTTACGAACATATTGCTTGTGTTTGTTGTATTGAACGGGTTTTTTATTTTTAGGCAGGTGGATATTACAGGGGCTGTGTTTACAGGAACCTCTGCAACATCAATGCTTGCATTTCTTATAATCCCTCTTTCTACAGTGTCTATAAGGACATTGCTTATACTCTGGTTTTTTACAGGATTGAGAAAGACAATAAGCCAAAATGTAAACAGTGCAAACATCCCAAAGGAGATTGCCATCTCTATATGCGCCATCCCTTTTTTTTTGTTAATCATTCTTTAAAGCAAGAAGAAGCGATATTTAAGTTTTGCTGATACAAAGAACACTGGGAAAAATAGAGAAAAGCTTTGCTTTTTTACTTCACAAAAAGTGCCCTTACTCCTGTTGTCATCAGGTAAGCGAGAACAACCATTATAAAAGAATGCTTGATGCCTGCCTTTGTGCTGCCTTCAGACAGCTTTCCTATGACTAATCCTGCAAACAATCCCTGCACTAACAAGAGGAACAGGAATGGCTGAGACAGCTCTTCTGGGCTTAGCGTAGAAGAAGCTGAGCTTGTCATTCCAGTGAATTCCATTTTCTGGCCAGATGCAAGGCCTACAGTCATAGGTATAATCTTTATTTCTGTAACGAGCATTATCACTATGAATATAAAAAAAATGATATATCCCTGCACAACAAGATTTGAGACAGCGGCTTTCTGTTCTTTCTTGATGTCCTCAACCTCGCTTACCGATTTTGCGACAGATTCAAGTATTGTGTCTATCTGCCCGCCTGCCTGCTCTGCTTCGCTTATCAATGCTACAGAGCGCGTTACCACCTTATTGTCTATGTCATCAGAAAATATCTTTAATGCCTGCTTTACAGGTATGCCAAGCGAAACCTGATTTGCAAGCTTCAGTATATGTTTTGACAAACTTCCATAGTTCTTGTCTTTAACATTAACTATGCTCTTGCTTATAGGAGTTCCCGATTTGACTGCCTCGACGAGATTTCTTGAGAATTCAAGGAACATGTCCTCCTTTTCTTTTTCCTTGCTTACTTCTCCTGTTACAGTCAGGAGAAATGGCAGGGCAGCTATGACAACAGCAACACCTATAAGAAAATATAATAGCTTATTTTGCCTAAAAAATGCTACAGCTATGATTAAGATGAGTGCTCCTACTATTATCCCCATCCAGTGCGCTTTTGTTATCTTCATAACAAAAGAACCAAGGTTCTCTTGTAACTCTCCTTTGCAAATGAAAGGTTTCCTATGCTTTCCTTTACAAATGCAGAGTTTCTTTGCATTTCGTACATTTTTACCTTGATTACCTCCATTTATATCAGAAATTTGCTAATTTCTGAGCATCCTAAAATTCCAACAAACCACACCTTTTAAAGTGTGGTAATACACAGGAATTTTTTGATTCTTACGATGGCTGCTTTATCTGCAGAAACATCAGGAATCCAACATTCAGCAGGGCAATCCCCCCTATTAAAATCATTGTGAGGGTGGACATGCTCATGCCAAAGCCAAAGCCAGTAACGTTCATTAGTATAAGCAGCACCATCAGTATCAAAGGCGCGGCAACAAGTATGCCTATGTATATGTCCATTGATGTCTCGGCCATTGAGCTGTATTTCTTTCTTGCTAATTTATAGTCAAGCAGGCTGTCTGAAGACCTCTTGTCGAGATATGCCTTTAAATCGCCGCCAGAAACTATGTTTGTTGCGATGCCATTCAGCAGGCCAGCCAATTTCTGGTTTGATGTGGATTTTGCAATATTTTTTAATGCAGTTACCAAATCATACCCATAGAGGTTAATCTGATTCATTATCTTTTTTATTTCATTGCTTACTACAGGATATTCAGGGCTTTTTGCAAGGATTTCAAAAACCTTTTTTGGTTCAACCCCGCTTCCGGCTACTGAAGACAAGTGCATTATTGCAAAGGGCAGTTCGTCCTCCACTTTATTAGATATAGCAGTTGCCTGCGTTTGGGGATATGCCAAGGCAATGACAAATACACCCAATGGCACTAAAACTGCAATCCCTATGTTCTTTAAAAGCCGCAATGCCAATCCGTTTAACCCGATGAATTTTAATGAAGGATACAATGCATCAGTCATGCTTATAGTAAAGAAGCTGTATATCAATGCGATTGCGACTGCGAAGATAAAGGCAACAAGCATTGCAAAAAGGGTGATTGAGAGGTAAGTGCTTGGAAGGTAATACATATTTGCTTTTTTCAGGTTGAGGTTCAATGACTGGCCGATATCTGGATTATTTGCCAGCTTGTAGGCAATATTTGAGAATAATCTTGATGAGAGGGTTACATAATAGTTTGGTTTTTTGTAGGAATTATCCGTGCTTTTAGATTTCTTGCCCCTGCCCGTCTCCTTAATTTTTTTCATTATATCCGCTTCTATGCGCAGTTCTTGCGTGAACTTTTCTTTGTCCTCTTTATTTAATACCACTAATCCGCTGAATGTTTGTATCGGCTGCATTGCAGTTTTTTTACCGAGAACACTGGCTTTTGCTTTCTGGACTGTTATTTCTGAAAGAATTTGAGGGATAGAATTATTTATGATGCTTGCCTGGCTTATTATAGATTCTATTGCTGTTTCAAAGAAAGTGGATTCTTCTTTGCTTGAGGCATTTTTTAATTCCTCGTTTAGAACAAGCATTTCCTCAAGCAGTTTTCTTTCTTGGGAGAGATTGGCTTTTAGGGCCTCAAGCGTCATTTTAGCTCTCTAAAGCAAGATTAAACTTTTTTTGTGCTTCAGTTATATATGATTTTAATTGCATCAGGGAATCAGAGTCGCCTTTTCTAACGGCTTCATCAAGCTTGGCAGCAGCATCGAGCATTGCCTGATTTATCTGGGCAAGAAGCTGAATTTTTTCCCTGTCTATCATTTTATTTTATTCCCAATTTTTCAATTACCGCCTGCGGGTTTTTGTAGTACTCGTTCACCATATGCTGCACATCATCAAATCCAAATACCTTGTTTTGGAATAGATTGTACAATATTTTTGTCCTTATCTCAAATTCTCTCATCAGCTCCTCTTTTGAGATTCCATGGCGGCTTCCTATCTTCTCAAATACCTTGCTGTCTTTTTTAAAGTAGAATTTATCTTCAAAGGGACTCCAGATAAATGGGGTATTTGTCAATGCAATGCCTTCAGGGGTTACATTAACGATTTCAACCACTTCCCTCAATCTTCTTGTTTCCTGTTTCTTGACAGTCGCATGTGTCATAATCGCAACTGCATCAAGTGTATTGATTAGTGTAGGGGATAGTTCTATCGGAGGTGTTTCAAGCCTTTTTATGAGTGTATCAACAGAATCAGCGTGCATTGTGCTTATGCTTGCGTGCCCGGAAGCCATGCCCTGGAATAATACCGCAGCTTCCTTGCCTCTTACTTCTCCTACTATTACGTAATCAGGAGCTTGCCTGAATGAGCTTCTTAACAAGCTGAATAAATCAACTTCTCCCATGCCTCCGGCACTAATCCCAGTTCTTGCAACACTCGGCAGCCAGTTTTCTCTGGGCAGATTTAATTCGCGTGTGTCTTCAATGCTTACTACTCTTGCTTCCGGAGGAATGAAGAATGCTATAGCATTAAGCAATGTTGTTTTTCCCGATGCAGTGCCCCCTGAGATAAGAATGCTGCTCCTGTATTGCACAAGCAGCCAGAAGTAAGCAAGCATTTCAGGGCTTAATGTGTTAAGATTTATCAGCTGTATGGGTGTCCATGGTATTTTTGTGAATTTTCTTATTGTAAATGTCGGGCCCTTGCTTGAGACATCCGCTGTATAGGTTGCGTTTACACGAGAGCCGTCAGGCAGGCTTCCGTCCAGCAGAGGGGAGGCATAGGAAATATATCTGCCGCATCTTTGCGCAAGCTTTTCTACAAAACTTGCGAGATCCTCAATATTCTTATAGATTATATTTGTTCTGAGATTCCTGTATATCCTGTGGATGAGGTATACTGGGGTTCCGACTCCATTGCATTCAATATCCTCAATAAAATAATCCCTTAATAGCGGCTCAATCTCATTTGTGCCGATAAAGTCCCGGTAGATATAATAGAATATTTTCTTGAAGCTCTCTTTGCTTATCTTTAATCCGAGCTCTGTTATAAGCAGTTTTGCAGTTTTGTCAAGATAGGTGATTATCCCTTCTATGCTGTTCTCAACAAGAAAATTAACATTGATTAATTCCCGCATTCCCTCTTCAAGACGCACAAGTTGTTGTTTTTCCGCCTCATCAAGAATTGGCTCCTCAATCTCATACATAACCTCCCCTATCTCATCATTCCAGTATATATGGGCAGAGACATATGGGGCGATTATCATATACCTTACATTGATTAGTGTCTTGTCAGGAAATCTCTGCAATACAGGAACTTTTGGATTCAAGTCAAGTGTTACTTCTGGTTTCTCTTCTATCTGGCTAGGCGTTATTATATCTACAGGTTTTCCTCTTTTTTGCCCGAACATATTATAGAGAGGGCTAATTTATTTTTAAAGTTATCTGTAAGCAACGATGCAAGAGGCTTTTTGCCAATCTACAACTTTTTGATCAAAAAATTCCTTGAGTTTACCACACACTAAAGTGTGTGGTTTGTTGGAATTTTAGGATGCTCAAGAACACGGCTCCATACTAAAGTATGGGGTTTTTGTCAAGTGTTCTTGACATAAGAAATCTTGAGCCGATTTTATCAGAAACTATTGCAGTTATTGCGAAATTATTGATAGTTGCCCTGAATATATTGTCGCTAATCGGCATTTTTGTCATTTCAGAGAATTTTTTTATTAAATCCTTGACTTCTGGTTCGTTTAGGAAGATTGTTGTCTGCTCAAATTCGCCGTTTCTTTTTACCCTTATAGTTCCATTTGCGCATTCTATCACATTGATGTCTCCTGTCAAAAGGGAATCAATACGGGCATCAATCCTCAATGATTCTTGTGGCTGCTCTGTTATAATTTCCTGTTGGGATATTATGGGCTGGATTTGAACTTGCTGAACTGCTGGCTGGATTATCTGAGGGCCAAATTGCCTTGTTATCAGCCTGCTTTCTTCCACTCCTTCAATCTCTTTGTTTTGTTTTGTTATTTCCCTTAAAAGCTCTTCTTCAACCTCTTTTTTGAGAACTTCTTTCTGAACCCTTTCCTGCAGGTTAAATATTATTTCAGAAACGAAACTGTTGAGGAATTCCCTTCTTGTTTTTCTATCCATATTTTGGATAGGGGAGGAAAAATTCATTTTATTTCAGAATCCTATCTCTGGCAGGGGTTTTGGTTTTAACGGCTGTTCTTCTGTTTCCCTTCTTGCCGCTTGTTCAAGAAGCATAAGCCCTCTTGCTATTGTCCTGTTTTGGTCAGCAATTTCAGCCAGCTTTCCTATAACCTCTTTTTCTTTCACGCTTTCAGGTCTTTTTGCACTGAAATTTTTTGCCGCCTCTTCAAATAAGTTAAGAAGCATTTCTAATCTCTTATTCAGCTGTGAGAGATTTGTTGCAACCTCTGTCAAAACCTTTTGCAACGCAATAGAATTATCCATCAGTAATGCAGTTGTGTCCTTATGCTCCTCGCCTGCCCCTTTTTTCATATTTTAAAAAAGGCAAACCAATTTAAAAATATTTCCCTTATGTCAAGAACACTCGATAAAAACTACATACTTTACATATTTTAGTATGTGGTCGTGTGTTCTTGAGCATCCAAAAAACCCACAAGCCGCACCTTTTAAGGTGCGGTAGAACTCAGATTTTTTTGATTAGGAAGGAATCAGATTCTTAAAATGGGGACGGAGCGAATCGAACGCCCAACCGACGGTCTGGAGCCGTCCGTTTTGCCATTAAACTACGCCCCCTCAAAAGTGAGAGATATCACCGATTTAAAAAACTTGTCTTATATTTAGTCCTGATTAAAGGGAAAAAATTAAAAGCAGGAAATCCTTGTACTATTTAGTATCAAGGGGCATATCAAAAAATTCCTGTGTATCATTTGGAATTACATGAAAATCCAGTGATTCTCACCAAAGTGAGCCTTGCCTAATTTTCAGGTTCCAGAAAAGCAGATATGCTTTTCTTGATTAGGATGCTCAGAAATGCCTAAGCATTTCTGACATTAAAAGGGGAAAGAATGAAGAAATTTAAGATATACTATTCAGCATTCCTAATTACTATTTTGTTAATATCTCTTTCGTATGTTTCTGCCGACAGCACTTCTGCATCCTGGACAAGGGCATACTGCAAGTACAATGCAGGTTCTGGAGGATATTCATGTGATTCGGGAAATGTAGGAGGAAATAGTGCATCATGCAATGCGGCGAATGGCGTTCAATGCGCCGAGGAAGGTGATGTTTATTGCTATGGGCAATCAAGTTGCGAGGTGCAGGGGATAACTGATTCAGGGCCAACGAATGCCTATAATGTAAATTGGGATACTGATTCTGCCGACTGCTCAT
>Ga0209541_10002575_pt1 | contig 34200 bp, 49 predicted proteins | sample RifCSPlowO2_01_FD_184027 | JGI IMG/M metagenome (GOLD analysis project Ga0209541, IMG submission 184027) | Groundwater microbial communities from Rifle, Colorado - Rifle CSP2_plank lowO2_0.1 (SPAdes) (version 2) | ecosystem: Environmental > Aquatic > Deep subsurface > Groundwater | place...
TGAAAAGTCCGTCTCAATCTCATTTTGCCCACCCACCGAATTCGCTTGCGCCCGCAAAGCGGGCGAGGATTTTAGCCACCCACTCCTCACTTTTGCGCGGGAGCGCGCGACCATTTTTTCTGAGAACTTTCCCGATTGTGGAGATGGGGGAAATCGAATCCCCGTGCAGAAGGTTATTGCTAAGAAATCTACATACATAGCTCGCTTTTTGTTTTAGATTAAAAAATTAAGAAGCGAGCCAAATATTTTTTAATCGAGCCCCTTTATTTCGGAAGAAAGTCAGAACACTCTTTTTCCTATCCCGATAATATTATGCCTACCCTCATATATCGGAAGTCTATAAGAGAGACATCAGTTTACGCGTAAGCGGAAACTGAAGCGAAAGCAAAGTCCGCCTCACCGAAGTAAGGAGAAATTGAAGCTTTCACTTTGGAAGCTAATTTTGCAATTAAGCTAATGAACAAAGTTTTACGAGATTGTGTTCATTCTCGGCATGCATCAGGAGCAAAAGGCCTACTGTCTATACCTTGCATCCCCATTTTTTCTTGTCAACGTCCTTTATACTCTCGCCTAATCTCTCGATCGGTGTCGCGTTTTTTTATCGTCTCGCGTTTATCATATTTTTTCTTGCCTTTGACCAAAGCAATTTCTACTTTGATTTTTCTGCCTTTATTATATACCGCAATTGGCACGATTGTCAAACTCCTATTTTTCTCACTTCCCGCAAGCCTAGACATTTCTTTCTTGGTGAGTAAAAGTTTTCTATTGCGAAGCGGGTCATAATCCTTCGGCGCATTCTTCGGCTGATATGGCGGAATACTAGAATTTATTAAATATGTTTCTCCTCCGCGGACAATAACAAAGGCTCCTTCTAAAGACATCCGCCCGCCTCGCACAGATTTTACTTCCACGCCCAAAAGCTCAATACCTGCCTCGTATTTTTCTAAGATTTCATAATTAAATCTCGCTTTTCTGTTTTCCGCGTAGTGAGCCATATTTATATATTATCACAAATCGTCAAAAATTATTGACAACTTTTTATTACTTGTTATACTATATATGTTAAACATATAAAAGAAATATATCAACATGACTACACAAGTTATTTTTACGATAGACAAGGATTTAAAGCGCAAGGCTATGCGCAAAGCGCGATCTTTCGGTTTGCCGTTCTCTTCGGTGCTAAATTTAGCCACCCGCGCTTTTGTGGAAGGCAAGGTCAATGTTGAACTGGTTGAAACCCGGGCTTTTAATGCCAAGACCCGTAGAATCTTGACCAGAGCATTGAAGGATGTGAAAATGGGTAGGAATATTGTTGGACCTTTTGATTCAGCAGAAGCAATGATGAAAAGTCTAACAAACTAGCATGCGCCCATTTTATAGTCGAGATTTTAAAAAGCAGTTTCAGAAATTACCTAAAAAAATTCAAAACTGTTTCAGGGAAAGATTGGAAATTTTCTTAAACAATAAATTTCACCCGCTTTTAAATAATCACCGCGTAGAAAAAAGATTCCCTGGCTGTAGAAGTATAAATGTTACAGGCAATTATCGGGCAATTTTCAAAGAGACCTCTGATGACAGCATTACTTTTATACTTATCGGCACGCATTCGGAGTTGTATTAAAAATATTGACTTTGAAACTGGAATACGCTATCATCTTGTAGTCAAAGCATATTTTATATTCATTGCGAGAAAGAATCAACAACCAAATACGAGCGAGTGAACTTCGGGTTTTAGACAGTGAAAATAAAAATCTCGGCGTTTTGAGCATAAAAGGCGCCTTGGAATTAGCCCAAAATCAAGGTTTGGACTTGATTGAGATAGGCCCGAATGCCGTTCCGCCACTAGCGAAAATAATGGATTTTGGCAAATATAAATACGAGGTGAACAAGAAGTTAAAGAAGCAGAAGAGCGGTGGAAAACGTACAGAGACTAAAGGAATCCAAATAAAAATAGGCACCGGAGACCATGATTTGGAGCTCAAAGCCAAAACGGCTTCTAAATGGCTAAAAGAAGGCCACAGAGTTAAAGTTGAACTTTTCCTGGCCGGACGCGCAAAATATATGGATGAAAAATTCCTAAAAGAGCGCTTAGATAGAGTACTACATTTAATAACCGAAGATTATAAAATATCCGATGCTTATAAAAGGGGCCCAAAGGGTTTAACCGCCATAATTGAGAAAAAATAAAACCATGAAAGGAATGAAAACAAACAAATCATATTCAAAGAGACTAAAAGTTACAAAAAATGGAAAAATAATTTCCCGTAAGCCGGGTTTCAACCATTTCAATGCAAAACAATCGCGCACCAAACAGTTGACCGGTCGCAAGGGTCAAAATTTTGTTATTAAAAACAAGCCAAAATCGCACCTGATGCCTTGGAGTTAACACTTTATAACTTTACAAACTTTATAACTTTCTACTAGTTTATGACCAGAGTAAAAAAAGGAGTCCATGCGTTAAAAAGAAGGAGAAGTGTCTTAAAACAGACCAAGGGTTTTCGCCATGGCCGAAGCACCAAAGAACGCCAGGCTAAAGAGGCGCTTTTGCATGCTGGAAATTATTCTTTCGCACACCGAAAAGACAAAAAGTCGCACAACCGCAAACTTTGGAATATAAAAATAAACGCCGGCGCCCGCGAACTAGGCATGTCTTATTCTAAATTGATTGACAGCCTGAAAAAGAAAAGTGTAATACTCGATCGCAAAATCCTGGCGAATTTTGCCGAACATCATCCCACTACATTTGCTAAAGTTCTGGAAGCGGTGAAATAAAAAAACCAAAATAAAGATTCAAGAACCCTTGCGCAGGAGCTTAGAAAGTAAAGGAGGTATTCCGACTATTATTTTCTTGAGCGACGAGCAGAGCAATTTGCCAGCTGGCAAATATGCGTGGTGAGAGAATTTTTGTTTTGGTTTTTTATAGCTTGTACTCTCCTACTTTATCTTTTTTAACCAGAGCAATAACATCCTCTAAAAGTTTTTTGGGGTCAGGTCCGACGGCAATCTTGACATTGGGACGATGGCTTTTTTCTATAATTTCTTCAAGCTCACCTCCCATTTCCCAGGGTCCTTCAAAAATACCGATTGGTTTTCCGTCTTCAAAGGCAATAGTAAATTCATGGATAGTGCCAATGCGTCCACAACCGCATATTACGGCATCCACCGAACGAGTCAGCAATAGATCGCGTCCAGAATAGCCGAAACCAGTGTAAATTATTAAATCCAGATAATCGAGCGGGAGTTTATAAACTTCAACGTGTTCCTTTTCGGATGCGGCTGGAGAAAACCCAATAGATATTCCACCAACTTCTTTAACTCCCATTGCAACCCAAAGTGGAAATCCAGTTGTCGCCCCCGTTACCAAAACTGCCCCTTGGCGAGCAATTTCACGTCCAAGCTCTTTTGCTTTATCTAGTGCGTCTATCCCGCAATGACCTGTCTCTGCCGCCCCCGAAACACAAATTTTTATCTGACTGTGTCCATGCTTAACAGAATTATTTAATGAAGTTTCCATACAGCTATTGTATCATGAATTATGTTGAGAAAGGGTTTCGTAATTTTATTAACAAACAAGCGAAACACTCTCTCCTTGCTCTGGCGCTCTGGCATCAATTCCTAGATTATCCCGCAGTTTCTGCACCAGAAACATTGCCGACTTCGGCTCACCCATAACTACAAAAACTTTCTTAACCGTATCCTGCATATCTTCAACAAAATTCAGCAAACCATCCGAGTCTCTGTGGCCTGAGTATCCTGTAATTGTCACAATATGCGCTCGAACTACTACATCTTCCCCTGAAATACGCACTGTTTTCACTCCTTCTTGAATGAGACGCCCCGGAGCACCGACAGTTTGATATCCAGTCAGAAGCAGCGTATTGTTGGGGTCTGGTAAATAATGCCTCTCATGATGCACCACCCGTCCGCCAGTAGACATTCCGCTTCCAGCTATTACAATCTTAGGATTGGGCACATTGCCGATCATTTTTGATTCTTCTGACTTCAAGGTATTATGAAGTCCGGGAAAATTAAACAAATATTTGTCGTGCGACATTGCCTTTTGCGCTCTATCATTGAAATAACTTTTAAACTGCTTAAAAACTTCAGTCAAACGGATAGCCAAGGGGGAATCAAGGAAAATAGGCATTACCGGTATCCGATTATTTTCCACCAGGGCATTCAGCTCAAACAGGAGCTCTTGCGAGCGCTCCAGCGAAAAGGTCGGGATAATAAGTGTTCCCTTTCTTTTGTAATTATCTTCAATTGTCTCCTCCAGAAACTTCCTACGGTCATCTTTGGACTCGTGATTTCTATCGCCATAGACAGACTCCATTATTAAATATTCCACATTGGTAACTTTTTCAGTGTCAGGAAGTATTGGTGAAGGGCTATTGCCCAAGTCCCCCGTAAAAAGAACTGACTTTCCATTATAGACAAATAAAACCATAGCTGAACCCAAGATGTGCCCAGCGTTTAAAAATGTAACTTCTAAGTTTTCAGTAATTTTTATTTTCTGATGATATTCGAGCCCCTCCCAGAGTGAAAAAGACAATTTTATATTCTCGATAGTGTAAATTTTGTCCAAACCTAAATCTGTATTCTTCCCTAATATCTCCGCAGTGTCCTCAAGCATTAAGAGCGCCAAAGATTTGGTAGGTTTGGTAGAATAAATTTTACCGCGGAACCCTTCATGAATAAGTTTCGGAACCCGGCCCAAGTGGTCTACGTGCGCATGGGTAAGAAAAAGAATATCTACCTCTTTCGCATTGTATGGAAAAGGATCCCAATTGATATCGTCGGCTAACTTAAATCCTTGGGTCAGCCCGCAGTCAATTAAAATTTTTTTATCTTCAATCTCCAGTAAAAAATTAGCTCCTGTCACAGAGCCAGTTCCCCCGCAAAATGTTATTTTAGCTGTACTCGGCATGGTCGTAATTATAGCGTATTTTCTTTGACAGACATAATTCTCTTGAAAAAATACCAGACAGTGAAAGCGCCACCGGATAGGTCAAAGAAAATGTCTAAAACAGTATCTAGAACGTCGAAAGGATCGCGCCCGATATTATTATGGACAAAAAATTCAAAAACCTCGTACAAAACTCCGATTAACAGCACGAATAAAATAGTCTTGAAAGCTAATTTAGGATCATTTAAATTCAAGGGCGATTTGAGCAAAGGTAAGTCTTTGATGGAAAAAAACCAAATGAAAAACAAACCTTCCCAAAAACCGCCCAGAAAATGCATGACTATATCAAACCACCAAATAGAATAATACCAGTAAAATTGTAAAGCAACATTGTTGGCTATAAAAATAAAAAACATCAAAAATACTAGATGTTTTAGAAGCTTTTTCCTGTCCATTATTGTATTTTATCACAAAATAACCTTTATGTGTAAGAAAAAATCCGCCTGAAAAGAATCAGAATGCGGAGTTCTTCTTAGGACTATTTCTGATGTATTACCATAGCTTATAGCTAGGTGGGTGCTAGACGTGAGAAGCCAAGGCTAAACGCGATCGAAGCTCCCATAAATTAGTGTTCTAGGTAATAATCGGAAATAACCCTACTTAAAGTATAACAAGACTGTAAACATACGCAACTAGACAGGGACAATTTTTTGTTTTTGAATTAAAAACGCATATTGGACGAACCTAATCCGTTAAAAGTTTATTCATCTACACCGAAGCGTTTGTAGTTGTAAGTTTTGCCATCACCGAACCAGTGCTGAATTTCGTGCTCGGCTTCTTCGGGAGTTTCTGAACAATGGATAATGTTCATTACTGCACGTTTTTCTTTATTGGCTAGAGCTGGAGAATCAATCGAAAAGTCTCCACGGATAGTCCCCGTATCCGCTTTGTACGGCATTGTGTCACCGGCAATTTTACGCACTACATCGACCGCATGAATGCCCTGCACCACCATTTTTACCAGCGGTGCTGACTTCATGTAATCAACCAGCCATTTTCTTATTTCTGGACCAATTTTTTCAGGTTCCAGAGTTCCGAAATCCGTCATGGTATCGTAGCCGTATTTTTGGTAAGTGGTAAGGGTTTTGTGTCCAAGCCGAGTAATCCATTCTTCGTTCTTAGGATAATGATTATCTAGTTGATCGTGAGATGGCTGAAACATTTCCAGCGCCACGATTTTTAGGTCTCGCTGTTCAAAACGTTTTATAATTTCGCCAACGAGTCCTTTGCGCACTCCGTCCGGTTTGACCATCACATATGTTCTTTCTTCTTTTGGATGTTTCATGAATTTCTAATTTGTTGACTGTTCTAATTCGTGCTTTATCTTGTTGATTGCTTCCTCATAATTTTGTCTGGCTATTTGTTTAGTTATTTCAACTTCACGGTCAGACATTTGTATTTCGCGCCGCGATCTTGCATCTGTCACAATCCTTTTGTCCGCCGTTCTTAATGCTTCCTCATATTTAGATTTAGCAATTTTAAAGTCTTGTCTTGCTTTTTCTGAGCTTCGGCTAAGCCTTTTTTCAAGATTGCCTCTAGCTATGGTTACCTGTCGGTTTATAAGAACCTCTAGGTTATTAGCTGACAATATTTCAGGCTTTGGCCGCACACCAGAAGGCATACTATCTAATTTTCTATCCGTGGCTGTATTCTAGCAGAAAAAAATAGTTTTGCAAAATTTACTTTTTAATCATTCCCTCAAAGGTTATGGAAGAATGGTTGTCCTTATCATAACCATATTTTTTATAAACAGCTCCAGCCGTACCGATGATACCCACTTTAGGGTCGAAACCAAGTTCTATTGCAGCATCTTTTACTTTCTTCAAAGAACTTGATTCAACTTCAATATAAGGAGGTATAAATGGCCAGAAATCAATATCAAAAACTGTATCGTCTTTCTTATAGCGTATTCTTCTATTCCCTTCTTTACGTTTTACTACCAATCCAATAGCTTTAAGAAGTTCAAAAGTTTTTTCATAACTATCAATCACAACTTCTATCTCTTTCATACCTTCATCTTGAATGCTTCCATCATTCGATTTTACTCCAAGCCTTTGTTTATACGTCAGTGTTGATTCTTTTCCATCAGTTCGAAGCCTTATCCAAGCATGCATATCCCCCATTTTATTATCTGGATAATCTAAAAGCATTCGGCGATAATCGTACTCGCCTACTTTTTTCGCACCGATTTCTAGGAGCTTCTTCTTCAGCTCCGGCACATCAACTTCCAAAAATTTTATCTCAAATTCTTCCATAAAAAGCTTTTAACCTCTAAATTTTTTAAGTTCTATACCGGATGATTTAATAATTGTATGAATTGTTCCCTTTGGAAGATCCTTTATATGGTATGGTATAGTATAGTTATTGTCTTATTAGAAACAGAATTAAACATTACATAATGACTGCCAGTAATGTGATCAATAACAAAACCTTCTTTGAGAAAAATTTTTATGAGTTTCTTCGGAGTAAGAACCAGAAGCTTAGGCATACATTGTTTTATCACCCACATTTAGGGTACTAATAAAACTGTTTGCATCTGTTTCTACAACCTCCCCTCTTTTTTTCATAGAAAAAATATATCCATCAATAGCATCAGCAATCATGCTTTTCGCTTCACTTAAAGTTTTTCCATAACTTATACAGCCAGGCAAAAGAGGCACCATGGCAGTAAAACCACCTTCTTTTTCTGGGCGAAAAATCACATTGAATTGAAGCTTTGAGTTTGTTCTTTTCATATCTTCATAATAGCACAAAAAAATTTTATCTCAAATTCTTCCATTTATTTTAAATGATGAAGCCGGGCCGCCACGGGACGGCCCAAGCTTCGGTGCTACTTCTCGCGACTGGTGGGCTTGGGCTGCGGCTTGATGTTGGGATTTGGCCGGTTGTCCTCTGAAATCCCTACGACCCGGCCGCAGTGTGGGCAAAATTTCCCCCAGTCGGTCTCTTCGCCACAGCATTTCATGGCGGGTACCTCCTTTAGCTAGAGCTTATCATAATAAAATTCTATCTCAACTACCTATTTAAAAAATTAAAAATGGAAAAAATTTAATTCTCATAAAAACGTTTGTAAACATCGGGGGCTTGGGTTCGTAAAATTTCTTTCATCGGGTCATCTTTTTCTAGTTTTTTAAACTGTGTGCCGGCACTAGCGCCTTTTTTTACTTTATCCGCAAAACTTTGCACCAATCGCGAGCATTCCGAAGCCAAATTATTTAAATATTTAAATGTTTCAAGATTTAAATAGCCTGCATCAAGCGCCACATACAGCTGGGCGCGGACTTCGCCCGCCGAACCCTTAGCAATATATAAAAAATTCAAAAATTCATTCTTGGTTCCCCGCTCAAACCCCTCCGCAATATTACTCAAAACCGAAACGCTTGCCCGGGTAATCTGGTCCTTAAAACCATAATCTCTACAGTCTTTAAATTCCTTGTAAATGGATTTTGTTAATTCTCTAGCTTTACTAAAGCAAATTAAATCTTCGAATTTTTGTATGGTTGCCATCTCTTTAAATGTTTAAATATTGAAATGTTTAAATCTCGCGACACTATGTCAGAGTGTCGTACCTTGCCATAATTTCGGCCTCCACTTCAGCGCGGTCGCGGCCATATTTGACGTAGGAGAGTTCTTTCAGATTATCCACAATGTCCGGATTGCCTTTTTCGGGCGCTAAAGTATGCAGATTAAAAGGTTTAGTCGGCTGGCCTTTGACCAGCATGCTCATATAGGCATTGTAGTTATCAAGCTTGGTAATGTCTTGCGCAGTGAACTGAGGCTTGAATTTGGGTTCTAAGAAAATAGCGTCTTCGGTACCGACCCGAAAGACCGCCATTGAGCCGACGTTGCCGAAAACCGCATTTTTAATATTCTCTTCGAGTTGAGTAATGTATTGATGAGCAATGTTGAGTGACAATCTATATTTTCTGGCTTCCGATAAAATAGAAGCGATGGAATCAGTCGTAACATTTTGAAACTCATCAATGTAGAGGTAAAAATCATTCATCGGTTTGCCGAACATATCTACCCGCGAGAGCGCCGCCATCTGAATTTTGCCGACCAAAACGAGCCCGATCAAATTTGCATTGATGTCCCCAAGCCTGCCTTTAGAGAGATTTACCAAAAGAATTTTTTTCTCATCCATAATTTTGCGGAAATTAAAAACCGAATTCTGCTGTAACACCACCGGACGCATAATGTCATTGCTAATAAAGTTATCAAATTTTGAAGAAATATAGGGCACGAAATTCGCTAGGGATTGGTCGCCGGTTGTCTGCTCAGCTGAAACCCAAAATTGCTTGATAATCGGATTTTTACATTTAGCAAGTTTCATATCACGAAATTCTTTATCACCCAAAACTCTGGTGATTTCAAGTAAAGTTGAACCGGACTCCGGGTCTTCCATCACCAAAAAAGCGCTATTCCGGAAATATTGCTCAAACATCGCCCCGCCGCCTATCTTCATATCAAAAAGCTTATTAAAAATTCCCATCAGTTCATTCACCACGAAAGTTTTTTGCTCCGGATATTTCGGATCATATTCCAACATATTGAGTCCCATCGGCCGAGCCGTATACGCTGGGTCGAAATAAATAACATCATCAATGCGCTCTTTCGGAACCCTAGAGAGAATAGTTTGAATGTCAGTACCGTGCGGGTCAATATAACAGCACCCGTCACCATTTCTGATGTCTTGGGTTATCATATTGAGCATAACATTCGTTTTGCCTGTTCCGGTCTGACCAATAACATAAAAATGCCTCATGCGATCTTCGCGCGCCATATGAATCTCGGTGTCTTTCCCCCGATAGCTATTTATTCCCAAAATTATTCCTTCAGTCCCCATCTCCAGCGGCACCGGCGCAATGCCTGCTTTAGCTTCTTTTAATTGCGGCTGGCTGCCGATACCAACTGGAAAATGAAACACCGAAGCAAGCTCTTTCAAATTCATCGGCAGGATTTTATCGGCCGAAAAAGAACGAAAGGAGAAATCACGAAAAAGCTCCTTTAAATTAGCCCCTGTCACTTTTTCAAAAATAAAGGAATTGCTGGCTGCTTCAGAAAATTGATTGAAAGACGATTCTATTTCCGTAAGAATGGTTTCCGCGCGCTCTTTTGTCTCGGCCGAAGCGATAACGCGGATATTCGCTTTCATAATGGAGCTTTTTATTTTGTTGCCTATTTTCTCTGCCGCACCCTCATCGACTGCGCGCCGACCCTTCATGTGTTTTTCTTTTTTTTCTTCTGTTCCTTTTTTTGCGCCAAAAATAAGTTCCTTGCCAATTTTGAGAAGCTCTGTGTTAAACTTGTGGAGACTATCCGCCGCATATTTGACGGACATTCCATCTTTCACATCATCCAATATCATGTGGAATTCATTTATAAACTTGTTGCCGGCTGGCGCCACGACCAGCTGAATCGCCGCGCCCTCGCCTTTAGTTTTTAATTTGGAAAAAACATTCAATATTGTATTCATCGGGTCATGCTCAATATTGTCATAAGTTTTAATCGGCATCACGCCCCGTTCCGCGAAAGAGGCATAAGCCCCGACTGATCCGCCATTTTCGTTGAAAATATTGTAATCATCCGCGACCTCTCGAATTTTCGCATTGTGGTAAAATGCTAAAATCTGTTTTTCAAAAAGTGAAATATGTTTGTTCGGTATTCCCGCATAAACGACTACTTCGTCACTCTCATTACTAAGCGCTACTTCAAGTGTAAAATAAATCTCTTGCTTGTTTTTCTTATCCGGGGAAATAGACTGCATGCCGGCATAAAACTGCTCCATTGCGCCGATAAATTCCTTAAAACCTTTTGACTTATCGGCAACATCCTCGGGTGGCGGCAGGGTTATTTCAAAGAGCGTCATATGAAGAGATTTGTAAAGGGGCGTACCTTCTTTTAAATTCAGACGAGCTTCTTCTGTCTTTAAATATTGAATCAGAATCCGGTGAAAATCGTCCTCAATGTGCGGGTTGCTCATCGCTTGCACTACCGAGAGCGCGTTTTTTATTCCCTTGGTAATTACGATACCTAAAAGTTCTTCCATCACACTATCGTGTGATTCAGGTTTAAGTGCGAGGACTATACCCTGTACCTCTTTTTTATTTAGAAGGTTGCTCCCATGCAGAACTTGTTCGGCCGGTAAATTTCTGTATTCTCCGATTACGTCCTTAGCAGCATTCTCTTTAGCATTTTCGGGGTTTCCCCGGTCAATCAAATCCGCTTCGCGTTTGGCGACATGCGCGCGCAAATAATCAAGCTCCTCTTCGGGAGTCTTGAACTTAGGCATTTCCTTAAAAAAGGATAGTTCCATTATTTTAATTATACAATAAAACAAGTAAAAGGCTAAACTTTTAAAAATAAACTTTTGAAGGGGTTTCGAGGCTGTCGAGCCGAGAACTTCAGGATTTTTTAAGCTTCAAAAAATCCGTACCGGAAAAAGTTTTATTTTAAAAAGTTTTAGTCAAAATTTCTGGCTCCCCGTCTGTGATAAGAATAGTATGTTCAAAATGCGCGCTCCGCTTGCCGTCCGTGGTGCGGAAGGTGTAGTCGTCGGGGTCCAGTGTTACATTTTTAGTGCCATTATTTAACATCGGCTCAATAGCGATAACCATACCCGGAACTAATTTTTCTCCTTTGCCTCGTTTTCCAAAATTCGGAATGTAAGGGTCTTCGTGTATAAACCGCCCAACACCATGTCCGGATAAAACTTCTACAATACCGTATTTGTTTTCTTTCCGTGAACGAATGAAACGCTCTATGCTATTGCTTATGTCACCTATTGTATTACCTGATCGCGCTACTTCAATACCTATTTTCAGAGCTTGCTCTGTAATTTCTAAAAGCGCCTTGCTCCCCGCATTTACGACGCCCACCGGTACGGTGAGCGCCATATCAGTAAAAAGACCTTTATGCTTTAGACCCAAATCAAGCCCAACGATATCGCCTTCTTTAAGTATTCTTGATTTGTTTGGAATGCCGTGCACCACTTCATCATTGACCGAGACGCACAAAGATGCCGGGAACGGAACTTTTGTTCCTTGCGGACGATAATTTAAAAATGCTGGCTCATCGCCATTTTCTCTGATTAACTTTTCTGCATAAATATCCAAATCTTTGGTAGAAACGCCGGGGGCAACTTTTTCTTTCAGCCTATAAAGTATTGTAGCCAAACGTCTGCCACCTTCCCGCAGGATTTCTATTTCTTCTTTTGTTTTTATAATTATCATAGTGTGAAAAGGATTTTGAAAACATAACTTTTGGAGGGGTTTCGAGGCTGGCGAGCTGAGAACTTCAGGATTTTTTAAGCTTCAAAAAATCCGTACCGGAAAAAGCTATGTTTTCAAAATCCTAGGGCGGCAATTATGTCTTTGTGCACATTTTCGACGCTTTGTTCGCCGTTAATGGTGTATATTTTGTAATTTTCTTTATCCTTAAAATAATTCATCGCTGGAACTACGTTGTTTGCATATTCGTCAAATCTTTTAGCAAGTCCTTCCTGTGTATCATCGTGCCGGCCCCGCAGGAGATTGCGCCTTATTCCTTCCTCTCTACCCACTTCAATATAAATAATTTTCACTTGGTCGCGTTTAAAAAAATTCATCATTTTTTCAAAGCTGACAGACTGTTCTACCGCGCGCGGATATCCATCGGCGATTAAATGCTTATCGGGAGTAAGGTTCGAAATAAGGATATTTGTAACAATTGCATCAGTTAAAAATCCAGGTAGAAGCTCGCCGCGAGAAAGAGGATCTTTGACCAGAGATCCGGCAAAACTTCCAGACTTTATCAGCTTTCTGTATTCATCGCCCGGATAAGCATAGACAGACTCTTGGCCATCTTTCTTTTTCAAAAAGTCCATCAAAAGTTTGACCTGGGTCCCTTTACCAGAACCGACTATTCCAAAAAATACAAAAGTTGAACTTTGCATTGATTTACTATATCATAAACCTATGAAAAAACTAGGATTTAATGTGATATTCCTTGGAATGATAGCTTCCGGCAAAGAAACTCAAGCCAATATCTTAAAAAAGAAATATGCGCTCAAGTTCGTAGAGTCTGGAGTATACACCCGCAAGCTCCTAAAAGATAAAGGCAGAGACGGTGACATAGCAAGACGTACAGCTGGTAAAGGAAAACCCTTAAACACTTTTTTGTTCCAAAAGTTTTTAACTAGAGAAATAAATAACAAGCCAAAAAACAAAGATTTGCTTTTTTTGGGCACTCCTAGATTAAAACCAGAAGCTCAACTTGTAAAGAAAATTCTAGGGCAAAAAAAACAAGATTTTTTAGTTTTATACATAACTTTGCCAGATAAAGAAATCCACAAGCGCTCAATAAAAAGAAGCATGGGAAATATGAAAAAAATTTATAAAATATTTGATACGAAAAAACTCATTACTACTCGCATAAAATGGCATAAAGATCAAGTCGGCAAAACCGTAAAATATTTCAAAAGCCTGAAGAAGTTAAAAATAATCAACGGGGCTCAACCTATATCAAAAGTCACTAAGGATATTTTGAAAGCTATCAAAGAATATAAAAGCAAGAACTAATTAGAAAATTAATACTCTCGCATAGAGACTTGCGCGTCGATTTTTTTCAAGAGATCCAGAACGACAGAGACGACGATGAGAATTGACGTGCCACCTAAGGCCAGAGAAGCAATGCCAGTCAAGTGCTGCATAATCAGGGGAAGCACTGCGATAAAGCCAAGGAAGACCGCGCCTAAGAGCGTAATCCGGCTCAAGACTTTGGAAATGTAATCGGAAGTGGAAGCGCCGGGGCGGATACCGGGAATGAACGCGCCGTTTTTTTGCAAGTTGGTGGAAAGTGCTTCGGGATCAAAGGTGACGGCGGTGTAGAAGTAAGTGAAAAGAAATACTAAAATAAAGTAAAGTATTGCGTAGAGCAGAGATGTTTGAGTAAAGGCAAGAAGTATATCAGAAATTTTTGCAATTATGGCATTGCCAAAACGAGATAAAAAAGTGCCAATCATAACCGGAAAAAGCAGAATGGAGAGAGCGAAAATTATTGGAATCACTCCGGCTTGATTCACCCGCAGGGGCAAGTAAGTTGAGCCACCACCGTACATTTTCATCCCCCGAACACGCTTGGCGTAAGTTACCGGAATCGGTCGTTCCGCTTCGGTGACCAGTACAATTCCGGCGATGACAAGTATGCTGACTACAGCGAATATAAAGTAAAGCGGAATTTGCGAGACATCAAAAGTAAACAGAAGCTGGCTAACTTGCGAAGGAAGAGTCGCCACAATACCAGCAAATATTATGAGCGACACGCCGTTTCCGATGCCAAACTCGGAGACAAGCTCGCCCAGCCACATTAAGAGAATTGAGCCGGCAACCACAATAAATAAATTGGTAATTTTGTCAAAGGCGGTCAAGTTCACTAAGATACTCTGACTTTCAAGAATAGCTAAAAGAGTAAAACCTTGAATGGCAGCCAGAGGAACTGTGAGTAATCTAGAATATTGCGTAAACCTTTTTCTGCCGGCTTCGCCTTCTTCGTGATAAATCCTTTTTAGGGCAGGCACCATAATGGTTAGAAGCTGCATAATGATTGAACCAGTGATATACGGGCCGACACCGAGCATGATTATGGAAAGATTCGAGAGTCCGCCTCCGGAGAATATATTTAGAATGCCGAAAAATTGGTTGTTGGAAAGAAAGCGATTAAGCGCCAGGGTGTCAATGCCTGGAATAGGAATAGCAGAAAGTAACCTAAAAACTATTAGCGACAAAAATACGAACAAAACTCTTTTTCGCAGAGTAGTATCCGTCCAAACTAATTTTGTTTTATTTAAAAAATTTTGCATATTACCTTATGAACTTTATAAATTTCTACTTTATAACTATATGCCTTCCCTTAATACTAAGACGTTTTCTAATCTCTGAAAATTTTTCTTTTTTAGAAATAAGTTTTTCTTCAGGCAAGACAATTAATTTGCGAATAGATTTAAATTGATAGCCGCGATTCTTGGGCAACTTCTTAATAATATCACGAAGTTCCGGACGGCGCTTGTTGCCCGCACGGGCCGTCTGACCCTTGCCTCCGCGGCCGGACGTCTTAGCGTGCTTACCTCCACGGCCTACCAAACGATCCTTTTTATTCTTATGTTGTCTTTTCAAATTATGTATTTGCATGTGTTTAGTTTATAAAGTTATAAAGTTATAAAGTAGAAAGTTATAAAGTTTGATTCTGATTTGTATTGCATTTACTTTATGGACTTTATGAACTTGATAACTTTTCACTTATCGGCGGAATTTCCTTGCCTTCTACCACCATACTCTCAGGAAGAGGTTTAGAATATTTCGCAGCGATTGGGCTGAGCGCTGCCATAACTGCTTTTGCATTATTCAATTTATTCTTGCTATTAGATAAAATTTTTCCTGTAATGTCTTTCATACCGGATAATTTTACTATATCGCGTATTACCGAGCCGGCGACAAGTCCCCGGCCCTTGTTTGGCATAAGCATAACCTTGGAACTCGCGAATTTGGCACCCAGTTCGTGCGGAATAGACATAGTCTTTGTTAGATTTAATCTAACCATATTTTTCTTGGCATTGCGAAGACCTTTATTAATTGCTAAGGCAGTATCTCCGGCTTTTCCTAAGCCTAAACCAATAGAGCCTTTTTTATCCCCGGCTACTAAAGCGACAGAGAAAGAGAATCTACGCCCGCCAGCGACAACTCTGGTCACTCGTCGAATATTTATAATCTTCTGATCAAATTCTGGTTTTGGCCGCCCAAAGGACGAACCCCTGCGATTACTATTCTTTTTTTCTTTGCTTTTTTTCATGATTTATCCGCCTAAATTTTTTAATATTATATCTTTCTAATGTTTTAATTTATTTTTGTGAAAAATTTCGGCGGATTAGAATTTAAGTCCCCCCGCTCTTGCTTCATCCGCTACTAACTTTATTCTTCCAGTGTACTTAAATCCGTTTCGGTCAAAAACAACTTTACCGATCTTTTCTTTCAGGGAAACTTCCGCTATCATCCGGCCAACTTCCTTCGCTCTATAACTCTTCGTGCCCTTGGTTATTTTAACATCACTCGCTTGCGCTAAAGTTTTCCCCGTTAGGTCATTTATTACTTGCGCATAAATAAATTTATTGGAACGAAAAACAGTCAAGCGTGGACGCGCTCCCGTACCCTTGATTTTTACCCTAATTCTTTTCTTCAATCTTATTCTTTTGTCATTTTTTTTCTGCATGGCTAATTTTAAAGAAGCGAAGCAACTATTAAAATCGACACCCTGTTAAATGCCATATGATATATTGTTTCTATTTTATTGTTTAATATTATTTTCATATTATTTTATCTATGTTATATTTATTTTCTCCATATGGCAACTTTTGCTTTGCAAAAGTTATTTAACAGGGTAAGGAAAATTATATTCACTACGTTCATTAATTTTCACTTACACTGTCTTTTTACCCTGCTTGCGTCTAATAACTTCGCCTTCATAGCGCATGCCTTTGCCTTTATAAGGCTCTGGTTTCCTTAATGCTCGCAGTCCGGCAGTAAAACTTCCGACTAATTCCTTATCAATTCCGGTAATTGTAATATTATTTTTCTCAGCAGTGGCAGTAATTGTTTCTGGTATCAGCACAATCACCGGATGGGAGAAACCTAAAGCAAAATGCAACTCCTTGCCTTTAACTTCAGACTTGAATCCAACACCTTCTAATATTAATTTCTTTTGGTATGGCGTAACTACGCCCTTAATCATATTTTTTATGTGTGAAGCATAAGTACCCCAAAGAGATTTAGAAAATTTATCGTTTCTCTTTACATTTAAATTTATAACTTTATCTTTAATGGTGATAGTAATATCATCTCTGAAATTTTTTGTAAGTGTTCCCTTGGGACCGACAACGCTAAGAATAGCGCCATTTTGACTGACTTTGACTCCTTCCGGTATAAATATTTCTTGTTTGCCAATTCTGCTCATATAATTTTTACCAAATCCTAAATAATGCTTCGCCTCCGACTTGCTCGCGTCGGGCTTCTTTACCTGATAAAATTCCCTTCGGTGTCGAAAGCACAAGCAACCCCGCGCCATTTCGAACTCTGTGAATATCTTTCATTCCAAAATAAACACGGCGGGATTGCTTTGAAATTCTCTCAACTTCTGCAATCTTTGGTTTCTTCTCCGTATAAACCAACTCCACTTCCAATACCGGCTGATTCTTTTTAACTTTCTTGGAAATGTTATTTACATATCCTTCTTTCTTCAGGCATTCGGCAATGGCATGCTTCATCTTAGAATACGGCAAAGATACAGATTCCTTGCCTGCAAGATTGCCATTCTTCATTACTATTAACATATTTGAAATTGAATCCATGGCTAGTTTTAAAGGAGCGAAGCGACTATTAAAACAGACACCCTGTTAAATATCATGTGATATATCTTTTGTTCTTTATTTTTTAATAATTTTTTCATAAGTTATTTTTATTTCTTAAATAATATTTACTTCTTTCACATGATAAATTTTTCTTTGAAAAATTTATTTAACAGGGTAAGGAAAATTATATTCACTGCGTTCATTAACTTTCACTTACCAGCTTGATTTTCGTACTCCCGGCAACATTCCTTCGTTAGCCAGTTCTCTGAAACAGATCCGGCAAATGCCAAAATCTCTCATAAAAGCATTGCCCCGGCCACAACGAAAACATCGGTTTTTCGCCCTGGTGCTGAACTTTGGTTTCTTTTTGCTCCTTGCGACAACTGATGTTTTAGCCATCCCATTAAAAAATTAACTAATAACGTTTATTGATTTAATTACTTTCTCATAATTTTCTAACGGGACAAGTAAATAAAATCGCCTATTTGCGGGAGGTGATATCGTGTATTTTTTCTTAAAACCTGATTACAAGCCTTAAGGAGAAATACAGATCAACCCACTTTTTAGGCTCTTTGATACTAGCAAATTATATAAGGAGAGTCAAATTTTATTTTTTCTTCTCCTCTTCCTTTTTGAAAGGAACGCCTAGAAGTTCAAAAAATGCCGTGCCTTCTTTTTTATTTTTGGCGGTACAAACGAGAGTTACGGACATACCAAAAACATCTCTGATATCTTCATCAGCCGTTTCCGGAAAAATAGTGTGTTCTTTTATACCGATAGTGAGATTGCCGATATTGTCTACTGCACTACGACTAATACCCCGAAAGTCTTTGGTGCGAGGCAGGGCGACATTGACAAGTTTTTCCAAGAAAGCGTACATTCTTTTACCACGCAAGGTCACAACAATCCCAACTGGGTCGCCTTGGCGAATTTTAAAAGATGCAATAGATTGCTTAGCGCCTTTCAAGGTTCCTTTCTGGCCGGTTATTTTAGCCAGACGCTCTCCAATAGCATTGTTTTTATTCTTGTCTTTCTTAAGAGCAGTACCAGTACCTGTATTCAATACAATTTTGTTCATCCTAGGCGCAGCCATAGCATTCTTGTAATTAAAAACGCTTCTCATTTTTTCAAACGCGTTTATTTCTTTTTCTTTGACAGTCAAATGTTTCATTGTTTATCCGCCTAAATTTTTTAATAATTTCTAATTTTTATATTGTGCCAAGTTTTGTGAAAAATTTCGGCGAATTAATCTATTTTTTTAACATTTGAAGCATGAATCGGCATGGCAATATTTACCATTGTTCCTTTCTCACCCGTTTTCCTGGGACGCTGATGTTTTTTCATCATATTCAATCCTTCGATAATAACCTTATTCGCCTGCACCAAAACACGGACAATTTTCCCCTTTTTGCCTTTGTCTTTGCCAGTAATGATTATTACATTATTTCCTTTTTTTATTTTCATGGTTTATCCGCCTAAATTTTTTAATATTATATCTTTTTAACGTTTTATTTTAGTTTTGTGAAAAATTTCGGCGGATTATATCACTTCCTGCGCCAAAGAAATTATTTTTTGAAATCCTTTTTCAGCCAGTTCTCTCGGAATTGGTCCGAATACGCGTCCAGCTTTCGGGTCAAGTTTTCCTTTTTCTAAAAGAACCACCGCATTATCATCAAAACGAATATAAGATCCATCCTTTCTTCTATAAGCGTTCCGAGTGCGCACAACGACGGCCTGATGTACATCTTTCTTTTTTACTCCTTTCCTGGGGCTGGCCACTTTTACGGAAATAATAACTAACTCGCCGAGGGTTGCATATCTTTTCTTGGAGGACCCCAAAATCTTGAACACTTTGCCCACAGTGCCTCCGGCGTTGTCTGTTATTTTTACTAAGGTTTCTGCTTGTATCATGATTGATTTTGTTGGAGCGGAGCGACTATAAAAATCGCCACCCCGCTCCACTTTTAATAATTAATTGATATTAGCTTAAAGTTTGTTGTTTGTAAAATTATGATTATTCAATAAACATGAATGTTAAAAGTGGGGCGGGATGCTCGTAATTCATACTCACTGCGTTCGTTGAATTACGGCAAATCTTTTGTCTTTGGAGATTGGCCTGGTCTCCACTATCTCCACGCTGTCCCCCGTCTTGTATTTATTTTCCTCATCGTGCGCTTTGTACTTTTTACTCACTTTATAAAATTTTCCATATAATGGGTGCTTAACAAACCTTGAAACAGAAACAATAACAGTCTTATCCATTTTATCCGAAATAACCACGCCTTTTAATATATTTCCTTTATTCATTTCTTTTTGTTATTTATCTCTGTTAATACTCGAGCTATATCCTTTCTTAAACTCCCCAACTCTTTTACATTTTTTGATTTTGAACCCTCAGCTTTGAATCTTATAACTCTTGCACTTTCCTGTAAAATAGCAAGCTTTTTCTCCAGTTCATCTTTCTTCATTCCCTTTAAATTTTCTTTATTCTTTTTCATACTTTACAAACTTTCTACTTTATAATAACTTTTAACTAATTTTATTGCTTATGCTCTCTGTTGATAATCCTTGTTTTAAGCGGGAGTTTGGTGCCAGCTTTTCGCAATGCTTCAAGGGCAATACTTTTATCCACCCCGTCAACTTCAAAAATAATACGTCCTGGAAAAACGTCGAAACAATATCCTTGCGGATCTCCTTTTCCTTTTCCCATCCCCATTTCTGCAGCCTTAGCAGTAAAAGGACGGTCTGGAAAAATACGAATCCAGTATTTGCCAGCCTTGGTTAAGGTGCGAGATATCACCTTGCGGGCAGATTCAATTTGAGTCGATTTCACACGCGCTTGAGTCTCGGACTTAAGGCCATAAGAACCAAAAGCGAGCTTGGTGCCCCGAGTATCCGATGATACCATTTTGGGGTTGCTGCGCATAGTTTGCCATTTTCTAAATTTTACTTTTTTTGGTAGTAACATATATTTAATCTGTCTTTAATTTAGCTTCTCTCCCACCTGCCTGCTCGACACGCTGAAGCGAGTCATGCGGGCGGGCATCAGCTGTGCTGAAAGCACTGCGGGCAGGTTTTTTATCAGTAAAAATTTTACCGCGATAAATCCAAACTTTGATGCCGACAACGCCATAAGACAGCGTCGCGCACTCACGCTTAAAATCTATGTCCGCGCGGAAACTTTGGAGCGGAACAGATCCGCGCTTCAGCTCTTCAGTCCGAGCAATATCCGCTCCGCCCAATCTGCCGGAGAGAACTACTCTGGCGCCCTCTACTCCGCGCGCGGTCATGACTTTTTCAATAATTGTTTTAATGACTCGCCGATAAGGCAGTCTTTTTTCTAAGCCTTCGGCAATCATATAGGCCACAATCGCGGCATCAGCTTCTGGATTCCCCACTTCAATAATTTCCAGCTTAAAATCTTCTGGTTTTAGAAGCTTCAACTGGTCCATTTTCTTTAAAATATCTTCCTTGAGCTTATTTGCCCCTTCGCCATTTCGGCCGATAATAAGACCGGGGCGGGAAGTGCGAATGATAAACCTGGTGGCTTTTCTGCTTCTCTCGATTTCAATTGTAGAAATATACATACCGCGCAGTTTCTTCTCCAAATACTGGCGTATCAAAACATCGCCTTTCAAATAAGAGACATATTTTTTCGGGTCGGCAAACCAGCGAGACTTCCAATCTCGGAGTATGATCAACCTATGGGCATATGGATGGACTATTTTTGACATGTTATTTTCCAGACAGAGCCTTAGACTCTGTTGAGAGTCTAAGGCTCTGTCTGGTGTTTTTCGACTTTTTCACTGCGACTACTCTTTCGGCTAATAATAAAGTAACATGGCTGGTACGCTTGTTTATCCTGTGCCCTGTGCCCATAGCCGCCGGCATCATTCTTTTCATGGTTATGCCTTTGTCCACTCGCAATTCTTTTATAAATAAATTTTCTTTTTCAACTCCATTTTGTTTTGCATTAGAAACAGCGGAGAGTAAAAGTTTCTTTAAGGACACTCCTGCCCGCTTGGCCAAAAAATCAAGCTCCGCAATCGCCTCATCCACATTTTTTCCTCTGATCAGTCCAGCCACTAAGCGGACTTTTCTTGGGGATTGTCTGTAATTTTTCAAAAATGCTTTCATCCACCTAAACTTTTCACAAAACTCACTTACTTCATTTTGTATATGTGATTAGTGTAAAAAATAAATTAATTAATAAATGTTCTTCTGTTAAAAAGTTTTGGCGGATTCATGTCCTTAACTTTTCTTCGCATCCTCTGCGGCAGCTGTCGCAGATTGGGCCTGCATTATTTCAGCTTCTTTTTTCTTTTGCTCTAGTTCTTTCTGCATTTTCCCGCCGTGCTTTGTGAATTTCTTGGTCGGGGAAAATTCGCCCAAGCGGTGCCCCACCATGTCTTCCGTCACCAAAACGTCAATATGAGTCTTGCCATTGTGAACGCCAAAAGTGAAACCGAGCATCTCGGGCGAGATGACCGAAGCTCTTTTCCAGGTCTTGACGATCGGGGTCTCTAGCGGGTTTTTACCGGCAATCTTTTTCAAGAGCCCTTCATCCACATATATGCCTTTTTTGATTGATCTGGTCATGACTAATTTATAATGAGCGTAGCAATTTATAAATTGTCACCCCGTTAAATAAAATCCCTTGGATTTCAGCTTTTGCTTGGCAAAAGCTATTTAACTGGGGTAAAGAAAATTATATTCACTTCGTTCATTAATTTTCTAAACAAATCCCTACCCTGTGAAATAAGATTTGAGCCTATTCCTCAAAAACTGTTTGCCTAAATATGTCTTTAGATATTTTTCACGATGCATAGCATCTTTCTTATCTAGACAAGCTTCAGAGTAAATTAGTTCTAAGGGCCTGCGTTCTTTAGTAGAACTAACGTAGCCTTTTGAATGTTGCTCAAATCTTGATTTCAAGTCCCTGGCATATCCTGTATATAAGTTTTTATCTTTTTTGGATAGCAAAACATATATATAATAGAATTTAACCATATTTAAAATCATTTCACAGGGTTAAAGAAAATATAGTCGCTTTAGCTCCTTATTTTCTATAAAAACAGGCTCTGGTGAGCCTTGGTCCATAGTAGCGAAAACCTTTGATAAAGTCAAATAAAAAAGACGAGGCCCCGAAGACGAATAAAGATTCGAATCGGGGCGGTAAATGAAGGGCGCACGCTGTAGCGCCCAGGCGGGTACCGGCAGGAGCCGGCAGAAAAGGAGAAAATCTGGCAGGGTGGCCCCGGGTATGGGGCCAAAAATTTACTTCTTTCTAAGCCGCCTTTTGGGCGGCCTCCCCTGCGCTATCCGCAGGGCTTTGTGGAAAGACTTTTTAGTCTTTCCATTCCGAAGTTTCCTGCACATGCTGAACCCTCCTTGGACCCGGCTGGGGCTGGGAATGCCCTGAAAGAGCCGGATCCACCCATACTATAACATCTTTTATTTATTCTTTCCAGTCTTGCGCCTAGAGGCGATAAATATATTTGAGTATTTTCAAATTCCAAGCATCTTTCTCATCTGTAAATCAATCTTTTTTAGATCACTTGCGGAAATAAAACCAACTTTTTTGCGTAATCTATTTTTATCTATGGATTTAATTTGAAAAACCAAAGCTACTGAATTTTGCTCTAGACTATTTACAGAACTTGCAATAATAGACAAAGTATAAGGAAATCTCAACGATTCAAATTTTGTAGTAAGTGGGATAACTACTACCATGCCAGCAATAAATGAAGACACTAAAATTGCCGGTCGAAAGCCGCGTTGTTCGTGTCCAAAACCAGAAGATAAATCAACTAGAAAAATATCTCCTTTTTTCATAAGGTTATATTGATTTTTCAAATTTAGCCCAATCTTCCATACTCGCAAGTTCCCATGAATCCATTTCCGATTTTAAATCAATACGATCTTTAATTTTTTTCATAAAATACAAAACTGACTTCAGCATTAAATCACTGGTAGAAATACCCAAGCTCGCTGAAACTTGTTTCATTTCTTTTTTAATTTTTAGGGGAATAACTAATGTAGTCATGTCTAAATTGTACCATAACGGAAAGAAAAAACGCAAATATCAAATTCTGTATCTTTATTTATTCTTCCCTGTCTTTCTGCGGTTTACGATAAATAAATTTGAGTATTTTTTCGGGCCGCGGGTTTTGCGTCCGCCGGTCACTTTGCCCCACATTGTCTTCGGGCGCTTGGTTCCACGTCCTTGCCGGCCTTCGCCGCCTCCATATGGATGATCTACCGGATTCATCGCAGTACCGCGAACGGTCGGCCTAATTCCCTTCCAGCGAGACTTTCCCGCTTTGCCATAATTTTCCAAATGATGTTCCTCGTTTGAGACCGTGCCGATGGACGCCCAGCAGTTTTCATTTATTTTTCGCACTTCTGACGAAGGCATTTTTAAATTAGTATATCCATCTGCATTAGCAACGACTTGCGCGAAGATTCCTGCCGAACGGCCAATCTTCGCACCACCACTTGGTTTTATTTCAATATTATAAACAAAAGTTCCAACTGGAATATTTTTCAGAGGTAGTCTGTTCCCGGGAGTTAAGGGTGCCTTAGACGATACGATAAAAGAGTCCCCAGATTTTACTGATTTGGGCAATATCACGTACCTCTTTTCCCCGTCCTTATAGACTGCCAGCCCGATAAAGGCCGAACGGTTCGGATCGTATTCCACCGACTTTATCTTGGCCGGGATTTCTTTCTTGTCGTACAGAAAGTCTACGTCGCGGTAGAGGCGCTTGTGCCCCGCGCCCTTGTGCCGCATGGTGATGCGTCCTTGGCTGTTTCTCCCGACGGAGCGCCTAAAGCCATAAGTTAAGGATTTGGTTGGATCCGAGTGCGTCAAAACTCCCCGGTAAGTCACATGGGTCATCTGCCTGCGCGATTTGCTTGTGGGTTTATAGGTTTTCATGTTGATTTTATTAATTGAACGAAGTGAAATTTTTTAAAATCTACACCCTGTTAAATGAAATCTTTGATTTCAACTTTTGCTTAGCAAAAGTTATTTAACAGGGTAAAAAAAATTATATTCGTTTCGCTCATTAATTTTCATTTAAATAAATTCTATTTTATCGCCCTTTTTTAAATGTACAAAAGCTTTCCTACCTCCGCCTCGTACACCAAGTTTTCCTTTGGAAATAATATTTTTCTTTGGCACAGACAAAACATTTACTTTTACTGGTTTTACTTTATACAGTGCAAAAATGGCTTTTTTGATTTCTGTTTTATTCGCCCCCGCAGAAACATCAAAAGTATAAACACCGTGCTCTTGAGCAAAAGAGGCTTTTTCAGTAACTCTGGGATTTTTTATTACGTTTGTCATTTTGTTGCTGGATAGTAGAGTTTATAAAATTTTGAGCTTCCCGAGGGTCCCAACCCGTACTCGGGGAAGGGCGCAGGGACGAAAAATTTTATAAACTCTACTATCCGCGTGACTCTAAAAATTTTACACTTTCGACCGGATTTTCTATTAAAAGATATTTGTAATTTAGCACTTCAAGCGGATTTAAATTTTTCAGGAATGCTATTTCAAGGGCTGGTATATTTCTAAAACTCTTTTCGGTTTTTTCACTGCGCCCATACAAGACTACAAGAATTTTGGGCTTTTTTGTTTTTATATTTTTTAAATTTCCTGTTTTTGCCAAATTATTCATAACCAGAACTCCTGCTTTGGTATTTATTTTTGGCATTTCAAGCGAATCAACAAAAAGTATTTCATTATCTCTTAATTTTTTAGAAAGAACGGAAAAGAGAGCTTGTGCCCGCATTTTTTTAGAAATTTTTCTTTTATAGTTTTTCTCGGCCAGTGGGCCGTGGGTCACCCCGCCCCCCACCCAGATAGGACTGCGCGAAGACCCGTGCCGTGCTCGTCCTGTTCCCTTTTGTTTCCAGGGCTTTCTGCCTCCGCCTCGAACTTCGCCACGGTCTTTGGTATCTGCCGTACCAGCGCGTTTATTACTTCTCATGCCCTCCACAACCTGATGCACCAAGTCGCTTCTCCACTTGGCAACAAAAACTTTCTCGGGAAGATCTATCGTTCCTGCCTCCGCTCCTTTTTGATTGTATATTTTTGCTTGCATAATTTGTTTCCCCAGATAGAGCCTTAGACTCTATCTGCTTACTATCTCCACCAAACTTCCACGCTTGCCGGCTACAGCTCCTTTTATGAGCATAATATTATTTTCTTTATCCACAAAAACTACCTTTAAATTCTTCTGGGTGATACGGTCAGAGCCCATTCTGCCTGGCATTCTCATGCCTTTCGGAACATGAGTTCGCAAACCTCCACCGATTGATCCTGCTTCCCTTTCCGAATGCTTCTGCCCGTGAGTGCGCGGACCGCCGTGGAAACCATGGCGCTTGACTACGCCTTGGAAACCTTTGCCTTTAGATATGCTTGAAACTTGGAGCTTGTCGCCGGGAGCAAAAACTGAGACATCAATCACATCACCAACTTTTGCTTCAGATTTATCAGTGGGCTTGAGTCTGAACTCTTTAAGTGTTTTGTAAGACCCGCTGGATTTCCGGCCTTTTTTCTTCGTCCCGAAACCAACTTGCACGGAATCATAGCCATCCTTGTCTTTAGTAAAAACCTTAGTCACCGTAACCGGAAGGACGAAAACTACCGTTACTGGAATGACAGCCCCTTCTTTGGAGAAATACTCCGTCATATTTTCTTTTGTGGCTAAAATAAATTTCATGGCTGATTTTAAAGGAGCATGGCGACTATTAAAATCGACACCCTGTTAAATGCCATACCAGACAATCTTTCTTCTTTATTTTTTAATACTTTTTTCATAATTTATATTTATCTTATCTTGTCAATTTGTATGGCAATTTTGCTTTGCAAAATTATTTAACAGGGTAGGGAAAATCATACTCACTTTGTTCGTTGATTTTCACCTAAAGCATCTTTACGTCAATATCCACCCCGGAAGGAAGCGACAAATTGGTCAAGGCCTCGATAGTCTTTGCATTTGGATTTACAATATCGATCAATCTTTTATGCACTCGAACTTCGAATTGTTCCCTCGTATTTTTATAAATAAAAGGCGAACGATTGACTGTATATTTTTTAATTTCAGTCGGCAGTGGCACAGGCCCGACAATGATTGCATCATAACGCACAGCGGTGTCCATAATCTGTTTTACCGACGCATCTAGGATCTTGCTCTCATACGCTCGTACGCGTATGCGCAGCACAACTTTTCCTTCTTTATCCTTTTTTTCAATTTTTATTTTTGGTTCTTTCGGAATCTTAGTCTTGGGAGTTTTCACCACTTTCTGCGAGACCCCGCCGGAGGCGATGGTAGGCGACTTGACGACCTTGGCCCCGGCTTTCACCGAGGTCCTAGGTTTCTTAACTTTTTTCTCTGGTGTAACCATGAATTTAATTTCAAAGGACGGTCCTTAAGAGGACCTCCCCAAGGACCGTCCTTGGGAAAGATCTAACCAAGAATCTTCGTCACCACTCCTGCACCAACAGTCTTGCCTCCTTCGCGGATAGCGAATCTTTGAGCTTCTTCCAATGCAACTGGAGTGACTAATTTCACTGTAATCTTTACGGTGTCTCCAGGCATAACCATTTCTGTACCTTCAGCTAGCGTTACATCACCAGTTACGTCGGTTGTTCGAATATAGAACTGAGGCTTGTAACCTTTGAAGAATGGGGTATGTCGTCCGCCTTCTTCTTTTTTCAAGACATATATCTCAGCGGTAAAATTGTCGTGCGGGGTAGTTGTACCTGGTTTACAAAGAACTTGTCCGCGAGTAATGTCTTCTTTTTTCAAACCACGTAGAAGCACGCCAGCATTGTCTCCAGCCATACCTTCCTGCAGATTTTTGTTGAACATTTCAATACCCGTAACGGTTGATTTTTGAGTCGGCTTGATCCCGACAATTTCAACATCTTCACCGACTTTCACCACGCCTCTTTCAATCTTTCCAGTCACGACTGTGCCCCGGCCTTCAATCGAGAAAATATCTTCCACCGGCATAAGAAAAGGCTTGGCTGTATCACGAACTGGAATTGGAAGATAAGTATCAAGAGCATTCACCAGCTCCAGAATTTTCTTTGCCCATTCATCATCAAGAGACTTTGATTCAAGAGCCTTCAGAGCAGAACCGCGGATAACTGGAGCATCTTTTCCATCAAAACCTTGCTTGGTTAGAAGTTCACGAATTTCTTCTTCCACTAAATCAATCATATCTTTATCATCAACCATATCGCACTTGTTCAAGAAGACAATTATCTTTGGCACACCGACTTGTCTTGCGAGGAGAACGTGTTCACGAGTCTGGGGCATAGCGCCGTCAGTCGCCGCAACCACTAAAACAGCGCCGTCCATCTGGGCCGCGCCCGTAATCATGTTTTTAATGTAGTCCGCGTGTCCCGGCGCATCAATGTGCGCGTAGTGGCGAGCATCGGTGGAGTACTCGTTGTGGGAAATATTAATAGTGATTCCGCGAGCTTTTTCTTCGGGAGCGTTATCAATCTGATCAACGCCTCGAAGCCTGACTTGCTTTCCGGCCATGTTCAGCACATGCAAAATCGCCGCGGTCAAAGTAGTCTTGCCGTGGTCCACGTGACCGATAGTGCCGACATTTATGTGCGGCCTGTCTCTCTTAAATTCTTCTGCCATATTCTTATTGAGTTAACAGCCAAAACTCAGTGTACGAGAACCAGTCACTGGGGCTTGGTTACTAACTTGTCCGCCTCTGGTGGGCGATATTATTAATAATTGAGCAAACAAAAACTGCCAAAAGTGCAGTTACATCCATACTAGCAAATTGGGAAATATTGTCAAACCCAAATAAGGGCTGATTATTTATAAATATCATGGCTGCCTATTGAGTGGAAATGAGCGAGTTTAGGCCTGGTAAGAGAAAAAACAATCCTGTTTTTGAAATCAACCCAAAAAGCCAAACGGCCGGCAAGCTTGCCAGATAGTTTGTGTGTTTTAAGTCGTGGATCACGATAATTTTTTCTAAAAATCTTTTCTTTTTCAAGGGCCTTGAGTTTCAGTTCGCGTGGTAATTTTTTGAAAAGACGCCTAAATTCTGGGGAGTAATAAATATCCATAAAAAGATTTGTTACATCAAGTCTTTTAGTGAGCGAAGCTTTTTACCCTTACCTTGTGCAAATTCTTTCTCGCTTTGCAGTACAGACTGATATAATTGCTCTTCCTCCCACGCTCTAATAGCGTCACGAATAAACTCACTCACCGATGAGTAGTTGTTTTCGTTAACCACAGATTCCACTTTACGAAATAGCTGCGGTGGCATTGAGATGTTTAATGTTGTTCTCATGCATACAATGTAGCACAATGTGCTACAGGGTGTCAACTATCTATAAATATTCTCTGATCTCTTTGCAGAGTTTCTTGGCTTCTTCTGTTGAATTTTTTGCAAAAATGATGCCGCGGGAGGAATTGATGATGAGGCCAAGACCTTTCTTATTTAATCCAGCTTCCATAGTTTCTTTCACACTTCCGCCCTGCGCGCCCACACCCGGCACCAAGAAAGTCATGTCGCCGACAAGTGCGCGAATCTTTTTCATCTCTTGCGGATAAGTCGCGCCGACGACGAGCATACAATTTTTATTTTTATTCCATTTCTTTGAAACATTTTCTGCGACAACCTCCCAAACTTTCTTTCGCAAGGACTGTCCTTGCGAAACTTCTAGGTCTTGTATTTCTCCTGCTCCAGTATTTGAAGTCCGGCAAAGAATTATCGAAACTTTATCTTTGCGGTCCAGGAAGGGTTGCAGGGCCTCTTGTCCTAAATATGGATGCAAAGTTATAGCGTCAAACCCGAACCAATCAAAAAGCGAGTCCACATAGCCCTGGTTCGTATTCCCAATGTCCGCACGCTTGCAATCACAGATTAAAAAAATATCGGGATAATAAACTTTCAAGTATTCCATCGTTTCTTTGAGGTCCTTTATGCCTTTGTCCCCTCGCGCCTCGTAGAAAGCAATGTTCATCTTGAAAGCGGCGACGTATTCATGTATTTGCTCGATGATAAATTTATTGAATTCAAACTGGGGAAATTTTTTTAGAAGAAACCGTGCGGGAATTTTTTTGATATCCGCATCCAGCCCCACGCACAAAAGCGAATTTATTTTCTTGGCTCGTTTGTTATATTTGTCTATGATCACTTTCGTCCGGCCGTTTATTTTGATAATACTTTATTTTCTAGGAATTTCTTCCCATGTCCGAGCTCTGTATTTATTGGCACACCTTGTTTACACAATGGGCAATCTTTTTCTTCCCAAACATCCATGCCGACAATTGCGAGATAATCATATGGTACTCCGATAAAATCGCGATTGATGTTTATTGGGTCTTTGTTCACGATAGAGCATGCCGCCACCACTTTACCACCTTCCTTTACCACGCTATTGATTACTTTTTTTACCGAGCCGCCGGTTGTCATGATATCTTCCACAACCAAAACATTTTTTCCTTTTGCAAATTTTCCGTAGCCTCTAGTAAAAATCTGGTCTTTGTCTGGCTGTTTTTCTGTATACACACTCAAAATTTCTTTGCCTTTGAGAAGACCCAGATAATATGCAGTCCATTGTGAAAGAATAATTCCACCCATAGAAGGCCCGACTACAACGTCAATCGGGCTATCTTTATATTTTTCTGCAATTATTTCTGCAATCCGGGAAATATATTTGATGTGGGGGAAAATATAATCTTTATTTATGTAGGTCGGAGCGTGTTTGCCGGAAATATAGACAAAATGGCTACCATTGATCACCGCGCCGGTCTTCTCTAGAATATCGACTACTTCTTGATTTGATTCCATGATTTTATCTTAGCTTTTCTTTAATCTCTTGCGCAAGGTATGGGTTCCACATCGCGCTGGTGGCCGACATTACTACATCTGCGCCAGCTTCGCGGTATTCGAAAAAGTCATCCGGGTTCATCACGCCTCCGATCCCGATAATCGTAAACTTCTGACCGAACTCGGCGCGAAGATTTTTCAAGCGCTTCACCATGTCGAGCCCAGCCCATTTGATGCCCGCACCGCAGACGCCGCTGTGCGTACGGCCCGGAAGCGCTTCCTGGCCTTGCTCATTCACAATTTCAGCATAGATAGTATTGATGGCCGAAATCCCCTGCGCCAGACCGCCAACTTCTTTTACAAATTCTCGGAGCAAATTTTCATCTTTGAAATATGAAATTTTTACGATAAGCGGAATTTCCCCGATTTCCTTTTTGATAGCCGCAACGACTTCGCGACTTCGCGCCACGTCGTAGCAGAGAAGTTCACTGGTGCCTTCATTCGGACAACTGAAATTCACTTCCATTACTGGCACGCCCGTCTCTTTCATAAGGCGCGCCGCCAAAACGAAATCATTTATATATTCTTCGACACCGCTTCCTTCCTTCTTGGTGCGCTGAAAAGCACCAATAAGGATTTGGCCGGGCCGTAAATTTTTCAAAACTTTTTTCATATCTTCCTGCCAAAATTCTGGCGGAAAAGATGGCACGCCAAAAGAATTCGTGATCGAAAGCGGCTCTTTAAAATTATTGTCTGCGACGAGTTTCTGATTAACTTTCCCGAGAGTGACACCCTCCGGCACCTTTACTGCGAGAACGTTCGGCCAAGGATGGCAGGGGTATTTTTCCGTGCGGACGGTCTTGTAAGTTACGATGTCGAAGCCCTTATCGAGCCCAGCTTGGGCGAATTTTCCATTTATCAGCGGCCCAGCCGCTATGCCAAAAGGAGAATAGACTTTAAAACCTAGAAAGTCGTACTGTGGCTCGCCTTTATTCTTGAGAACTTCTCCGTCGGCCCGCCCGAACGACTGTTCAGTCGGGCGGGCAAAAGCCCCAAAGGGACCTTCATTGAAATTTTCTTCGTAAGTTTTCTCTGGATCGTAAAATGGTGAATGAAGCATCTCTAGTATAGTAGCAAAAAATGTAAAATATTAAAAACAAATTTTTAAGGGGTTTTGAGGCTGGCGAGCCGAAAACTTCAGGATTTTTTAAGCTTCGAAAAATCCGTACCGGCAAAAATTCTGTTTTTAATATTTTTCTATTTCCTCGCCGCAATAATTGTTTCCGCAACGTTGTTTGGCACGATGTCGTAGCGGAAGAATTCCATCGTGAAAGAGGCCCGGCCTTCGGTCATCGAGCGCAGGCCGGTCATGTAGCCGAACATTTCCGAGAGCGGCACTAGGGCGCGGATAACTTTATTCATTCCTCTATCTTCCATCCCTTCTATCAGCGCGCGCTTAGAAGAAAGATTCCCAGTGACATCTCCCATGAATTTCTCCGGAGTGACAACTTCCACTTTCATCATCGGCTCCAAGATTACCGGGTTAGCGCGACGGCAAGCATCCTGCACCGCCATGGATGAGGCAATTTTGAAAGCCATTTCATTGGAGTCAACTTCGTGATAACTTCCGTCCCAAAGTTCCACCGAAACATTGACCATTTTAAACCCGGCCAAAATTCCCCGCTCTAGTCCTTCCTTGAATCCTTTTTCACAAGGCACGATATATTCCTGCGGAATTACTCCTCCTCTAATAGTATTGATAAATTCAAAACCCGGGGACCTCTTGGTATTTTTCGGCAAGTCTTCCAGTTCTTCTTTGGTCAAAACGGCCATCGGTTTAACTTTGATTTTTACGTGTCCGTAATTTCCACGCCCGCCGGATTGCTTAATATATTTTCCTTCGGCTTCAGCTGTGCCATTGATCGTCTCGCGGTAAGCCACTTGCGGCTTGCCCACATTCGCTTCCACCGTAAATTCACGCTTCATTCTGTCCACAATAATTTCTAAATGAAGTTCCCCCATTCCCGCGATGATAGTCTCGCCTGTTTCTTGGTCGGTACTTACTTTGAAAGTGGGGTCTTCCTGCGCGAGGCGGTTGAGGGCCATTCCCATTTTTTCTTGGTCGGCTTTGGTCTTGGGCTCGATGCGTAAGCTAATAACCGGCTCGGGGAATACGATGCGATCGAGGATGATAGAACTATTTTCATCGCAAAGCGTGTCGGAGGTTATGGTATCTTTTAGGCCCACCGCAGCCGCGATTTCTCCGGCAAAAACTTTCTTGACTTCTTCGCGGTCATTGGCATGCATTCTTAAAATTCGGCCGATGCGTTCTTTATTGCGCGTACGCGGATTGTAGACATAACTGCCAGCGGAGAGAGTACCGGAATAAACACGGAAGAAAATAAGCTGGCCGACGAAAGGATCAGTCGCAACTTTAAAAGCCAGTGCTGAAAAAGGCTCATCGTCTGAAGCATTCCGAGTAATCACATCTTCGGTACTTGGATCAATGCCTGAAACAGGTGGAATATCAAGAGGTGATGGTAAATAATCAACAACAGCATCCAGCACCAACTGAACACCTTTATTTTTAAGCGCGCTTCCGGCAAAAACTGGGAAAATTTCATTTGCGATCACAGCTTTGCGGAGAGTTTTCTTTAATACATCAAAACTGGGAACCATACCCTCTAAATATTCCGTCATCATTGCTTCATCAGTCTCAACTATTTTTTCCACCAGCAGAGAGTGATATTTTTCTGCATCAGCTTTTAGATTTTCCGGAATTTCTTTTTCAATAACCAGATTGCCCATTTCTCCTTCAAAATAATAAGCCTTCATCCGGAGCAAATCTATAACTCCTTCAAACTTTTCTTCCAAACCGATAGGAATTTGCACGCGCACAGCTTTTTTGCTCAACCTGTCTAAAATAGACGCATACGAATGCTCAAAAGAGGCGCCTGTTCGGTCTAATTTATTTACGAAGCAGACCCGAGGGACTTGCGCTTCGTCTGCATAGCGCCAGTTGGTCTCCGACTGCGGTTCCACGCCGGCCACGCCGTCAAAGACAACGACCGCGCCGTCCAAAACGCGCAGAGAACGTTTTACTTCCACGGTGAAATCAATGTGCCCGGGAGTATCAATAATATTAAAGCGATGCTTCAAACTGGCTTTATCAGTTTGTCCCGAGCTTGTCGAGGGATCTGTCAATGCGTATGTCGGTGTCCAGAAGCAAGTGACGGCAGCGGAAGTAATTGTGATTCCTCTTTCCTGTTCTTGCGCCATCCAGTCCATTTGGGCAGCGCCTTCGTGAACTTCGCCAATTTTGTGAGATTTTCCGGTGTAAAAAAGAACTCGCTCGGTTGTAGTAGTTTTGCCCGCGTCAATGTGCGCAATGATTCCAATGTTTCTGATCTTTTCTAGTGGATAATGTTTGGTGTCTGTCATAGGGTTGCTTCCATAAAGGCTTCCGCAAGGTAGCCGCTATAGCCTGAAATGGGAAAATGCCCGGTTTGCGTCAGCCATTTTGTGGGTGTCGTCTCTTTTTCTTATTGCGTCGCCGATTCCCTCGTGGGCGTTTTTGACTTCTTCCAAAAGTTTCTTTTCCATCGTTTTACCTTTTTTGCCCCGTGCAGCCTCAACCAGCCATCTAACGGCCAAAGCTTCGGATCTTTCGTGTTTTACCGGATAAGGAACTTGATACGTGGCACCAGCGACTCTTCTTGACCTAACTTCTTGGCTTGGCATAACTTTTTTTACAGCTTCTTCAAAAATCTTTGCCGCTTCCTTATCATCCTTAGATAGCTCGCGCAAAACTCCGTACACAATGTTTTCAGCGTTATCTTTTTCTCCGTCGAGCATTACCTTATTTATCATCCGCGCGACGAGCCGGGATTTGTAAATTGGGTCAGGGAAAAGTTGTCTTTTCTTTGCGGGTTTTCCTCTCATATTTATTTTTTGGGCTTTTTGGTTCCGTAAATAGATCTTGAGGTTTTTCTGTTTTCAACGCCGCGAAGATCAAGTGTGCCGCGGACAATCG